>Ga0224495_10001472_pt1 | contig 16514 bp, 18 predicted proteins | sample SF_Jul11_sed_USG_FD_168128 | JGI IMG/M metagenome (GOLD analysis project Ga0224495, IMG submission 168128) | Sediment microbial communities from San Francisco Bay, California, United States - SF_Jul11_sed_USGS_4_1 | ecosystem: Environmental > Aquatic > Marine > Sediment | place: USA: California... | reverse complement strand
TCTGGAGCGCCGGCTGCTCCACGGGCGAGGAACCCTATACCATAGCGATCCTGCTGCTGGAGTCGGGCGACTGGTGGCGCGATTGGCAGATCGATATCCTGGGGAGCGATATCAATCAGCGTGTGCTGCATACCGCTCGAAAGGGCGTGTACAAGAAGGGCTCCCATCGATCAACGCCGCCGGACATGCTGAAGAAGTATTTCATCGATGAAGGCAAAGGCGATTACCGGATCGTGGATTCCGTGCGGGATCTCGTATCGTTCAGTTCCGTGAACTTGCTGGACCCCTACAAGACAAGCCTGATCCGGGACCTGGATATCATCTTTTGCCGGAACGTAATCATCTATTTTGACCGGGAGGCCAAGAAAAAGGTGATCGAGAGTTTTCATGACAAGCTGCGGGAGGGCGGGTTCCTGCTGCTCGGTCATTCGGAGTCTCTCATCAATATTTCCACGGCCTTCACGCTCCGGACCCTCCGGAACGACATGGTGTACCAGCGGCCGGAGCGGCCGGGAACGGTGAACCGTGCAGGGTAAGCGGGCGATACGGGCGATGGTGGTCGATGACTCCGCTTTCAATCGGAGCGCGATCACGACCATGCTGGAAAGCGAACGGGACATCGAGGTCGTTGGCTTTGCCACCGACGGGGTAGACGCCATTGCCAAGACGCTTCGGCTTGCGCCGGATGTGATCACGCTTGATCTCGAGATGCCCAATATGGACGGCTACACCTTTCTCCGCTGGGTCATGAAGGAGCGTCCCACTCCGGTGCTGGTGATCTCGTCGCGTTCGGACAGCCGGAGCGTGTTCCGGGCGCTCGAACTTGGTGCCGTGGAGTTCGTTGCCAAGCCGGAAGCGCGAATCTCGAAGCGCATCGAGTCGATACGCGATGAACTGCTGACCAAGGTGCGCGGCATGCTCAACCTGGAGATGCGGAAAGTGCAGTCCGCGATCAGCCTGCTCGCGCGGGACCGGCCGGCGCCGGTCGCCCGGCCTGCGGACGAGCCTGTGCGCAGGAAGGGACCGGTCGAGGTGGTGGCGATCGCGGCATCCACCGGGGGGCCTCCGGCGATCCAGGCCATCCTGACCGCATTGCCCGCGGATCTCGGAGCGAGCATCGTCATCTCCCAGCATATGCCGGCGGGGTTCACGCGCAGCTTTGCCGAGCGGATGAACAAGATGTCGTCGATAATCGTGAGCGAGGCATCGGCGGGGGAACGGCTGCGACCCGGGATGGCCCTTATCGCGCCGGGAAACCATCATCTTCTGGTGAAGCGGGGGCGTGACGGACTGGTGACGGCGCTCGAGCCGACCACCCCTGACGACAAGTACACGCCCTCGGCGGACCGTATGATGATCTCCGTGGCCGAAGCATGCGGCCCCGCAGCGCTCGGTGTAGTTCTTACCGGAATGGGAAATGACGGGGCGGCGGGCACTTTTGCCATCAAGCGAGGACAGGGCCAGTGCCTAGCCGAGGCCGAGGAAAGCGCGGTCATCTTCGGGATGCCGCAGGAAGCGATCAGGACCGGGGCCGTGGACAAGGTCGTGCCTTTGACCAGAATGGCAGATGAGATCATCCGGCGATGCAGCGAGCGGGGCGGCGAGGTCTGATCCCGGTTTCAGGGACTGCTGGCACCATCGTGCAGGCAGTTTTGCAAACCACAATGGGCTTGATAAATTACAACGTCTCGTCTATAATGGTCGTTATTCGGTGCTCGGTGGACCGAATATGCCACGTTGATGCAAGGACGCGTCCGGCTGGATTCTCGCCGGTGCGGGTACGGTCACGAACCGGCGTACAAGGAGGACAGGATGGACAAGGAAACCGGATCCCTGAACAAGAAGGTGGAGGAATTCCTCCAGGTCTTTAAAAAGGGAGAGGAATTCACCCAGGAGATTCTTCGGGAGAACGAGAAGCTTCGCTACCGGCTTGCCCAGCTCGAGGAAGTTTCCAAGTTCTCGGACCGGGAGGGGAACTTCAAGGTGCACTCCATGGAGGAGCGGATCCAGTTCCTTGAGGAAGAGAACAAGAGCCTGCTCGAACGGTATCGTCAGGTCGAGGAAGAGAACAAGGATTTTGCCAGCCGCTACGTCGAGGTCGAGTCGGAGAACAACAATCTGGCGAACCTTTACGTAGCCAGCTATCAGCTTCATTCAACCCTTGATTTCAATGAGTCCCTCAAGATCATCCTCGAGATCGTGATGAACCTCATCGGCGCCGAGGAGTTCTCCATCATGATGCTTGATGAGAAGACCAATGATCTTATTGTGGTCGCCCAGGAGGGGATGGGGCCTGAAATGCATGATCCCATCAAGATCGGCGAGGGCATTATCGGTACGGTCATCAAATCCGGTGAGGCTTTCTACCGGGAAGGCGATCCAACCGACCTGAAGGGTGTGGACTACTCCCACCCGCTGGTCTGCATTCCCCTCAAGATCAAGGAGCATGTGATCGGATCGATCGTTATCTACAAGCTCCTGGTCCAGAAAACCGCCTTCTCGAACATGGACTACGAGCTCTTTTCCATGCTCGCCGGACATGCTGCGACCGCGCTCTTCTCTTCAAAGCTCTATTCGCAATCAGAGCGCAAGTTGTCCACTATCCAGAGCTTCCTTGATCTGCTGAAAGAGAAATAGGGGGACGGAATGCCGGAGCATAATTTTCTGGTGGTTGAAGATTCTCCCACGATGCGTCAGCTCATCACGTTCGCGCTCAAACGCATTCCGGGAAGCAAGGTCGTCGAGGCAAATGACGGCATCGACGCGCTCAAGAAGCTTTCGACCCAGAAATTCGATGTGATCCTGACGGACATCAACATGCCGATCATGGATGGTCTGAAGCTTGTCTCGATGGTTCGGAACGATCCCGTGAACAAAGCCATTCCCATAATCATCATCACCACCGAAGGCGCCGATGAGGACCGCAAGCGCGGACTCTCGCTCGGGGCGAACGCATATATCGCGAAACCCATCCAGACCGCCGATCTCCTGAATGTCGTAACCCAGATCCTTGAAGGGAAGAAGTAATCCTTTTAACATCGGGACTGCAGGGCACCGGTCTTCGAGACCGGTTGTGGTGCTGCCGCTTTTCCGGAAGTTCTTTGGAATGTGCAGTGTGAAGTGGGGGGAAGGGCCGAATCAGCAAAGGTTTCCCGGGTGGACGTGCTGCTGCTGGATCTATCCGGAGATCCGCTCGCGCAACTGCCCACAGGCTGCTGATATATCCCGCCCCCGGGACTCACGGACCGGCGCGGTGTAGTGACGGTCAAGCAGGATGTTCTGAAAGCGCCGGACCGTTGAATCATCCGGCCGCTCGAAGGGGGCGCCGGGAAAGGGATTGAAGGGGATGAGGTTGATCTTGCAGCGGATGCCCTTGAGCAGCCGTGCAACGGCGACGGCATCATCCTCGGAATCGTTCACGCCCTTTAACAGCACGTATTCAAAAGTGATCCGTCGGCGAGGGTCCAGCGGATATTTTTTGCATGCCGCGAGCAGTTCTTTCAGCGGATGCCGCCGGTTCACCGGCATGATGCGGTCCCGGACGGCATCGTTTGGCGCGTTGAGCGAGATAGCAAGGTTCACCCTGTTGCCCGATGCCCCAAGCTGGACGATCTGCGGAGCAAGGCCGGCAGTCGACAGCGTGATCCTCCGGGGAGAGAGGCCGAGCCCGTCGGCAGCGGTAATGATCTTCAGCGCCGCGATGACCTCGTCATAGTTGTCCAGCGGTTCGCCCATGCCCATGAGCACGATGTTCGTGATCGTCCGGTCGCCTTCCTTTCGGAGCACACGGGCGATCTGCAGGACCTGATCGGCGATCTCCCAACCGTGGAGGTCCCGGAGGAATCCGCTGCTCCCGGTGAGGCAGAACCGGCATGCTTGTCGGCACCCGACCTGGGAGGAGATGCAGAGCGTCATCCGTTCCTCATCAGGGATCAGAACGCTCTCGACAGCATGGTCGTCCTCAAGGCGGAACAGGAACTTTCTGGTCCCATCGGTTGAACGTTCCACACGGATCGGATCGAGCGAAAGGATCGAAAAGAGCGAGGCAAGGCGGGCACGGTCCGGCTTGGCAATATTGGTCATCTCATCAAATCGCGCGGCGTGGTGCTGGTAGATCCATTGCAGGATCTGGCCGGCGCGGTAGCGAGGGAAGCCATGCTCCATCAGGAGCGGCGCCAGACCTTCGGCTCCAGGGGATTTGATGTTCGGGAGAATGCTTGCGGGACCCATCCTGGGCACATTAGCATCTTTGTTCTCCAAATGCAAGCCGGACCCCTGGCCGGATCGGATATGAGTCTGCAATGCCCTCATGCGCCTTCATTAAAAGAATGCTGGTAACGGTTTGATTTTTTGGTATAATTGAAATGTTTTCGAAAAGGTCCCTCGGGGGCATTACGCATCTTGTATGAACGATGGTTCGGGGTTAAAACGTATCCTGATCGTTGATGATGAGCCGACGATCCTGCTCACATTGTCCTACGCATTGCGTGCCACGGGCGTGGAAATATCAACGGCGGGAAGGCTCGAGACCGCGGAAGATGCCTTGAAACGACACCGCTTCGACGCGGTCATCGCCGACATACGCATGTCCGGCATGCTGGGCGTCGAGGGACTTGAGATCCTATCCTATATCAAACGGTACTGGCCGGACACCCCGGTCATCATTATGACGGCACATGGTTCTGAAGAGGTGGAGCAGGATACCTATGCACGGGGTGCTGTGGCATACTATACAAAGCCAGTTGATATCAAAGTGTTGATGCGGAAGATCCAGGAACTGGGAATCCCGGTAGAAAAATGACGGGATCGTTGTTATCTGATTTGCACGCGCAGGCAGCAGGAGGGGACCATGCTCAAGAAAGTTCTGGTTGTGGACGATTCAGCGCTGATCCACCAGATGTATAAAATGGTGCTGATGCGTTACCGGTGCAAGGTTGTTGATGCCTTGAATGGTCAGGAAGCGCTGGATAAGCTGGAACAGAACGCAGATGTGGACCTTATGCTTGTGGATATCAACATGCCGCTCATGAACGGGCTTGAGTTCATCCAGAAAGTAAAGGCTCTTGGCAAGTTCGACAAGATCCCGATCATCATTGTCAGTACCGAAGGCAAGGAGGAGGACACGGAGCGCGGTCTTGCCATCGGTGCGAACGGTTATGTGAAGAAGCCTTTTCAGCCGAGCGATCTGCACGCGCTGATAGCTAAGCTCTTTGAATCTGCTACATAGGGGACACCAGGTCCGTCGGATAGTACGGGACAGGGAATGGCAACCAAGCCATTCCCTTTTTTTTGTGCGTCGATCATTTCAGGCGGAAACCATGCCCTTGTTCCCGCATTAGAGCACTAGAAAAAATGTCACTGGAGACAAGGTTGCGCGTTACGAACCGTAACCACGATGAAAATAAACATAACAAAAAATCCTTGACTCTTTTGCTTTTCAGATGCTATGTTGCCCAACCTGAATTTAAGGAGATTTTGCCGTGAAAATCGCGATTACCGGCAAGGGAGGTGTTGGAAAAACAACACTTGCCGGCCTTCTGGCGCGTCTCTATGCTGCCGAGGGCCGCACGGTCCTGGCTGTCGACGCGGATCCTGATGCTAATCTGGCATCGTCGCTCGGAATATCGCCGGAAGAAGCGGCAAAGGCGCTGCCGCTTGCCGAACAGACCGATATGATCGAGGAGCGGACCGGTTCCCGGCCGGGCGCACCGGGCGGCATGTTCCGGATCAATCCGAAGGTCGACGATATTCCGGAAAAGTACAGCATCCGGCGGGACGGTGTCCGCCTGTTGATCATGGGAAAGTCCAAGGAAGCTGCAGCGGGCTGCTACTGCCCCGAACATGTGCTGCTGCGACGGCTGATCAGCCATCTTATTCTGCGCAGTAATGAAGTGGTGATCCTGGATATGGAAGCGGGGATCGAGCACCTGACGCGCGGTACCGCGGGCAGCGTGGATGCCTTTATCGTGGTCGTTGAGCCCGGTCAGCGGAGCCTGCAGACAGCGCACCATGTGGAGAACCTGGCGAAGGGGCTCGGCGTCAAGCAGGTATTCGTGGTCGGGAACAAGATCCAGCGGGATACGGACAAGGCATTCATCGAAAAGAACCTGGGAGACATGCAGGTCCTGGGATACATGCGGTTCTCCGCGGATACGGTACAGGCTGATCTGGATGGCAGGTCCGCCTTCGATGCCGCTCCCGCGGCGGTCGACGAGGCGAAGGTCATCAAGGCCGCGCTGGACCAGATGATACAAAAGAAGTGAAGAGCGCGATACGGAAGAAGGTGCTCGACGAGCGCTTTGCGCTGACGCCTGAGGAGCGGAGGGCGCGGAGCAGGGCGATCGAGCAGCGGCTGTTCAGCCTGCCGGAGTTCGAGGCAGCAGCGGTGGTACTGTTCTTTGCATCGTTTCAGAGCGAAGTGGAGACCCACTTCATGATCCGGCGCGCTCTTGCCGAGGGCAAGCGGGTCGTCCTGCCGAAGGTGAAGGGTAAGGAACTGGTACTGCTTGAGATCGCGAACTTCGATAAAGACATGCTGCCCGGCGCGTGGGGGATCCCCGAACCGGAGCGCGGGACACCGGTCCCGCTTGCGGACATTGGCCTGATCGTGGTGCCCGGAGCGGTGTTCGATGAACAGGGAAACCGCGTCGGATATGGAGCGGGGTACTACGACCGGCTGCTCCCGGCTTACTCCGGTCCGACCGTCGCTCTGGCATTCGAGCTCCAGGTCCTGCCGTCGGTGCCTGTTGATGATCATGACATCCCGGTCAAGAGGATCGTGACGGAAAACCGGGTCTTAGTGGTAAACAAATGAACATAGAGATCACAGGATGAAAAAAGCGGAAGCGCTTGCTCACTGCATGACGGTCATTTCCAGCGCATCCAGTGATAAAGGCTGATCATGGATATTAAGAAGATCGAAAAAGGCGTTCGCCTGATCATTGAAGGGATCGGCGAGAACGCGGAGCGTCCCGGACTCAAGAGCACGCCGCAGCGCGTGGCCGAGATGTATGGAGAGATATTCTCCGGCATTGCAGCGGACACGGAAAAACTGCTGGTCCCCATAGCGGGCGAGACGCACGATGAGATGGTGATGATCCGGGATATTGCGTTCTACTCGGTGTGCGAACACCATCTTGTCCCCTTTTTCGGCAAGGCGCACATCGCCTATATTCCCGGCGCCGGCAAGATCGTCGGCATAAGCTCCCTTGCCAAGGCGCTTGAGGTGTTTGCAAAGCGGCCCCAGGTGCAGGAGCGGCTCACGACCCAGTTCGCCGACCTGATCGTGTCGAGCCTGAAGCCCAAGGGCGCGATGGTCGTGATCGACGCGGAACACCTCTGTATGAGCATGCGCGGCGTGAAAAAGCCGGGTTCCCGGGTGGTCACGTCGGCGGTGCGCGGCATCTTCCGTACCAAGGAATCCACGCGCATGGAAATGCTCGAGCTCCTGGGCAAGAGGGAATAACGGTTGCGGTATCGCCAAAACAACGGCAGGAGCATCGCAGGCAAGTGATAGTCATGTTTTCCCGTATGACCTTAAAGACAAAAGCAGTACTGGCGACAGCCGGTGTCCTGTTCCTGGCGCTGAGCCTCAACACATTCTTCATTACCTATTCCGCTGCAGGGCGCTACCGGGAAGCGCTCATTGACCGGGTGACGACGGTCGTCGAAGGGGTCAAGAAGGACATTGATAAATCCCTGGGATTCGGGATCCCGCTGGACGGTCTGGGCGGCATTGGAGAAAAATTCCGCGCTTTGACCGAGCAAAACGAGGACCTGGCCCACGCCATGGTCATGGACTTGGGCGGCAAGGTGCTCTATTCCAGCGCGGTGTCCGATGAGAACCGGGTCCTCGGCGACGATCCTGCGAAGCGCGCGCTGTCGGCGGCCGAACCGCTGCTGCATTCCTATGCCCTTGGCAGCGGCAGTGTGTACGAAAAGGTCATTCCTCTGATGGATGCCGACAAGAAGCGCATCGGCATAATCCGCATCGCGCTCAAGTCATCAGCTGTCAACCGACAGGTGCGGAGCATGCTCCTTTGGTCACTGGCCTCGGGCAGCCTTGCGCTGCTGGTCGCGCTGGCGCTCGTGTTCCTCTTCGTGGGCAAGGGCATTTCCGATCCTGTCCGGAGGCTGTCGCATACGGCGCAGCGCATCTCCGAGGGAGATCTGACCGTTGCCATCTCCCTGGACCGGCAGGATGAGATCGGCGTGTTGGCTGCCATGCTGAACAGCATGGTCGCGAGGATGTCGGAGGTCGTCGCAAGCGTCAAAGCTGTCTCGGACACTGTTGCGCAGGGAAGCAGCGAAATATCGGGTGGCGCGGCCCAAATGTCCCAGAGCACCAGCGAGCAGGCTGCTTCGGCTGAGGAGGCATCGGCGGCCGTGGAGGAGATGAACGCCACGATCAGGCAGAACGCCGATAACGCCTACCAGACCGAGAAGATCGCGCTGCAGGGCGCCCGGGACGCCCGGGAGAGCGGCAAGGCCGTGTCCGATGCGGTCGCCGCGATGAAGGACATCACTGCGAAGATATCGATCATCGAGGAGATCGCCCGCCAGACGAACCTGCTAGCCCTGAACGCGGCGATCGAGGCGGCCCGTGCCGGCGAGCAGGGAAAGGGATTCTCTGTTGTCGCGGCGGAAGTGCGCAAGCTTGCCGAACGCAGCCAGGCCGCGGCTGCGGAGATCACTGCGAGGTCGGCCGCCACCCTGCAGATCTCCGAACAGGCGGGAATCATGATCGACAGGCTGGTCCCGGATATTCAGCGGACCGCGGAGCTGGTGCAGGAGATCAGCGCCGCCTCGAAGGAGCAGTTGTCCGGGGCCGAACAGATCAACGGCGCTATTCAGCAGTTGAACCAGGCGATCCAGATGAACGCGGGGACCGCCGGGGAAACATCGACCCTTGCGGAACAGCTCGCCATGCAGGGAAAAGAACTTCAGGAGGCCGTCGCGTTTTTTAAGATCAGGACCGATGATGGCGGATCAGGGCGCGGTCTCTTGCCGAAGGATTAACACGACACTACAGACCGCATTCGGATCTGGTGTGAAATTTCATTTTGTAGTGCAGGAGTGATGCATGGCTGCTCAAGATACCTGTGATCTGACACAACCCTACCGGCCTTACGGCGCCGAGATCAAGGAAACCCGGCCCTACTCGCCGTGCCGCGCGGCATGCCCGGCGCATACTGATGTCCAGGCCTATGTGGGCCTGATCGCCCAGGGCCGGTACACCGAGGCTTTCGAGGTGATCACCGCGCCGAATCCGATCGCTTCGGTCTGTTCGATGATCTGCCACCATCCCTGCGAACGGTCCTGCCGCAGGTGCGGCATCGACGAAGCGGTCGCGGTGCGGCCGCTGAAGCGGTTCGCGATCGAGCAGGCAAAGGAATACCGCCGCAATAAGCGCAAACTTGTGGCACAGAACAAGGGCAAGAGCGTGGGCATCATCGGGTCCGGACCGTCGGGCCTGACCGCTGCGCGCGACATGGCGGACCTGGGATACAGCGTCACGCTCTACGAGCGCCATCCGGTGCTCGGCGGCATGCTTTCCACCGCCATTCCTCCCTACCGGCTGCCCCGCGAGGTGCTGAAAGAGGACATCGATGACGTGGTCAGCCGCGGCATCGAGGTCAAGACCGGGTTCGAGGTCGGGAAGGACGCCAAGCTCGACGATCTGGCGAAAAAGCACGACGCGATCCTGCTCGCCATCGGACTCTCTCTGAGCCGGTCGCTGAACATTCCGGGTGTTGACGGACCGAACGTGCTGCTCGCCATCCCCTTTCTGGAGGATGTTGCATTCGGCCGCGACCCCAAGCTCGGCAAGAAGGTGCTCGTGATCGGCGGCGGGAATGTGGCCATGGATGTTGCGCGGAGCGCCCGGAGGCTCGGCGTGGAGAAGGTCGAGATGGTCTGCCTTGAGAACGAGCAGGAGATACCGGCATGGAAGTGGGAAGTGGACGAGGCAGTGGAGGAAGCGGTCAAGATCAATTACCGCTGGGGGCCCAAGGCGGTCAAGCGGGACGGCGACAAGGTCCTGGGTCTGGAAGTGACCAAGGTCCTGTCGGTGTTCGACGGCAACAAGCGATTCGCGCCTACCTTTGACAACAACGTGACGACGCTGCTTGAGGCGGACACGATCATCATCACCATCGGCCAGATGGCGAACCTCGCTCCGCTCAAGGACAGCAGCGTCAAGGCTGATGAGCGGGGACGCGTGGAGTGGGACCAGAAGACGCAGAAGAGCAGTGCGAAGAACGTCTTTGTTGCAGGCGAGGTCGTGACCGGTCCTGGCTCGGCGATCGCGGCCGTGGCGAGCGGCCACCGCGCAGCGCTGGCAATGCATCTTTTCCTTCAGGGCGAAACCATCGAGGGCAAGCTGCCGGTCCAGGAAAAGGACAGCATCAACGAGATGCCCAAGGATGTGCTTGAGAAGATCTGCAAGATGCCGCGCCAGAAGGTGCACCATGTGGAGCCCGCGGTGCGCGTCAAGACAATGGACAATTTCGAGAAGACCTACACCGAGAAAGAGGCGCTGGCCGAGGCCTCCCGGTGCCGCGGCTGCGGCGGCGGCGCGGTGGTGGATCCGAACAAGTGCATGGCCTGCCTCACCTGCCTGCGCGTCTGCCCCTACGGAGCGCCGGTGGTGAAGGCCTGGTCCGAGATTCGGCCGGATTATTGCCAGGCCTGCGGCCTCTGCGCCCCGGAGTGTCCGGCCCAGGCAATAAGCATGGTGAGCTATGATGTGAAGGAGATCCGCGGGTCCATGACAACGACCGTGGGCTGCGTGGACTCGAAACGGACCGAGCCCCTCATTGTGGCTTTTGTCTGCACGAACCGCCTGGGCGTCCATGGCGCCGACCTGCCAAAGAATTACCGGCCCTTCCCCGTGCACTGCACCAGCCGGGTCGATGTGCTGGATATGCTGAGGGCCTTTGAAACCGGGGCGGACGGCGTCGCGGTCGTGCGGTGCGGGGACAGGAACTGCAAATACGAGAAGATCGAGCCTCGCGTGCAGGCGCGGGTGAAGCGCGGCCAGGAACTGATCAAGACCCTTGGCATGGAACCTGACCGTATCGGGATCCTGCCCGCAGCGTCATCATGCGGAGAGTTCTCGGAACTGGTGAAGAAGATGGGCTTGAGAGTAAAGTAAACACCCCTTTTGCAGACGGGGGAATGATAAAGGAGCATTGCCATGATCGTCGGATCACAAAAACCCATTGATGAAATATGGAACATGGTCAAGGACAAGGACAAGAAGAAGGTCCTCGTGTTCGGGTGCAACACCTGTGTTGCTATCTGTCATGCAGGAGGCGAAAAGGAGGCTGAGACCATCGCCTCGCTTCTTCGCATGAAGGCGTCCCAGGAAGGCAAGCAGATGGAGGTCAGCCATATGGGCGTGATGCGCCACTGCGAGCCCGAGTACTTCGACAATGTCATCGAGGACGTGAAGAAGTACGACATGGTGGTTTCGACTGCCTGCGGCGTGGGAGTGAACTTCCTGTCCGACCGCACCGGAACGGTGCCGGTGGTGCCGGGCATCAATACGTCCTTCTACGGAGCTGTCGAGGCTCCCGGCGTGTTCAAGGAGCTTTGCGCGGGGTGCGGGGACTGCATCCTGCATCTGACCGGCGGCATCTGCCCGATCGCGCGCTGCGCCAAGACGCTTATGAACGGTCCCTGCGGGGGCACGAACAAGGGCAAGTGCGAGGTCTCGAACGAGATCGACTGCGCATGGTACCTGATCGTGGAGCGCATGACCAAGCTTGGCCAGCTCGACAAACTCGGCACGGTGCTGCCGCCCCGGAACTGGGCAACCTCCCGCGACGGCGGGCCGCGCCGCATTTCGCTGGAGCATATCCGGGAGTTCGAAGAGAAAGAAGAAGCGAAAGCAGGAAAATAAATCAAAACGATTTTCGACACTGATGACTCAGAAGAGCCTATGAAAAAGAGTTCAAATAGGGGTTCCTCATAAGTCTTGTCAGTGTCCTCAGTGTCTAATTCCTGTTCTTGATAACCTTGTGGAGGTAAAGATAGATGAAAAGCGGAAGCACTCTTGAAAAAGTACTCGCCAGCGGCAAGCCCGCGGTAACTGCCGAGCTCGGCCCGCCCATGAGCGCCGATCCCCACGAAGTGGTGCACAAGGCGAAACTGCTGAAGGGATTCTGCGACGCGGCGAATATCACCGACTGCCAGACCGCGGTGGTGCGCATATCCTCGATCGCGGCTGCAGCCATCGCGTTCCAGAACGGGCTCGAGCCGGTGATGCAGATGACCTGCCGCGACCGGAACCGCATCGCCATGCAGGCCGACCTGTTGGGCGCGGCAGCCCTGGGGCTCAAGAACTGCCTCTGCCTTGCCGGCGACCACCAGAAGTTCAGCGCAGCCGGCAAGCTCAAAGGTCACCCCGGAGCCAAGAACGTCTATGATCTCGATACCTGCCAGCTTGTGGGCATGCTCAAGAAGATGCGCGATGAGAGCAAGCAGGAAGGCGGTGATCCGCTCGAAGTTGCACCCAAGTTCTTCATCGGCGCATCATGGACGCCCATGGGCGATCCCATCGATTTCCGGCCCATCAACCTCATGAAGAAGGTGAACGCCGGCGCGGATTTTATCCAGACCCAGGGCATCTACGACATGTCGCTCTTCCGCAAGCAGATGGAGAAGATCCGGAACATGGGCCTCCATGAAAAGACCGCTATTTTAGCTGGTATCATTGTGCCGAAGAGCGCCATGATGCTTAAGTACATGGATTCCTCGGTAGCGGGCGTGTCCGTGCCCAAAGAGATGATCGACCGCATGAACAAAGCCAAGTCGGCCGCGGGCGAAGACAAGAAGAAGATGCGCGAACTACAGGAGCAGGAGGGCATCAAGATCACGATCGAGCTGATCCACCAGGCGCTCGAGACGCCGGGGGTCAAAGGCGTGCACATTCAGGCCATCGAGTGGGAGAGCGCGATCGAAGGGATCGTGAAGGCAGCAGGGCTGTATCCGAGACCGGAAGTGTGATTCAATTGCGGATTTCGGATTGCGGAATGCGGATTTGAAAAATAAAAAGCATACACAAGGCGGGGGAAACCTCGCCTTTTTGTTATTGCAGAGCTTCCAACAACGAGAAAGCATCTATTAGGGCAGGCTAGCCTACTTGATTTGCTGAGAACATTACCTTGGGAGAATCATATGTATCTACACTCGTGGGATCGTTTTGCGAAAGTCTACGATTTCAACGTTGATGATGGTCAGTGTCGTGTTGTGCGGGAGAAAGATGGTGAATCTAGTACGTCGACCGGTTTCGTAAAAAGTTTTTTGTTCGGGAAAAAGGTTGCCTTTTATGTAATAAATGATGCCTGGTGGATTCAGTACAAGAAACTAAGGTTCAATATTAACGACAAAAGACTTCAGATTCAAATTAAATATAATGGCTTGATAACAATACTGAGAATTCATTTTGAAAAAGAGAAGTCAGTCTTTATTGATACTAATTTGATTCTCTTTATTAGCCGGGAACTGGATCCTACTCATGATTCTTGGGATGAAGAAGGCTTAAATTTCATAGGCCAACTGGCCGAAATGCGTAAGACTGATAACAACAAAGAGTCATAGGGGATAGCTCAGATAAGCCCGGATAAAAATAAACTTTAGGCTTGATTTCTTAACCTTTTTATTTGTTCCGGAACATCATGGGGTCAGGTTCATACTGTTGGAATTCTATTTGCGCCAATATACCTATAGGGGATCTTTCAATAATTGTCTTTACAGCCCGGTTCCTCGGGTGCTATAATTCTGACCAGACTGACCAGATAGGGAGGCCATATGAACACGTGGCAGCTTCAGGAAGCAAAGGCCCGCCTGAGCGAGGTCATCAAGAAAGCGAAGAAGGAAGGCCCGCAGAGTATCACGGTCCACGGGCAGCCGAGCGTCGTCGTCCTTTCGAGCGGGGAGTATGAGCGGCTGAAGCGCCCGAAGAAAAGCTTTGTCGAGTTCATGCGCAGTTCGCCGCTGTTCGGCGTTGACCTTAAGCTCGGGCGCGAGCAGACGCATACGCGCGAGGCTGATATCGCATGAGCTATCTGCTCGACACCAACGTTGTGTCCGAAACCATCCGACGAACGCCCAATAAGACGGCGCTCGCGTGGCTCGAACAACTCCCCGCAGAGTCAGTCTTTGTAAGCGTGCTAACGCTTGGGGAAATCCGGAAGGGCATCGAGGCGGTCGCGGACAGGAAACGCCGGGAGAAACTGAGGCTCTGGCTCGATCACGAGCTTCCGCGCTGGTTCGAGGGGCGGGTGCTTCCGGTGGACCTCGCTGTCGCGGACCGGTGGGGCAGGCTGCTTGCCGAGGCCTGCCGCCCTGTCCCCACGATCGACAGTCTTCTTGCAGCGACCGCATTGCATCATGATCTGGCGCTGGTGACAAGAAATGCCAGGGACTTTTACTATCCGGGTCTTGAGGTCATCAATCCCTTCGGATAAAAAGTGATGTCTGAATGTGCTTGCGGGACTGTTGAGGATCGAGCTTGACTTACTGATTTTTCCTGTTTCTTCCACGATTACGATCAGTTGCGAGAATGTGAAACTCGTCGACTTGAGCAGCATTCTCCCCGCTCGCTGGGACGTGGTTTTTTTATCATGGCAATGGAAATGACTGGACCACTTGGAGTATAATATGCACTCCGGGACAGGATCCCGGCATCTCCTCCCTATTCGAGATCAAACCCATGCCTAAGATCACTATTCTCGACCTCTACAAGAAAAAAACCGAGGGCAAGAAGATCTCTATGCTCACGGCCTATGATTTTCCCTTTGCCCAGCTGGTGGACCAGGCAGGCATTGACATGATCCTTGTGGGCGATTCGCTCGGCATGGTGGTGCAGGGACTGGACAGCACCATCCCGGTGACCATGGACGAGATGATCTACCATACTCGCATGGTGTCCCGGGCAGCGAAGACAAGCATGGTCGTCGGGGACATGCCCTTCCTGTCCTATCAGACGAGCTTAGAGGATGCGGTCCGGAACGCGGGCAGGTTCCTGAAAGAGGGCGGCGCCGAGTCGGTGAAGCTCGAAGGCGGCAGCCAGATGGCGGAAGTGATCCGGGCGATCGTGAACGCCGGCATTCCCGTGGTGGCCCATATTGGACTGACCCCGCAGTATCAGCACATGCTCGGCGGATTCAAAGTGCAGGGCAAGGGTGATGCGGCCCGGGAAAAGCTGCTTGCCGACGCCAAAGCGGTCCAGGATGCGGGAGCTTTCTCGGTCGTTATTGAGGGCGTGCCCGCATCGCTCGGAAAAGAGATCACTGCCATGCTCAGGATACCGACCATCGGCATCGGTGCGGGACCCTCCTGCGACGGCCAGGTGCTCGTCATCCACGACCTTCTGGGTCTTTTCGACAGGTTCACGCCAAAGTTCGTGAAGAAGTATGCGAAGCTGAGGGAGCAGGCACTTGCTGCTGTGCAGGAGTATAAGAAGGAAGTCGAATCCGGAACATTTCCCTCTGATGAGCATAGTTTCAAGTAGTTAGGTCAGAGGTCCATGCTGGAAACCATCAAGAGCCTACCTCTGCTACGAAAAGTAGCAGAGGCGTTGCTTTTATGAGCGAAACTTATATTTTCATTAAAAAAAATGACTGTTACCATATGTATTTACTCTTGACTCGAAAAACAGCTTCTCCATATAATGAGCTTCCTTATAATCGAGGACTTATATCCTGATTCTCGATAGTTAAGGGGGCCGAAAGGGGTCGATGCATGCCAGAAGCATCACTGAACGTTGTTCTCCTTCGGCACACTCCCGAGCCGGAAGAGGTCGTGGCCATGGCCGCGAAACTCTGCTACAGCCCGGCGAACGTGGAGGAATTAAAGGACAAGATCGAGGCAAAGGACCAGACCGCATTCGTGGAGAAGCTGGCCACCATGGGTCACCTGTCTCCGATCGAGCATGTGTCCTTCACCTTCGGGATCGAGGGCATCTCCCGGGCCTGTTCGCACCAGCTGGTGCGCCACCGGGTGGCATCGTACTCGCAGCAGAGCCAGCGCTACGTGAGGGAAGAATCCTTTGATTACATCATCCCTCCGACGATCAAGCAGGATCCCGAAAGCAGGAAAGCTTTCGAGCAGTTCATGGCCGATGCGCAGGCGCGGTACACGGCCATACTGAAAGGGCTCGAAGAACGGGGCATCAAGGGCGAGAACGGGAACCAGGACGCCCGGTACATCCTCCCGAACGCGGCGGAGACCAAGATCGTGGTCACCATGAACGCGCGGGAGCTCTTGCACTTCTTCCGCGTGCGCTGCTGCAACCGGGCGCAGTGGGAGATCCGGGATATGTCCGAGAAGATGCTGAACCTGGTAAAGGCCGCGGCGCCCACGATCTTCGGCAAGTCCGGACCGGGATGTCTGCACAATCCCTGTCCCGAAGGCAAGATGACCTGCGGCAAGATCGAAGAGGTCAGGAAGAAGTACGGAGTGAAAAAGAATAATTAACCACAGAGAGCACAGAGTTAACAGCTCTG
>Ga0224495_10001471_pt1 | contig 16514 bp, 13 predicted proteins | sample SF_Jul11_sed_USG_FD_168128 | JGI IMG/M metagenome (GOLD analysis project Ga0224495, IMG submission 168128) | Sediment microbial communities from San Francisco Bay, California, United States - SF_Jul11_sed_USGS_4_1 | ecosystem: Environmental > Aquatic > Marine > Sediment | place: USA: California... | reverse complement strand
CGTTCTCGTACCTCGGTCGCTTGAACTGCGCAGGATAGTACGGTGGCCAAAATATTCGTAATTAGCCAGGATTTGGGACTCATCGATATTATCAGCGAGTCATTGAAGAACGATGGGCATGGTGTATCGACCTGCAGCAAACCGAGCGATGTACTTTCTCTTGTCCAAAACAAGGACTACGACCTCGTTTTCATTGATGTACACATCCACGATGAGCCGCATGAGAAGGTTGTTGATGTTGTCAGAAATTTCTCTCCTGAATCAGAGGTGGTGCTGATCACGAGCTATGCCTTCCCTTATATTTCTGGTCAGGAAACGGATGCTGTGATGTCCTATCTGGTCCAGCCCTTGACCGAAGAGAAGGTGAAAAACGTGGCCAAGCGTGCCTTGCGGCAAGCGAGGATCTCTCGCGAAAGGAGGCATTTGCTCTCAAATATTACTGCAGCGAAAAAACAATGGGAGGCCACGGTCGATGCAATTGACGATCCCATTTTCTTGATCGATCTGGATTATAATGTCATGAGAGCGAATTTGATGACATACCGACGTCTTGGTAAAGGGGTAGACAACGTACTGGGAGGGAAATGTTATCAGATTTTTCACTGTTCAGATAGTGCCCCCAGCGACTGTCCGGGCAGAAGGGCGATGCTCACCGGTAAAATGGCATCCGATGTTATTCATTTCAAAGGTTTGGATGAAAGACTGGCCTGCGACGTATATCCACAGGTTTTTGCTGGCGGCGGGTTCGTGCATCACCTGCACGCACCCACGCTCAGTTATGAAACACAATCAGAACTTATGACCACATATGAGAGGGTATTTGATGAATCACTCGTGCCTATCCTGCTGATCGATGTTGACGATTACAAGATCGTCGATGCAAACCGAAGGGCCCTTCAGTTCTTCGCTCGTGACCCTGGAATGATATTCAATGTTGCCATCGGGGGTCTTTTCGTATCGACTCTATCCGAGCGTGCAATCAACAGTCTGATCGAAATCCTGCGTAACCGGGGTGGGAGTTTCAAGTCGCGGGTTGTGGACGGAACAGGCAATGATATAGAGGTCGTCGTCATCGCAAATACGGTGAACATAAGGAACAGACGGTTGGCTGCAATATTCATGATCCCGGTTGAACTTCTGTAAATGAAGGTGGCTCTGATCGGGCTTGGTCACTGGGGTCCGAGACTAATACCGACATTAATCAATCATCCAGGAATCGATGCGGTGTACGGTTATGATATAGTTGAAATGAGAAGGTCCAAGATATCCAGTGAATTTCCGGAAGTTACGGTAGTATCGAATTACGATGAAATACTGCAGGATCCCGAGATCCATGGAGTAATTGTGGCAACGCCCGCAGCGTCACACTATTTGCTTGCCAGGCATGCCCTCGAGCACGGCAAGCATGTGTTATTAGAGAAACCTTTGACTGACTCGGTTGCTGACGCTGTGGAGTTGGTGGAACTGGCGAAACATCATGACCTGAAGCTCATGGTTGATCACATAACAGTTTTTAGTGGTGCAGTGCGAGCGTTGAAGAGAATCGTTGATGCGAATGAACTCGGAGAACTTCTCTATTTCGATGCAGTTCGTTCGAACCTTGGTATGCTACAGCATGATGTGAATGTCGTGTGGGATTTGGGGATACACGAGTTTGCGGTTCTGGATTATCTCATCGGTGAACTGCCGGTGGCAGTTTCCGGGGTGGGATACTCCCGGTATGGCAAACGGGAGGAAACGGCTTATATTACACTTTACTTCAGGAACGACATCGTCGCTCACGTGCATGTCAGCTGGATTTCTCCCATCAAAATAAGGAGGTTGATTATTGGTGGCAGAGAAAGAATGATAGTGTTTGACGATACGCGTGCTCAGGATAAGCTCGAAATCTTCGATTCCGGAGTAGATGTTACTTACGACGAGGGCTCTGCTCGTCCGGCGGTTTCTTATCGCAAGGGTACCGCCCAGCCGTTTGAGTATGACGAAACCGAGCCGCTCGTCTTGATGATTGACACATTCGTGAGTTCGATCAGGGAAGGTCGCGCTCCCTTGACCAGCGGCGAATCAGGTTTGCGCATGGTCAGAATACTTGCCGCGGTTGAAAAATCACTTAAACAGAAGGGTGCAGTAATACCTGTTGACTAAGCCCCTTTAAATATTTGAAACAGCTGCAAATCTCTCATTCACCGTGTTGACTTTTGTGGATGCGTAACCGCACATTATACCTAAAAAATCATTTGATTGCATGACTTTTTTGACTTTAGCTTTTGGGCGAGCCACCGTCCGTCTTGTTGACAATTTGCCGAAAATGAATATAATAAAGCAGTTGAGAAAACTCAATTCCAATCCGAGGAGAGGTCAGCAGGGTCTATTCTTAGTTACCGCTGGCTGCTGACAAGGGCGGTAGCTTAGACACCAATAATACAGATTAGTTCAGTATCAGATGCATTTTATGTATGCAATTATTCACAGGAGATAACCGAAAATGAGCATCATCAAGATGAACAGTGAACAAAAACTAATCAGGGGTGAAATACGGAAATTCGCCACTGCCGAGCTCGATCCGATTGCCGCGGATATCGAAAAGGATTGCCGCATTCCACCTGAGATAGTAAAGAAGATCTCACAGATGGGTCTTTTCGGCTTCACGGTGCCAGAGCAGTATGGCGGTTCTGGTTTGAACGTGACGACGCTATGTGTAGCACTTGAAGAATTATCTAAATCATGTGCGTCTCTCGCTCTGATGGTTGCTGTGAACAACTGTTTTGTAGTCCGGTCAATATCTGAATTCGGTTCACCACAAATTAAAGATAAGTATCTGAAACGGATCTCTAATGGTAGTATTGGCGGCTACGTACCACATACAGAAACCGAGATTGCCGGACAGGAGTTCAAGATTGAATCAGATGGTGGCGAGACGTTTCTGTCGGGTAGGAGCGACATTGCTCTGAACAGTGCAGCCGCGGATTTTTTTGTTATTCCGGCTTTACACGGGCAGGGCGTCGCGCTGTACATCGTCGATAAGAGCGAATCTTTCATGAATTCGTACTCTATTAGAACGATGGGCATGTGCGGAGCCGGTGTCACCGGAGTAGAATCCAAACGCGCGAAGTTGAAGGAAGAGGACCGCCTTGTCGAAGAAGCAAAAGGCCGGGAGGCAGTGCAATTCCTCGATGACCACGCGCGCATCAGTTTCTCGTCAATTGCCCTCGGCTTGAACGAGGCTGCGTTGGATGCTTCGATAAAGTACTCGAAAGAACGCAAGCAGTTCGGACGCGCCATCTGTGAGTTCCCTATGGTCAGGGATATGCTTTCCGAGATCAAAGTTAGCGTGGAAAGATCGAGATTACTCGTTTATGAAGCAGCGAGTAGAACTGATGAGAACGAAGATTATTCACAAATCGCCCGCATGGCATGTCTGACGAGCTGCGAGGGTGCAGTATTCTCCGCATTAAAGGCAATACAGATACATGGTGGTTACGGTTATACAAGAGATTACCCGGTGGAAAGACACTTTCGTGATGCAAAGACCCTTCAGGTCCTGGGTGGGAGGCCGGTTGATCTTAAAAGCAAGATTGCAGAGGAGATTTTATCATGATATTGAGTGATGCGCATAGGCAGTTTCAGGCGAAGGTGAGGGGATTTGCTGAAAAAGAAGTTGCACCGTGTGCACGTGACCTCGACAGGGACGGTGAATTCCCATGGAAATTTGTGAAGCGCTTGGCTGAGTTACAGTTGACGGCAATATATGTCCCAAAGGAGTACGGTGGCGCCGGACTCGACACGCTGCATTATGCAATTGCGGTAGAGGAGATAGGCCGGGTTTGTGGCTCGACGGGCATATTTCTTGCGGCACATTCGTCGCTCGGTGTGTTTCCAATTTACTATGCCGGCAATGAAGAGCAAAAGCAAAAATGGCTCATACCTCTGGCTAAGGGTGAGAAGATCGGGTCGTTCGGACTCACTGAACCAGAGGCAGGCTCAGATGCGGCGGCCACCAAGACGACGGCGAAGCGTGATGGTGACAAATATATACTAAATGGCGAAAAACGGTTCATTACATCTGGGAGTGTTGCGGATGTGATTATCGTCACGGCAACTCAGGATCCATCAAAGGGTTATCAAGGCATATCTGCATTCATCGTTGAGAAGGGAACGCCAGGGTTTACCTACGGCAAGGACGAGGAGAAACTCGGGTTGCATGGATCGATAACTTCGGAGTTGATTTTTGAGGATTGTGTGATACCCGCAAATAACCTGCTGGGTGAAGAAGGTGATGGTTTCAAGATATTTATGGAAACACTGGATGGTGGGCGGATATCGATCGGCGCACTCGCACTCGGTATTGGTCAGGGAGCCCTTGATGCTGCAGTAAATTTCAGCAAATCGAACAACAAATCCGGGAAGCCCCTTTCCAGATCACAGGCGGTCCAGTCAATGATCGCAGAAATGGCAACAGATATTGAAGCCGCGCGGTTGCTTGTATATCAGGCGGCTGCTTTGAAGGATGCCGGCATGCCATACGTGAAGGAGGCTGCGATGGCCAAGTATTATGCCTCAACCGTTGGCATGAAGGCTGCAGACATGGCGATCGATATTCACGGGTTATTGGGTATTACCGATGCATATCCTGTTGAACGTTTCATCAGGGATGAAAAACTCATGGAAATCGGTGAAGGAACGAGTGAAATACAGAAGATCGTCATCGCCCGGCAGATACTGGGTAAATGATTCGTACTCGTGTTTCGTACAACCAACAACCAAGTCATAGGTTGCGAAAAGCGAAACGGTTTCGGAACCGTATTCCGTGTTGAGTACCATATGTCAAGTATCCAGCGGTAATAACGATAGTAACGGAATTAACGAGCCAGACGGGATTAGCGGGAGTAACGATAATAGCGATGTTAACGGCGTTAGCGTTGTGTTTGTGTGACGTAGTACGTTACCTTCTTATTGTTGTCTGTTTAGGTATTTAGGAATTTGTGATTTTAGGAATTTATCCAATCAAGGAGACAAGATGAATTTTGATTTAACCAATGATCAGAAGATGCTACAAGATCAGGTGCGCAAGTTCGCACAAACCGAACTGGCACCGCTGGCGTCGGAGATCGATAAGTCCAGAGAATTTCCGTGGTCGACTTTGAAGAAAATGGCGCAGTTGGGTTTGCTGAGCGTTATTGTGCCCGAGCAATATGGTGGTTCGGGCTTCGATTTTGTTTCGTTGGCTATCGCAATCGAGGAGATTTCTCGGGCATGTGCTTCGACTGGTGTCATTGTCGCTGTGAACAATTCATTGACGACCTATCCCATCCTGGAATTCGGGAACGAAGACCAGAAAAAGAAATACCTGCCACCACTGTGCAGCGGCGAAAAAATTGGAGCATTTGGCCTGACCGAGCCCAACGCGGGGTCTGATGTTGCAGCCATGGAATCGACAGCGCGGTTAGAAGGTGACCACTACGTCCTTAATGGGACGAAGCGATTCATTACCAACGGCGGCGAAGCTGGTACCTTTGTTGTATTTGCCTATACTAATAAGGAATTGAAACACAAGGGCGTAAGTGCTTTCATAGTCGAGCGCGACACGCCGGGGTTCAGTCTTGGAAATCACGAAGACCTAATGGGCATAAGGGCAACAGCGAACTGCGAATTGATCTTCGAGGATGTAAAAGTATCGAAAGAGAATCTCCTTGGTAACGAGGGGGACGGGTTCAAGATATGCATGAACACGCTAGATGTTTCACGGATCGATATCGGTGCCCAGGCGGTCGGGATCGCCCAGGCCGCCCTTGATGAAGCGGTCAAGTATTCAAAGGAGCGCAAGGCTTTCGGACAACCAATATGCAATTTTGAAATGATCCAGGCAATGATTGCCGAGATGGCAACTGAGATCCAGGCGGCACGTCTCCTTGTACATTATGCAGGTTACTGCAAAGACAAAGGTATGCAGAGGTTTTCCAAAGAATCGGCGATGTCAAAGTATTATGCTTCAGATATTGCGGTAGATGTGGCAAGGAAGGCGGTTCAAATTCACGGTGGCTACGGATACTCAAAGGACTACGCTGTAGAAAGAATATATCGTGACGCTAAGATTCTGGAGCTGTATGAGGGCACCTCTGAGGTCCAGAAAATCGTGATCGCGAGAGAACTGACACGGTAAATACCAAACGTTAAATTCGAATTTCGAATTCCCCTCGGTTCCGCTCGGGACGTTGAATTCAACAGCCAAATTATGGATTCGGGATGAATTCGTGTCGAAATGCGAAATTGGCAAAAGACGTTAATTTCGCTATAACTACAGAGCGATTCGTTATGCGTTGACCGGTTGCGAAAGGCGGCACGAATTAGTAACCGTATTTGGTAAATCGTATTCGTCTTTCGTGTTGAGTATCATAATTTAAGTTCCAACGGAAATAACGATATTAGCGAGATTAACGGAATCAACGGTGCGTTTCTGTGAAGTTAGACTTTGCCGTTGTACGAAACGGGTATCGTAACCGTAGGACTTAACCGATTAAGTAGGATGCGGAAAGGAGGTTAATTTGGATCTGATCGTGTGCGTTAAGAGAGTTGCCCAGACTGCTGAGGCCGAAGTGAAAGTCGACGCATCGGGCAAGGATATTGTGAAGGATCGTTTGACGTTCGACATGAACGAAGCGGATACGTATGCCCTTGAAGCAGCGATCCTTCTTAAGGAAAAATTTGGTGGGACAATAACCGCGATTTCTTTGGGCGTAGCTGATGCTGAGGATACTCTACGTATTGCTCTGGCAAAGGGCGCTGACAGCGCAATCAGAATAAAGGCCGAGGATTTTGGGGAATTGGATGGCTTCAAGACCGCCACATTGTTGAAAGAGGTGATTAAAGATATCAAATTCGACGCTATATTCGCGGGCTGCATGGCAACCGACGATAGCTACTACCAGGTGGGTCCAGTACTTGCAGAGATGCTTGGTGTTCCACACGCGACTTTGGTAAACAAGGTGGAGGTCACTGAGGGCAAGGCTCAAGTGAACCGGGAACTTGAAGGCGGTTTGATCGAGCACCTCGAAATTTCTTTGCCGGCAGTCTTTGCTGTACAGACCGGGATCAACGAGCCGCGTTACGCGTCACTGATTGCGATACGAAGAGCAGCTGGAAAAGAGATAAAGGTGTTGGGCAAAAGCGATATCTCCATTGCGCCTAAAACTAACAGCACACTCGAAGAGCTCTTTTTGCCACCCGTTGGGAAGAGAGCCGAGATCCTAACTGGTAGTGCTGATGAAATTGCTGCGAGAACGGCAGGAATAATCAAAGAGAAGGGACTGATCTAAGGAGGAAAGATGGCTGATATTCTAGCAGTGGTTGAACATCGTCAGGGGGTACTCAGAGACATTACATACGAGCTGCTGACCTTTGGGAGAAGATTGGCAAAGAAAACAGATGCGAAATTGACCGGCGTGCTGTTGGGCCATAATACCGATGGCCTGCAAAATAACATAAAAAAGCATGTGCACCGCCTTGTCGTTGTAGACCATGAAGTTTTTAAAGATTTCAACGGTGAGACCTATCAGCAGGCACTTTCTGCTATCATCAAAAACGAGAATCCTTTTTTGACTCTCGTCGGCAATACCGCTTTCGGCATAGATTTCTGTCCGTCACTTGCGACGCATCTAGGTGTTCCGTTCACTACGGATTGCATAGACGCTGAGATCGTGGAAGGAGGAATCAGGGTAACACGGCAAGTGTACGACGGCAAGATGGATGCCCACGTTAGATTGAGCGATAGCCCTTCTTATATGCTTACGCTGCGAAGCGGATCTTGTCCAGCTGAAGACGGCGGGCTTTCTGCTGAGATAGAAAAAATTGATACACCGCTTATGGCTCAGCCCGATTACAGGAAATTCGTAGAATACATCGAAGCGGCAGTCGGCGACGTTGATATAACAAAAGCCGATGTGGTTATTGGCGTCGGTCGAGGTATCAAAGAGCAGGCCAATATGGCGATTGTGGAGGATCTGGCAAAAGCGATAGGCGGTGTGGTTGCGTGTTCGCGTCCCGTCGTCGACGCCAATTGGTTACCTAAGGACCGGCAAGTAGGTTCCTCCGGGAAGACTGTCAAGCCGAAACTTTACATAGCGATCGGCATCTCGGGGGCGTTTCAGCACGTCGCGGGAATGAAGAACTCGGATACGATAATCGCGATCAACAAAGACCCGAATGCGCCAATATTCAATGAAGCAGATTATGGGATCGTCGAAGATCTTTTCAAGGTCGTGCCCATGCTGAAGAGTAAGATAGTAGAGATAAAGAAATAAGCGATGAAGAAAATCGGTGTATTCGTCTGCCATTGCGGAAGAAACATCAGCAACACGGTTGACGTTGAGAAGGTCGTTGAAGAGATCGCAAAGCATCCGGGTGTTGCATACTGCGAAGACTACAAGTACATGTGTTCTGATCCGGGTCAGAAATTGATCAGGGACAAGATCGCTGAACAAAAACTCGATGGTGTTGTTATCGCCGCCTGCAGCCCATTGCTTCATGAGGTAACGTTCCGCCGTACGGCTGAAGAATCCGGCCTGAATCCCTACATGCTTGAGATGGCGAATATCCGGGAGCAGTGCAGCTGGATTCATACCGACCGGCACCAGGCGACCGAGAAGGCGATCAGGATTATCAAGTCAATAGTCGAGAAGACGAAAGCAGATGAAGCCCTGATACCTGCTAAGATTCCGGTCATACCACGCGCCCTGGTTGTGGGCGGGGGGATTGCCGGGATTCAAGCAGCACTGGATATTGCCAATGCCGGTTACGACACTGTCCTGGTTGAAAGTACCCCGTCGATCGGCGGTCATATGGCACAGTTATCAGAGACTTTTCCTACACTCGACTGCTCGCAATGCATTCTTACGCCTAAGATGGTCGAAGTTGCCCAACACTCAAGGATCACGCTTCTGACATACTCTGAAGTCGAAGAAGTGTCAGGTAGTGTTGGCAGTTTCAAGGTCAAGATCCGCAGGAAGTCTTCTTATGTCGACAATACAAAGTGCACAGGCTGCGGTGTATGTTATGAGAAATGCCCGATCGAGGTGCCCTCAGAATTCGATGAAGGATTGGGTGAGCGCAAAGCGATATATGTACCTTTTCCGCAGGCCGTGCCCAATCATCCTGTTATTGATGAGAAACACTGCACTTTTTTTACAAAACCAGGTAAGTGTCGTGTCTGTCAGATTGTCTGTCCCGCCCAAGCAGTTGATTTTGAAAAGACTGATGAAATGATTGAAGTGGACGTTGGCGCGATAGTTGTTGCGACCGGATACACTCTCTACGCAGTTGAGCACGTTAATGAATATGGCGCAGGCAAATATCCGGATGTAATAAACGGTCTGCAATTTGAGAGAATACTATCGGCATCCGGTCCGACTCACGGCGAGATCCAGAGGCCCTCCGACAAGAAGATACCAAAACGTGTTGCCTTCATTTGTTGTGTGGGCTCACGTGACCCTGAACACCACCTGCCGTATTGTTCGAAATTCTGTTGTATGTACAATACAAAACACGCATTACTATACAAGGAACGTGTACCTGATGGCGAGGCCCTGATATTCTCCATCGACGTCAGGACGGCAGGTAAAGGCTATGAAGAGTTCATGATAAGAGCGAAAGATGATGAGAAAGTGCTTTATATCAGAAGCAAACCATCGCGCATAATAAAGGACGGCGATGAGTTGGTTGTCTGGACAGTAGATACTTTGACTGGAAGAGCGTTGAAAGTCAGATGTGATATGGTGGTGCTTTCAATGGCCGTCGTTCCGGCGACTGGCGCTATAGAGCTGGCGAAGAAGTTGAGAATACAGACAAATAGCCATGGTTTCTTTAACGAAGCGCACCCCAAGCTTCGCCCCGTGGAATCTCTGGTTCCGGGTTTTTTCCTGGCCGGATGTGCTCAGGCGCCGAAGGATATTCCGGAAACTGTAGCACAGGCTTCTGCGGCGGCCTCCAAAGTCCTAGAAATGTTCTCGAAACAAGAACTTGCTGCAGAGCCGATGGTGGTTGTCATAGATGAAGATAGGTGTTGCGGCTGCAAACTCTGCGTTGTTACATGTCCCTATGAGGCGCGCGAAATAGATATGGAAAAGAATATTGTACGGATCAATGAAGCCTTGTGCACTGGGTGCGGCTGTTGTGTAGCAGCTTGCCCCAGCGGAGCTTCCGAGCAAAAGAATCTGTTCGATGAACAGATGTCGAAAATGGTGGAGGTAATTCTTGGCGAGTAGGAAAAATATCGTTGTCGACGTAAACCCTGAAATAAGAGAAATCCTGATGGAGATGGGCGCCACCGATGCATACAAATGCTATCAATGCGGGAAATGCGCGAGTGTCTGTCCCTGGTTCCAAGTTGGCAGTTATGAATTTCTTGTCTTCAGATTTCCTCTGGAAACCGTCCTCGGCCTTGTTGCCAGCAGTGAAGAGAAGGAGGAACTAGCCAGGGAAGTTGATAAGATATACCGCTGTGTTGGATGCGAAGCATGTCTTGACCAGTGTCCTCTAGGTGTAAATATTCCGAATATTCTGCGATCCGCACGCAGGATATTAGTTGATTTTGGCTCGTATCCTGATCCACTCAAATCGGTCGTGAGAAAGATTCGAAATGTGGGTAACCCACTGGGTGAATCTCGGGAGAAGCGGGCTGGTTGGGCAAAAGATCTGGGAGTTAGAGAATACAAGTCAGGCATGGAGGTTTTGTATTTCCCTTGTTGTATCCCGGCATATGATTCAAGAGCCCAGAAGATTGCGCGGGCAAGTGCAAAGATACTCGAGCTGAGCAAAGTTTCCTACGGGATCCTTGGCCCTAGAGAGAATTGCTGTGGTGAGACGATTAGAAGAGTAGGATCTGAGAGTTTTTTCCGCGAGCTGGCAAAGTCAAACATCAACGAATTCAAGGATGCAGGGGTCGGTAAGATTCTGGTTACATCACCTCATTGCTATAACACATTCAAGAATGAATATCCCGAATTCGGTGCCGAATACGAGATTCTGCATACTACTCAATTCTTCGCAAGCCTTATCGAGCAAGGGAGGATCATACCCAGGAATAAGTTTGAGAAGAAAGTTGTGTACCACGACTCGTGCAGACTGGGGCGCCAAAACGGAATCTATGAAGAGCCCAGGAAAATACTCAGAAGCATACCGGGACTCGAGCTCGTTGAGGTGGAAGATTTCTCGCACAATTTGAGTCTATGTTGTGGCGCTGGAAGCGGCGGCCTTTTTATGGATTGGCCCATGGGCGAGCGTATGGTAGACATACGGCTCAAACAATTGCTGGATACCGGGGCAGATGTTATCGCAGTTGCCTGTCCCTACTGTCTTAACATGTTTGAAGAAACCGTTAAAGCGATGAATTTGAATATTGAGGTTATGGATGTCTGCGAACTGTTATACGAATCATTGAATGAAGAACATGATGAGTGAGAGAAGGCGATGAAACTCAAAGCGCTAATAAATATGTTAACGCCCGAAATAGAACTCGCTTCGACACCGAGACCTTACTTCAACCACTCAGTTGAGTTGAAGAAGGTATATACTGCTGAAGAAAGGGCAGAGGTTTTGGCGGGTGTCGGTTTAAATGTTTTCTTCTTTCCATCAGAAATGATAACAGGATGCGATCTTTTATCTGATTCGGGTGTAACGACAATGACCAATGAACAATGGGCAGCCCTTCACATGGGTGACGAGGCATACGGCTCGAACCGGGGATACTTCATTCTCAAAAACCAGATACGAAGCACCTTCGGCGAGGTTTTCTTCAACGAACCAGATGCCGGTGAGCCCAATGCTTTTATTTTTCACCAGGGAAGGGCGAGCGAAGATGCCCTTTTCACTCAAGTCGGGAGGCTGGGTAAGAAAATGATCATTCCCAGCAATGGACATTTTGACACGACGGGAGCGAATATTGAAGCGAATCAGATGCAGGCCATCAATCTTTTTTCTGATGAACTGGCCGATGGCGAGAAGGGTTTTCACTTTAAGGGGAATATGAACATCATGAAGTTGAAAGCCCTGCTCGAGAAGGCGCATGACCGAGTTCCGCTTGTTTATCTGACGATAACCAATAATACTGCGGGCGGACAACCCGTATCGATGGAAAACATCACGGCTGTGGCCTCGTTGGCCCATGAGTATGGGATTCCTTTTTTCTTTGATGCATGCCGTTTTGCAGAGAATGCCTGGTTCATACAGCAATACGAGGATGGCTATGAGGATAAGGAAGTGAAAGATATTGTGCATGAGATGTTTTCACACGTCGACGGATTCACCATTAGCTACAAGAAGGACGGGCTTACAAATATGGGCGGCGGTCTGTTCTTGAGGGCAGATGGTCTTTTTGTGAAGAAATATCCTCAGATACCCGGTGTGCTACTCGATTACCAGATATTGAAAGAAGGACATCCGACATATGGTGGTCTTTCGGGCCGTGATATTATGGCATTGGCGTCAGGATTGGCGGCTGTAACTGAACATGAGTATTTGACTTATCGTATTAATCAGGTACGGGATTTCGGTGAAGGTATGTGCAGTAGAGGTGTTCCAGTCGTAATGCCGGTGGGCGGTCACGCTGTATACGTCGATGTCGACAAATTCTTTGAGGGCACGAAGATGAAGCCAGATGATTTCGGAGGCGTTGCCCTGTGTGCCATTTTGCTGGCTGCATACGGTCACAGAGCGTGTGAACTAGGATATTTCACTTTTGGGCAGTTCGACAGAGTAAAAAAAGTCGAGGTATTTCCGGAAGTCAATTTTGTCCGCTTTGCGGTACCAAGATTAAGGTATGAAAAACAAGATTTAGATTCAGTGGCTGAGGCAATGAGAGTGCTGCACGCGCACAGGGAGGAAATTCCTGGTGTGCACGTAACATATGGGCGAGAATTGCCTTTGCGTCACTTCAAAGCACGTTTTGAATTCAAGAAGTAGTATTAGAAATATTGGTAGGACATAGCTCGCGTCGAGTGCAGAATAATGACAGAGGATTTTGAGAAGACCTGGCTCGGTAAGTTTTCTACGTGCATAGAGCGCGCGACAAGCGTCGAAATCAGAGAGAAGATTATGGCGGGAAGCGAGGTTCTATCCGACATCACGGAAAGGAAGAAGGTCGCCGACTGGTCAAAAAGAGCAATGGACAGACTGGACGAACTCGTTGATGCTGAAAAGCGCGTTGAGATAATGACCGCATGTTCCTGTCAGTTCCCGAAGGCTGATCTGCAGGGTATAAGAAAGCGGTATGAAGAAACAGGAGATATCGACCTTGTGCTTGATATGCTTCAAGAGAAATTCGTGTCTTTTCTAAGGAACGGCTTGGATCTAAACGCTGATATGATCACAGATATAGTGGAGAGGGGATGGGGCTTGGCAGGACGCAGGGCTGGAAATAAGATTATTGCCACAAAGATTCCCAAGAGCACCTATATAATGGAATATCTGGAGGAGACGGATGCAGTGAAGAAAAGAGCCATCTACTGTCATTGCCCGAGAATTCGTGATGCGCTGAGGACTGATCTGAATATATCACCCACGTACTGCTATTGCGGTGCCGGATACTACAAAGGTATTTGGGAAGAAATACTACAGCGCCCGGTGATGGTCGAGTTGTTGGAGAGCGTGTTGAAAGGCGATGATGTGTGTAGAATTGCGATTCACCTTTCTTGACGGGGGGATACGATGATACAACAAAGGCACGAGCGTAAGCCAGCAAATTTTATCGAGGAGATAGTTGAAGAAGATCTGCGCACTAACAAATACGGCGGCCGCGTGCACACAAGGTTTCCGCCAGAACCTAACGGGTATCTACACATCGGTCATGCCAAGGCGATCTGCATAGATTTCGGCATCGCTTCGAAATACAAGGGACTATGCAATCTCAGGTTTGATGATACGAATCCGACGCGGGAGGAACAGCAGTATATTGATTCGACAAAGGAAGACATTCGATGGTTAGGTTTTGATTGGGGGAACCGGGAATACTACGCATCCGACTACTATGGACAATTGTATGACTGGGCCGTCGATTTGATAGAGAAGGGCAAGGCTTACGTCGATGACTTGAGCGCCGAACAGATACGCGAATTCCGCGGCACTCTTACTGCACCCGGCAAGGATAGTCCGTTTCGCAATCGCGCGGTCGAAGAAAATCTCGAATTGTTCAGAAAAATGCGCGTGGGGGAATTCCCTGACGGCAGCAAGGTGTTGCGCGCGAAGATAGACATGTCAGCGGGTAATATGAACATGCGCGATCCCGTCATGTACCGAATACTTCGTGCCACCCACCACCGGACTGGCGATGACTGGTGCATCTATCCGACATATGATTGGGCTCACGGTCAGTCGGATTCGATCGAAGGGATCACTCACTCGCTCTGCTCGTTGGAGTTTGAGGACCACCGTCCGCTATATGATTGGTTCCTTGAGAATCTGGGAGTCCACCACCCGCAACAGATAGAATTCTCCCGTCTTAATCTTAGTTATACTGTCACGAGCACGCGCAAGTTACGGAAATTGGTAGAAGAAGGATCTGTCAGTGGGTGGGATGACCCACGTATGCCCACGCTCGCCGGCATGCGCAGGCGTGGTTATCCACCCGAGTCAATCCGTGATTTCTGTGAAGGCATTGGCGTTGCGAAGGCGGAGAGCGTCATCGATATCGCAAAGCTCGAGCACTTTGTGCGTGAATATATGAATAAGAATACAACACGGGTAATGGGAGTCCTGCGTCCGTTAAAGGTCGTGATCGACAACTATCCTGAAAATAAAACAGAAGAGTTGGATGCGGTGAACAATCCGGAAGATGAGAACATGGGGACGCGCAAAGTACCGTTTTCCCGTGTCCTGTATATTGAGCAGGATGACTTCCGGGAAGAACCACCGCCCAAGTATTACCGGCTGGCACCTGGGCGAGAAGTGAGATTGCGGTATGCCTATTTCATAAAGTGCATTGATGTAAAGAAGGACAAAGATGGCAAGGTCGTCGAACTCCACTGCACTTACGACCCAGCAACCCGTGGCGGCGATTCGCCGGACGGCAGAAAGGTGAAAGCGACCTTGCACTGGGTTTCTGTTCCCCATGCCATCAACGCAGAAGTTAGATTGTATGATCGTTTGTTCACCAAACCTGCTCCGGATGAGGTTGATAGTGAGAACGAAGATTTTCGCGCCAATCTAAATGCCAATTCGCTCGAGGTATTGACCGGCTGCAAACTGGAGCCGAGCTTAACCACAGCATGTGCTGGCGATACATACCAGTTTGAGCGCCTTGGGTATTTCTGTATTGATCCCGATTCGACAAGCAGCTCGCTAATCTTCAACCGCACGGTCTCGCTTCGTGATACGTGGGCAAAGGTCGAAAAGGCTCAAGAGGTTTGAATGTGTTTTCTGCTGAACTAGATTTTTTACATGAAATCAGATATGAGAACTCTTGAATTGAAACAGCAACTCCATCAAGCCGGGTTTAAGAATTCTGTTATTTCGACTGATCATTTACCTGAGCTGCAGAGCGAATACGGCCGACTACTTGATGATGGTGATTTAGACAGGGATTTTTATGATGAAATAGTACGGAGATATGGACTCAATTGGGATTTCGAACCACCTGGAAAACTGCCGAAGGCAAGGTCGATCATCATCACCGCGGCACAGCAACCCAAAATAAGCATGGAATTCCAGTATAAAGGACGTAAATTCTACGGCATCATTCCACCCACGTATGTATATGATACCGATGCGACGGTTCTGGGAGTCATTTCAGCATACTTGAATGACCATAAATACAAAGTATGTGACGCGCTGCTGCCCACGAAAATGATTGCCGTCCGCAGCGGTCTTGCCCGGTATGGCAGAAACAACATCACGTACATAGACGGTTGGGGAAGTTATTATAGATTGAAGGCGTATTTTTCAGACATGCCGTGCGATGTAGATTCCTGGCAAGAATCAGTCGCTATGGAGCAGTGCAGAAAGTGTACCGCATGCGTGACCAAATGTCCAACCAGTGCGATCGGTAAAGACAGATTCCTGATAGATGCAGGAAAGTGCCTGACTTTCTTCAACGAAGGAGTTGAAGAATTCCCGAAGTGGATAGACCCGGCGTGGCACAATTGTCTTATTGGCTGTATGATCTGCCAGGACGTTTGCCCGGCAAACAAAGAGCACGTAAGCTGGCTAATGCCCGGCGCAGAATTTTCCGGTGAGGAAACCAATATGATATTGAAAGGTGTTTCGCAAGATAATCTTCCGGCACAAACCCGCGAAAAATTGCAGAAGGTCAGCATGCTCGACAGCTATCCCTTGCTCAAGAGAAATTTGCGAGCATTGGCAGAGAGAGAAAGCAGCGGGGCATCATAATGTTTGTAAAAGTGTACAGCTACCGTATCAAGCTGTCGAAAACGCAAGAATTTCTTGATATTCAGGAACGAGCTAAACATATCTACGAGAAACACATTGCATATCGAGCGGTCCATCTGCAGAAAAATGATGATCCATGTCGG
>Ga0224495_10001470_pt1 | contig 16532 bp, 13 predicted proteins | sample SF_Jul11_sed_USG_FD_168128 | JGI IMG/M metagenome (GOLD analysis project Ga0224495, IMG submission 168128) | Sediment microbial communities from San Francisco Bay, California, United States - SF_Jul11_sed_USGS_4_1 | ecosystem: Environmental > Aquatic > Marine > Sediment | place: USA: California... | reverse complement strand
AGCCAGGAAGAACGATCCGACCGTGATATACGGCACCAGCGACGAGAAAAGCATGGGGACAAAACCGATGGCGATTACCAGCACGTTGCGGCTGATAGCCCGCCCGGCGCCCTCGAAAATTTCATGGTAAGATGCGGTGAAGTCATTATTGCGCCTGTAAATGGTTCTTATTCTCTGGATGAAATGAATGGCGAAGTCGATGGACAGTCCCAATGTCAGTGAAGACAGGACCGCCACCGGCATATCGTAGGGCTTACCGATGTAGCCGATGAAAGCGTAAATAGCCATAATCGTAATCGATAGCGGCAGCATCGATATGAATCCCCAGCGGAGGGAGCGGAAGAGGAAAACCATCATCAGGAAAACCACCGCGAACGAGCCCAGAAGCGACGTGCGCATGCCGGCCACCATTTTCTGCTGCCAGACGATGTTGATGTATGGCAGGCCCGCCCACTTTATTTTCAGATCGGACGGCGGCTCGTGAGAAGCTATGAAGGTATTGGCCCGATCCACCACCTGCTGGACTTTGCGATTGTCGCCGTTCTTGAGCTGAACCCAGAGGTTGGCCCGGTTGTATTCCGGGGTGACAAACTTGAACAGGTCATCGGGATTGCCGCCCGACATCTCAAACAAAAACAGCATCTGGGCGACCTCGGTCTGATTGTCCGGCAGGGCCGCTTTAAGCGAATCCTCCTCGAACAACTCGTACCGCACTTTCTTGACGATATCCGGCAAACCGGTGGTGCCGCCGACAACGTCATCCCTCTCCAGTTCTCTCTGGAGCGACTCGATATAAGTCAGTACGGCCGGGTCCTTGACGGCGTCGTCGTCCGCACCCTCGAAGACGAGATAATTCATGTAGGTGCCGGCCAGATGCTCGTTCATCACGACGTCAGCTTGACGGATGGGGTGTGACTTCTTAAACCATTTGACCGGGTTGTCATTGACTTCGATGAGCGAAAGCCCTACTGCCGCCACCACTACGACAACCATAGCCGTGCCAATGATGCCCTTGTTCCGACGGTAGGAAAAATCGCGCAGGGCATGCATCGCCTTTGAGAGGAGACCGTGCTGGTCATCGGATTGGCCGAAGTCGCGCAGAGCCTTGTCCGGAATCAGCATGGCGATGGCCGGATTGAGAGTCAGCGACAACAACCAGGCGACGGCGATGCCGAAGGCAACGAAAATCCCGAATACCTGGACCGGCGGGATGGGTGTCAGGGCCAGCGAGATGAATCCCGCCACCGTCGTCAGAGATGTAAACAACATCGGCATAAACAGTTCATTGATCGAGTGCCGGATGGTAGCATCTTTGTGTTTGTACTTCTTATAGTGGTCGTGGAATTCGGATATGATATGAATCGAGTTGAGCACCGAAATCGGAATCAGGAAGATGGGAATCATCGAGGACATGATGTGGACGGTATGACCGGTCAGAATGAGAAGACCCATTGCCCAGATCACCGACATTACAGCCACTACCATGGGGGCGAGAATTATCCGCAATTTGCGGAAGAAAACAAGCATGAGCAGCATGATTATGAGCATGGCAGCCGGTGCCGAGTAGGCCATCTGGGCGAACATTTCGGCCCCGAAGGAATCCTCCGCCACCGGCAGACCGGCGATGTGGTAGTCCTCGTTGCCTTTGTATTTGTCGATTATTGTCTGCATTTCACCGGCGATCCGGTGCGACATGTCTTTGGATTCGATAGGGACAAAGATAGCGATGGCCTTGCCGTTGTCGGACGCCAGCTTCCCGCGAAGGATGGGGTTGGCCATGATTCGGTTGAAAATATAATCGGCCTCCTGCTGGCTTTCAATCTCGTCGGCCATCAAAGTTCCGATGACGATGGAGCCGCCGTCCCCCTGCCTGATATCGTCGACCGTAGACGGGGCCAGGATATCTTCGACAATGACGCCTTCGATTTCTTCAACCTCCGCGGTAATGTTGTAAACGCTGTTGAGAGTGGCGGGCGTGAAAGCGCCGCTCTGGCTGACTACGCCGACCGCGATAAAGTCGGCCAGAGCAAAATCATCTTTTGTCTGAAGGTCAAAAACCCGGGCCGGCTCGTCGACCGGAAGCATGTTTTCCGGGTCGGTATCGATCTTGATCTTGGGAAACTGCATGGCGAAAAAGGCCGTGATCAGTACCGTGATCACAATCACCAGCCAGGGCTTTTTGACGGAAAACTCGGTCAATCCTTTCCTCATCGATTATCCTTTCATCTGAATTTTTCAAAGCTTATGTCAGTTAGATAAAGGGTGGGCCGGAATGATTCAGAATTTTGCGACAAAATCGCTATGAGCCACCCATACGGCCTATATTATAGGCATTTGCAGAGCTGGAACTATTGAGATAAACGCGGAGAGGGAATCGCCGCGCCGCGATCTGGATCGTAATATATTGCGGTGTAATTACTTGCCGAACTTCTTTTCCCAGCGGGCCTTGAGAACACGGTTGAGCTTGTCCTCCAGTGCGGCTGGCAGGGCCTCTGCCTTTCCATCCCGGCACAGCGACACCGTCTGTTTCATGGTATCCACCACAATGCGGCAATTGCGGCACTGCCCCAGATGTTTTTCGATCTGCTCGCACAGCTCAGCCGACAACTCGCCGTCGAGGTAGCTGTTGAGATCGCTAATGTAATCCTGACATTTCTTGGCCATATCGATCCTCAAATGCTCGGGACAGAAAATCGCGCAGGGCCAGGCGGGCCCGCAGGACGCGCGATTTGGTGGCGGCAACTGATTCGCCTATCAGGGTCGCTATTTCTTTTATAGGAAGTTCGTCTATATAGCGCAGCACAAAGGCCTCCCGGTAATTGGCCGGCAGCGAGGCCAGGGCGTCGTCGATAATAACTCGCAACTCGTTATCCTCCAGAATGCGATGCGGGTCTTTCCAGTCGAACAGCCGGGGGTCGTGCCCCTGGTGCCCCCTGGGGCCGGCTGACCCGGGCAGATACTCCTCGATGGGTCTGAGGTCCGTGTGTTTTTGCCGGGCCAGGTGCGTCCGGGACTGGTTGAGCGCGATGGTGTACAACCAGGTGCCGAAGGACGCTTCCTGACGAAACTGGTCTATTTTGTCGATAGCTTTCAAAAGAGTCTCCTGGACGATGTCCTCGGCGTCATGAGGATTGCCGGTCATTTTCAAGGCCAGGTTGTATATTTTTGTCTTGTGGGCACTTATTAACTCGGCAAAAGCCTTGAAGTCGCCGGTCCGTGCCCGGGCGACCAACCGCTCTTCATTCATTTGATCAAAATATACTGATTTTGATTCGTAATCAGAACCGATTTTTGATCGTAAGTGCCGATATTATGGTGACAAAGGACGACAAAAACGTTATAATGGCACTCTCGTTGTTGATGACAAAACATTGACAATTGGGGATAAAACGGAATATAATTTCAAATAGGAATCACGGATTTGGAAACGGTGAACCTGGTGGCCACGGTTTTTGTTTAGTATAAATAGATAGATAGATTAGGCGACCGGATCATGGAGCACGTGATCCTGCAACTGTGTCGCCTTATGCGTCCCCGTGTCGTTCCCCCTCCCCCGGCGCGGGGCGCTTTTTATTTGTCGCCGGGAGCCTAAAAAGCGTTTTTTTTGTCCGAAATCGGTGCAACAATCGGCCGATTCCCTCGTTAATAAGAAAAGTACACAAATAAGGCGACCCGGTCATTGAGCAAATGATCTTACAACTGTGTCGTCTATGACGCCCCGTGTTGTTCCCCCTCCCCCGGCACGGGGCGTTGCAGTATACTACTTTCCCCCGTGATATCCCCCTGGCGCAGGAACCTTCGAGGACCGGCGTCTACGAGTTGGAAGGAAAAAGCGCGCCGGTGCAGCCCGCAGTGTTCGGTCAAGGACGTCACGCCGCACGCTGTCCAGCCATCTGCTGTAGCTTGTGAAGGATGACGGGCAGCCGACCCGTCGCTGGCACATTGAAGAGCGGCTGACCGGCCGGTCAGAACCTGGCCCAGCGGGGAACCCGGGGAAAGGGCTGGATGTCGCGAATATTCTGAATGCCCGTGATGTACATGACCGCCCGGTCGAAGCCAAGGCCAAAACCGGAGTGGGGAACCGAACCGTACTTACGAATATCAAGATACCAGGCGTAGTTGTCGAGGTCGGTCATCCCTTTCTTTTTCATTCGCTCCCGCAACACCTCGTAGCGATGTTCGCGCTGGCTGCCACCGATTATTTCACCCACTCGCGGCACCAGAACATCCATCCCGCGAACCGTTTTGCCGTCATCGTTGACATACATATAGAAGGATTTGATCTCTTCGGGATAGTCCGTCACCATGACCGGCACCTTAAAGGCCTTTTCGGCGAGGTACCTCTCGTGCTCCGACTGCATGTCCATTCCCCACTTGACGGGATACTCGAACTTTTCGGCGGCCTTTTCCAGGATTCTGATGGCCTCGGTATAGGTGATGCGCTCGAACTTCGCCGACACGATTCCCTCCAGTGTCTGCCGGACCTCCTTGTCGATCCATTTGCCGAAGAAATCCATCTCATCTTTGCAGTCTTCAAGGGCAAATTGAAAGAGGTTCTTCAGGTAGTCTTCGGCCAAATCCATGTTGTCATCGATCTCAGCCCAGGCCATCTCCGGCTCAATCATCCAGAACTCCGAGGCATGCCGGCTGGTGTTGGAATTCTCGGCCCGGAAAGTAGGTCCGAAGGTATAAATATCACCCAGAGCGGTGGCCAACAATTCCCCCTCCAACTGACCCGATACCGTCAGATAGGCTTCGTCGCCGAAGAAATCCTGATCCCAGTCGACCTGGCCGTCGACCATGGGCACCATCTTAAAGTCCAATGTGGACACGTGGAAAAGATCGCCGGCTCCCTCGGCGTCAGAAGTGGAGATTAAAGGCGTATGTATGTAATAAAAACCGCGGTCCTGAAAGTACTTGTGGGTGGCATAAGAGAGTTTGGACCGGATGCGGTTAACGGCTCCAAAGGTGTTGGTGCGGGGGCGCAGATGAGCGATCTCCCGGAGAAATTCGAAGCTGTGCCTTTTCTTCTGAAGCGGGTAAGTGGAGTCGGCGGAGCCAATCAGGTCGACGGACTGAGTCTGGATTTCGTATTTCTGTCCCTTTCCCTGAGAGAGAACGAGTTTTCCCCGGACTCTGACTGACGCCCCGGTAAGGATCTTATCGAGCTGCGGGAAGTTGTCGGGCTCGGCTATCACTGCCTGTATATTCTGCATGCAGGAACCGTCGTTTATCTCGACAAAAGCCACCCCCTTGCCGACGCGGGCGGTTCTGACCAGCCCCAGGATAGTTATGTCGGTGTCAACGGGAATCTTGTCGTCGATGAGGATTCGGTTTAACCTTGTTCTAATTTTATAGTCCATAGTCCGTCTCCGGGCCAGAGCGCTCGGGTCTGAAAGCAACAGGCCTCTAATAAAGTAACAAATTTCCGGGCATGCAAGAGTTAAGAAATCGGCAAAAAACGCCCGATCGGCTGCAACCTCCAGCGGGTACAAGCGTATATTATGGTGAGAGTTGATTTCAGCGCTTCTCAGTGACTACTAAATGTTCCCAACCTATCACCTGAAGGTTCCAGCTTCACCGGCTGGGACCTTCGACTTTACAGACTATTAGCAACTCCGGATAGGCTGTCACCCGGGACAATGGTTTATCCGTTGGCAGTTTTCGAAAGGAATTGCCCGCAGCCGCCAGGGCTTTTCGGCTAAAAACAAATGAGGGTGGAAGGGATTGAACCTTCGACTCCCTGCTTAAAAGGCAGGTGCTCTACCACTGAGCTACACCCCCGAATATACGTAAGGCCTCTGTTAGAAGTCTAAAATAGCCGCTCGATTCGGCTTGTCAATCCATTTTTTCCCCGGTGCCCGGGGCGAGAATTATTTGAAAATACCTCGAAGAATGACACAGCAGTGACACAGAAGGTCATGAATCGATTAGCTTCGTAAAAGCTTCATACCTCCATTCATTCTGAAAGCACCTGTCGCAGGGTGCTTTTTTTATGCTCTAACAGCCGGCACGGGTGAGGGTGACCCTCGCCAGTGTCGGCGCTCGGCCATTCGGCTAATTTATACGCTCTTTGCGTGCCTTGGATTTCGAAACCTCGAGCAGTTCCACCTCGAAGATCAGCTTTGCCTTGGGCGGAATGACCCCTCCGGCACCCGCGTCGCCATACGCAAGATTTGACGGAATAATCAACTCGCGCTTGCCGCCTTCTTTCATGCCGGCCACACCTTCGTCCCAGCCGGGGATTACCTGCCCACCACCCAGCAGGAAAGAGAACGGCTGCTTGCGGTCCACGGAGCTGTCGAATTTTTCACCTTTTTTACCGTTGTCGTCCAGCCACCCGGTGTAGTGGACCCGTACCACGCGGCCTTCCTCGGCAACGGCGCCTTCACCAACGACGTGATCGATGTATTGCAGGCCGGATTTGGTGGTGATGATTTTCGGTACCTCTGTCGCCGTTTTCGTGGTGTCGGCCGGAGTCTCTATCTTCGTGCTGTCAGTTTTGGATTTGGTGTCATCATCGGCCCGGCAAAAGGCGGCGAAGAGCACCAGGGCGCCCAGCAGAATGATTGTCTTTTTCATCAGCGCGCATACTCCCGTTTTTTTAATGTTTATACAAAAATGGTTTCCAGTCTCTTTGCTCCGGTGGAGATCAGGCAGATTTTTACTCCGAGATCATCGGCCACAAGATTCAGGTAGTTCCTGGCTTTTGACGGCAGGTCCTTAAAAGAAGTGATGCCGGTAGTATCGGTGCGCCAGCCTGGCAGACTTCTGTAAACCGGTTTTACCTGGCCGAAATCCGCCAGGTCGAGCGGAACCTGATTGAGCCGATGGCCCTTGAGTTCATATTGAGTGCAGTATTCGATTTCGTCGAACTCGTCCAGCACGTCAAGCTTGGTAATGGCAATAGTGTCGACGCCGCAGATGCGCACGGCGTGGCGCAGAGCGACCAGGTCGAGCCAGCCGCACCGGCGCGGACGACCCGTCGAGGCGCCGTATTCATCGCCCAGTCGACGAAGCTGCTCGCCGGTATCGTTCACCAGTTCTGTCGGGAAGGGACCGGCACCAACCCTGGTAGTATAGGCTTTGACGACGCCGATTACCTGGTCAATCATTCTGGGACCGATACCCAGGCCGGTCAGGGCCCCGCCGGTGGTGGTGTTGGACGAAGTTGCATAAGGATAGGTGCCCAGATCGACATCAAGCAGGGCACCCTGGGCGCCCTCGAACAGAATAGATTTGCCCTGGCGGTGGGCTATCTGCAGTTCCAGGGAGACATCGACCGCCAGCGTACGGAACAGGTCGGCCAGTTTCATCAACTCATTGCAGGTGCGGTCGAGGTCGGCCCGCTCGTCATCCGAGCCGGTGAGGTACCTCTCTTTGATTACTCTCTGGTAATCGAGCTTTTTTTTGAGCCGCTCGGGGGCGAACAAATCGGCGATCCTGATCCCGTGGCGGGCCACCTTGTCGACATAGGCCGGGCCGATACCGCGGATGGTGGTTCCGAGCGAAGCCGTCCCCCGGCTCTTTTCCTCGATAGTATCAATCAGTTTGTGGTACGGCAGAACCATGTTGGCGGCCGCTGAGACGAAAAGACGGCCGGTATAGTCGATACCCTTCTCGGCGAGGAAGTCCAGTTCCTCCTTGAGCGCAAAAGGATCAACGACTACGCCGTTGCCGATATAGCAGATTTTCCCCGCGTGGATAATACCGGAAGGAATCAGATGCAGTATGTATTTTTCGTCGCCGACCACGATCGTATGTCCGGCGTTAGCGCCGCCCTGGAAACGGGCAATAATATCGGCATCGGCGGCCAGGATGTCGACGATCTTCCCTTTGCCTTCGTCACCCCACTGGCAGCCTACCACTATCTTGTTTTTACTCATGAAATTTACACCTTTATGCGTTTGTTTTCCCTGCAACGAGATCCCGGATGGCCCCGTAGAGTTCTTTTTTCCCCTGACCGGTGACTACGGAAAAGGGAATCGTGGGAATACCCAACTGCGTTTCCACGGCGCTGACTTTGCGGTTGACCCTGTCCCGGCTCAACTTGTCCGCCTTGGTAACCACGGCCAACGTGGGCAGGCCGCGGCCGGCCAGCCACTCGACAAGTTCCATATCCTCCCCCGTAACTTCACGGCGGCAGTCGAGCAGCAGCACCAGCCCGGCCAGGTAACGGCTCTCTTCGAGATATTTTTCGAGCAGCTTGCCCCAGTTCTCGCGGACCTTGCGGGCGACCCTGGCGTAGCCGTAACCGGGCAGATCCACAAAATAGAACTTGTCGTCGACGAGAAAGAAGTTGATCGAGCGCGTCTTGCCCGGGGTCGAAGATATCTTGGCCAGTTTTTTTTGCCCCACCAGCCGATTAAGCAGGGAGGATTTGCCGACGTTGGATCGCCCGGCAAAGGCCACCTGCAGGCGGCGGTCTTTCGGAAGCTGGTCGATATGGAAGAATGATCCCGTGAATTTGCAGTCAAAACCCTTTTTTACAATCTCTCTTGCCATAATACATAGTCCGGAAAAACGCTCGGCGGAAGCCGCCCTCACCGGTTGACACTCAGCCGCGAGTTTCGGCCGGCTTTTGGTCTGGAATTGACCGCCGGCAAATCCGTCATGGCCAGTTTGAGCACCTCTCGAATTCTTTTCCCGAAGTGAAGCTGCAGCCCCTCCAAAACGTCCGGTTGTAATTCTGCCGTATCTTTGCGGTTCTTGGCCGGCAGAATTACCCGGGTAATGCCAAGGCGTTTGGCCGCCAGCAGCTTTTCGTTAAGACCGCCCACGGCCAGCACGTCGCCTGTAAGCGTGGTCTCACCGGTCATGGCGATATCGGTGCGCACCGGAATGCCCGTGAGGGCCGACAGAATAGCCGTCAGCATGGTTATGCCGGCCGAAGGTCCGTCCTTGGGAACGGCGCCTTCCGGTATGTGTACGTGCAGGTCGAGTTTTTCGAAGAAGTCCGCCTTAAGTCCGAAGCCGGCGGCGTGGTTGCGGATGTACGACAGGGCCGCCGTGGCCGACTCCCGCATGACATCACCCAGCGATCCGGTCAGAGTAAGGTTGGCCTTGCCGCTCATCGGCACGACCTCGACCGGGAGAGCCTCGCCCCCTTTTTCCGTCCAGGCCAGGCCGACGGCATAGCCGACGGTCGGTGAGGTTTTGATGTCAGTGCCGGTAAACCTGGGGGCTCCCAGGATGCTGTGCACCTTCTTTTTCGAGATAGCGATCGTGCGCAGCCGCTTACCCTCGGCTAACTCCACGGCTTTGCGACGAAGGATCGCGCCTATCTGGCGTTCCAGTTCACGAACGCCGGACTCGCGGGTATAGCGCCGGATAATTTCAAACAGGGCGTCGTCGTCAAACGCCACCTTGATTCCGGACAGTCCCAGTTCCTTAACCAGCTTGGGCAGCAAATAATCCTGGGCGATGGAAGCTTTCTCAAAATCGAGATAGCCGGGCAGGCGGATTATCTCCATCCTGTCCAGAAGCGCCGGGGGAATTGACATGACAGTGTTGGCGGTTGTGATAAAAAGCACGTTGGACAGGTCGAACTCAACTTCGAGATAGTTGTCGGCGAAGGTATTGTTCTGTTCGGGATCAAGCACCTCAAGGAGGGCCGAAGCCGGGTCCCCGCGGAAGTCTTTACCCGTCTTGTCGACCTCGTCCAGCAGAAAGACCGGATTGTTGGAACCTGCCTTTTTGATCGATTGGATTATTCGGCCGGGCATGGCACCGATATAGGTACGGCGGTGGCCGCGGATTTCGGCTTCGTCGTGCACCCCGCCCAGCGACATCCGAACGAATTCCCTGCCCAGCGAACGGGCAACGGAACGGCCTACGGATGTTTTGCCCACGCCCGGAGGCCCCACCAGGCACAGTATCGGTCCCTTGACCTTGCCCGCCAGCCGGATAATGGCCAGGTGCTCCAGTATTCGTTTTTTCGGCTTCTCCAGGCCGTAATGGTCACCGTCTAGGATTGACTTGACTTCCTTGAAGTTGGTGCGGTCCTCGGTGGTGGAATCCCATGGGAGAGCCAGAAGCCAGTCCAGGTAGGATCGGACGACGCCGGACTCGGCCGAGTAAGGGTGCATTTTAGCCAGCTTTCTGATTTCTTCCTCGGCCTTGACACGGATCGCTTCCGGGTAATCATGGCTTTCCAGCTTGGCGTACAAATCGTCGACCTCGGCGGACGGCTCGTCCGCCTGACCCAGTTCGTCCTTGATGGCCTTGAGCTGCTGTTGCAGGTAGAATTCCCGCTGGCTGCGCGACATCGACTCGCGGACGGTGCCGTCGATGCGCTGTTCGATCTTGAGTATTTCAATCTCTTCTTTGAGAATCCGGGAAAGCAGTTTGAACTGCTGCTTGATGGGAAATGTCTCCAGTATCCGCTGCTTGGTCTCTATCTTCTGCAAAACATGAGCGGCGATGGTGTCGGCCTGCTGATGGTACTCCTCGACGGAAGCCAGGGCTACCAGTACTTCGTCCGGAATGCGGCGGTTGAGACGGACGTACTCGGTGAACCGTTCTGTCACGGATCGCGACAGGGCCTCCGTTTCCCGATCGGCCTCATCCGGGTCAGGAGGGACGATCAGGATATTTGCCGACAAATGGTTATTGTCCGTCATCGAAACGGACTCGATTCGGGCCCGGACGATTCCTTCCACCAGGACTTTAAGGGTGCCGTTCGGCATTTTCATCACCTGGAGAATGCGGGCCACCACTCCGACGTCGTATAAATCGTTGGGCTCCGGTGTATCTATGTCGGCCTTGCGCTGGGCCACCAGAAGGGTCTGCTTGTCGCGATTCATGGCCTCCTGGAGGGCATTGATGGTGAATTCCCGACCGATCAGCAGAGGAAAGATCATGTGTGGAAAGACAACCACATCTCGAAGAGGCATTACCGGAAGCGTGGGCTTGATGTTGATTTCTTCAGAATTATGATTCGTAATCATTGTCACTCCATTACAGGCATATCGGACAAATAAGCCAAACCACTAAAAATACCCCATTTTCCCGCCCAGGCAAACAACTTTTTCGACCATCGTGATGGCCGGGCCGCCGCGTATCCAGCTATCGAAAATTCTCAAAGGGGCTTGATGGGACGGCGCGATGTGTGCGTCTGCGGCGGAATCATCTAATTGTAGTGACTGGCTATTATCGACCAGAGGATTACAAGGAGGACTACCAGCAGAGAAATCATTAGGTACTGCCGAGGCGTCGCTTTGCGGCCGTCGGCAGGCGTGTCCTTCGGATGCTTTACCTCAAAATCATGAATCGCCTCGAGGGTAATCATTAACTCACCCGGGCCGGCGAAGCGTTCATCCGGGTTGACCGCCAGTAGTTTTTCCAGAAGCAGAAGAATTTCACCGGGAATGGCCTCACCCCTGAGCAGACTTAGATCCGGCGTGCGATATCGGACGTTTTTCGGCGACGCTCCGGGCTCATACGCGGTTAAAAGCAGCCGACCCGTGATCATTTCGTAAATCACTACCCCCAGCGAGTATAGGTCAGAAGCCGCGTGGGCCGGGTTTCCTTCCAGTTGCTCCGGGGCGAGGTAGGCGATGTCGTCAGGCGTCAGGTCCGGGGCGGTTCTGCGCGGATTGCAGTTCAGGCCGAAATCAAGAAGCTTCACGTGGCCGTCAGGCGTCAACATGATGTTAGACGAGCGCAGGTTCCCGTGCGGAATCATTCGGCTCTGGGCGGCCATCAAGCCGGCCGTCACTTCAATAACGATATCGAGCAGGCGACGTCTATCCAGTTTGCCTGACTGAATCAGGTCTCTGAGGGTCTGTCCGGATACTAGCTCTGATTCGATGAGGTAGTTTCCCTGGTCTTTTTCTATGGCGGCCACCGTGGCAATATTAGGATGGTCGACGCGTGAAACAGCTCTGGTTCGCGATACCATCTGCTTTTGAAAAGCAAAATCGGCCGCGATCTCCGGCCTTATCAACTTGGCAGCCACCCAGCGACGCTGGTCAGAATCCCAGGTGCGGTAAACCTCGCCGTTGCGACCCTCGCCGATTTTCTCGACCAGGCGGTAGTGAAGAATTCGCTTAAGCACAACTTCGTCCATATAGTCATATTAACGGTAATTCTCATCGACGGCATTAGCCAGGCAGGGGGACAGGCAGCAGCAGCGGCGACTATCGGCATCGCTTTAAGCAGGCCTCACCCATTGCCTCCTCCGTTATCTCCGGAAACCCCCCTGTTTCTGTAGGTTTAATATTATTGTAAAAATAAGTTGACAAAATGTCCGTCGAACCACACATTATGTGTGGTTTGATTGACAATTAACGGGATTAATTCGCATGAAGCTTCGGAATCATTTAAAACAACACCGGGCCCGGCTCGACCTCACCCAGGAAGCCCTGGCTGAGAGGGTAAGCGTCCGTCGGCAAACTATACTTGCCATCGAAAAAGGCCGGTACGTCCCGTCGGCGCTGCTGGCCTTCAGTATTGCCCGAGCCCTGGGCATGCGAGTGGACGAGCTGTTTGAACTGGAGGAAAAGGAGGCAGCCCATGAAGAATGAAATGGACCTGACTCGTATGGACGAGAGGCAGCGCCTGAGCTGGCTGCTGGCCAATCGAGCGACGCTGTTCCTTGTCGGCCTATGCTGGCTGGCGATGATAGCCTGGGAACTGATTCACCAGAGACTGCCCCTTTTTCTGGTCGTGATGGTGCCGGTATTCGCCGCTGTGCGCTTTGTTTTCTTTATGCTCTATACAAGAAAGGGCGTCGGGTCATAGCCTGCCGCCGACGCCCGTTGCGGAAATGCTGCAAACACGGTTCAGGCGGCCGCGCCCGATTTCGTCCAACGCCGGCGAATTGTGTTCCAGAAGAACAGATCATACAGGGCGCTGACGGCTACCAGGATGTATATGATGCGGCTGATGATGCTCAGATCTCCAAAGATAGCAGCCACCAGGTCGAAATTGAAAATCCCGACCAGACCCCAGTTCAGTCCGCCGATAAACAGCAGAATTTCGGCAATCACGTCGATGGTTTTCATTTGGTTCTCCTTTCAGATCCGTCTGTAAGGCTTGACATTATGCGACTCGATGGCAGCCCGATAAGCCCGGCCTCATGCGGGCCTGCAAGCCCCACTGTTATGGACAACGTTAGAAATGTTCAACGCCGGGTGTCAAGGTAATTCTGGAGGACGGCGACAGGGGAACCGGCAGGGAACGAAAGAACCCTACAATCGATATTGTCTGAGCGCCGGCTGTGGTCTATATTGCATATGCTGTAACCGGTGCAAAACCAGATGCGGAGGAATAAAGCGTGTCCAACAGGAAGCGTGCAGCTCTGTTGCTTGTCGCGTTATTGATGGCCCTTCTGCTGGGGACCTGTGGCAGTGACGACAGCCCGACCGGTTCCGACGATATAAGAAGGCCGCCGGCCGGTCAGCAGGCCTTTGGCGGAGACAACAACGATATCGGCTGGTCGGTAGCGGCAACGTCCGACGGCGGGTGCATAATAGTCGGTGAAACTTATTCTCTCGGAGTCGGGAATGCCGACGTCTACCTGGTCAAGACCAACTCTTCGGGCAAGCTACTCTGGCAGAAGACATTTGGGGGTTTGGGCCGCGATGTCGGTTTCGGCGTGATTCAGCTCACCGACGGCGGGTACGTGATAGCCGGTGAAACGGAATCTTTTGGCCATGGGGGCACGGACATGTACCTGGCTAAAACCGACGGCATGGGAACCAGATTGTGGGAGAAGACACTGGGAGGTCCCTACGGGGATGGTGCCCGGGCGGTGGCCGCGACCGCCGACGGTGGGTTTATCGTGGTGGGTGGACCGGCTCCTACGGTGACGGTGGCGCCAATGTTTACGTGGTGAAAACCGACGCCCTGGGCAATTTTGTCTGGCACAATGTGTTCGGAGGCGACGGTGACGACTGGGCCTATTCCGTACTGCCCATCGCGACAAGCGAGTACGTAATCGGCGGCTATTCCGAGTCCTTCGTATCGGGCAGCGGCGGGCTGGCCGATTTTTACCTGATCAAGATCAATCCGGAAGGCCAGTTAGTGTGGCAGCATACCTATGGCAACGAATACGCCAATTACGGGCGCTCTATGATACCGGCTGCGGACGGTGGATACGTGATAGCCGGCTCGGGCATCCCCGGGTTCTATCTTGTCAAGGCCGATTCCGCCGGGACCCTGAAGTGGGAGGCGTCTCCCGTTGCGGATATTTTTAGCGGTGGTTACGCCGTCGCTCCCGGGCTGAGCGGTGGGTATGTAATGGCCGGGATGACCAGCACCGGCTTTGCCGACACGCGCGACGTCTACCTCATCGGGACCGATTCACTGGGAGCCAAAACCTGGGAGCGGACTTACGGCGGCAGTCTTTCCGACAGGGCCTGGTCGATCGCGCGAGCTGCCAACGGGGGCTATTTTATAGTTGGTGAAACCGATTCCTACGGCGCGGGCCTGACGGACGTGTATCTTATTATCACCGACGCCCAGGGTGATTCCCCCTGACCGGTGGTGAAGGGGTGCCCACTTCCTTCTGAGAATTATCTGCAACGCTTTATCCTACGGGCAGGCCGGCGGTTCGGGGCCGCACGGGATCCCGAAGAGCCAGGCCACGAGGTAGGTGATGTCGGAAATATTGACCTTCTCCTCCAGGTCGCCGTTGGCGTTACCTTCCTGCGTGCAATCCGGCGGCGGGCCGCCGGGTATACCGAAAAGATAGGCAATCAGGTAAGTAACATCCGAGATATTGGCCTTGTCCTCCAGATCACCGTTGGCGTTACCGCGAATGCCGGTACAGCAGTGCTCCGGCAGGATAATGCCAAGATCCTCGGCGGCCTGCCGCAAGGCTGTAATGGCGGGCGACCTTTCCATGAAAGACAGTGGTATGTCGAAATGGATATAATCATAGACCCCTCCGACATAGCGCCAGGCGACCGGCTGACCTTCGCTGAGATACCAGTCGGTCGACGAGTTGTACGTGTACAGGATCTCGACATCCTCCGGTGTCACAAACGAGGGATAACTGGCCGCCGGAACTCCGGCCAGTATTACATATGGCGCAGGAGTATTGCCTGCGGTGGCCAGTGAGTCCCAGACCAGTTCAGGATAATCCGCGGACTGGGTATGTCCGCCGATGAAATCGGAAATCAGCGTCCAGTTACCGGTCGTGGTCGTCATCGGTCTCACCCGGTACGCGATATTGAAGTCCGCAGTCCAACCGTGAGCGTAGGCTGACGACTCGTACCAGACCGTGTCAGCCTCCGGCGGGTAGACGTCAAGCGAGATATCTCCCCAGCGGCCGAAGACGATGGCTTTGCCGCCGATGGAAAGATAATACTCCAGCGTATCGAGAAAGCCCGACCAGTAATCGGCAATATCATCCCATCGGGCTGATTCCGCGCCGACCACGACCAGGCCGTAGTCGACAAGGTCGAGCAGGCAGGTGGTCTTCGGACGGAACGCGGTGTCCGCGGCATAGGTGAAGTCCAGTCCGTCAAGAGCTTCAACCATGAACGCCCCGGTCGAATCGGGCATGATGGCGTGATAGCCATCCTGGCTGCTGGATCGATTGAGCGCCAGTATTTTCTGATCTGCGAGAGTGGCGATCCTCATGGATACCGTAGAGGCCCCGACCGTATCGCACATATGGCCGTCGGCGTCAAAAGCGACCGCGAGATAGTCATGGAAATCCATCCCCAGCGATGGGTCGGTATCATAATAAACGGAATCGTAGTGCGGTTTTGCCACCATCTGGCCGTCGCGGACAATACCATAGTGATCGAAATCAAGCTCGTCATTGGCTGCCCAGTAGAGTTTCACACCGTTGTAGATGGGCAGGGCATGCTGCTCAGGGGGCAGGGCCGGCAGTTGCGAAGGGACGCAACGGGCCACGGCCGAGGCGATGGAACTGGTTCCATAGGTGTCAGTCGCTACCACCCGGAAGCGGTACTCCCAGTCCTGAGTCAGCCCATCGACGATATAGCTGGCGCTGTCGGCCGAGACTACCACCGAGTCGGCGCCGGGCATACCGGTCGGTGAATAGTAGATGCAGTAGTGGTCGGCTACGCTCATGTCGATAGGCTCCCAGTTGACCCGCACCGACTGACCGTCCCCGACATTCTGCACCCAGGTGGTCGAGACTGGCGGCAATGAGACTGCGATGGTGTAGATGCTGGCCATGGTGGTAGTGATCATGCGAGTGAGATAATCCATGTTGATATAGGTGGTGCTGTCGCTGGGCGAGTGGTAGTGGGTCGAGAAGATCTTCTCCTGCATGGCGCAGACATTATAGCCCGCCTGCCGGAAATAGTAATAGTCGCCGGCACTCTGCAGGTCGGGCGTGGCGGTGATGCCGCACAGGCTGTCGGCGTAGTGAATCCATAACTCTCCATAGGCCACCTGCGGGTCGGGCTCCACCCAGGCCTCGGCGTCGTTCTCGTAGTGGCCGATCATATCCATGTTGTACATCACCATGATGCTGTCGCCCCCCGCCACGGCCTCGTCGACATAGTGCTGCGCCCCGTATATGCCCTGTTCCTCGACATCGAACGTGA
>Ga0224495_10001469_pt1 | contig 16534 bp, 13 predicted proteins | sample SF_Jul11_sed_USG_FD_168128 | JGI IMG/M metagenome (GOLD analysis project Ga0224495, IMG submission 168128) | Sediment microbial communities from San Francisco Bay, California, United States - SF_Jul11_sed_USGS_4_1 | ecosystem: Environmental > Aquatic > Marine > Sediment | place: USA: California... | reverse complement strand
GCATAAGTGCACAAGTGATAAGTGCATAAGTTACAAGAAGCCTTGTACTCTTATGCTCGTATATTTTTTCGATCTTTTGCATTTTTAATCCGTTCATTTTGTAAATGGCTGAATTTGGGAGATGATTATATAGGGTGCGGGCTGTTAGCTCAAGAAGGAATTGAATATCTGAGAAAAGGATTTGAAGTTTATTGGTGCCTTTACCCGCCCGGGTCAATGGTAATAGTTGTGGTTCCAATGAAGCCGCCCGTAGTCTCATACACTTCGAGGGCGTAGATTCCGGTCTCAAATGGGCCGAGTGTTGCGGTTATCGGGAAACTGCACATACAGCGGCAGCCTTCCGAGGTATATTCGGTTTCGTAGATCGATATGAGGTTATCCTCTACTGCCATTTCCAGTTCGAGCTTATCCGGGCAGCAGTTGGCGGTCATCATATCCTTAAAATGAATATATGGCCCTTCTACAGTTACTGTGAATCGTGTCAGGTCGGGCGGTTCGGCTGTGTATATTTCGGAAGCATCCCGGTTACAGTCCTTTATTTGATAGGTTATGCCCGGCCCAGTTATCCCGCCGATTGTGACCTCGACAATGCCCAATGACTTTCCATCAATGTCAATCACCTCTAAGAGATATATTCCCGGCTCGAATGGGCCAAGGGTTGCGGTTGTCGGGTAATCGCAGATGCAAAAGCAGGGCGTTGTAAGGTGCTCGATTTCGTATATTGTGATTAGGCCGTCCTCTACAGTCATTTGAAGCTCAATCTCATCGAGGCAGCAGTTTGCTGTGATTAGGTCCTCGAAGTGAATGTAGCGGCCTTCGACCCAAACGGAGAACAGCGGCTCGTTTGACTCTGCGGATACCGGCCAGCTCGGCCCTGCTTCCATGTTGCAGTCATCTACGTGGAAAGTCATGCCCGGCACGGTAGAAGAAGGATATGACCACTGAAGGCCGAATAGTGCGAAATCCTTGAAATCAACAAACTGGCTGTAGTTGAGGTCGCTGGGGATACATTCGCCCATTTGGAGCCAATAATCGACAAAGACTTTGAGGTCGTTTGAATCTACTATCCAGTCATTTGTCATATCAGCGATGTTTCGCCAATTAGCGGGGGATTTGCTCGCCTCGGCTGTGCCGCCATAAGCTCCCATATTTCTTCGATTTCCATTGGGTGCCGGCTCATCGCCGACCAGACATCCCGGATTACCCGCATCGATGCACGGACTGGTTTCAAAATCGAAAGCCCAAGTTTGTTCATCGGGATCACAGCGACCGGCAAGAGAGCGCAAGTGATAGTCTCCTGTTTCCAACCAGCAGAGATAATCATAGGGAGGTAGGCCGCATAAATGCCAATAACCAATGCTAACAAAACGAGGATCAAGGTCAATATTACCATCACCGCCACTTAACCAATCCTCTATACATGAAAAAGAAGGTGTGGAAGATACGTAAATCTGTGCTCCTTGATCGGCAATATTTTGCCAGATAATGCAATTTCTGATGGTGCCATCGCAACCGCTTAATCCGCCCCCATAATCTATGTATCCGCTCCGTGTTTCCTCTGACCGGTTACCGAAAATAGTATTGTTTTGGATGGTGCCGCTGCAATTTGACAAGCCGCCACCTCTGGCACCTCCCCACCATCCACCCGCGTAATTGCCTGAAACCACATTGTTCTGAATAGTGCCATTGCAATTGGAGAGTCCACCGCCTTCAATATCGCCTCCTCCAGAAAATCCACCAGCCGAATTACCCCAAATGATATTGTTCTTGATAGTACCGTCACAGCCATATATACCACCGCCGCTGGCTGTTCCTTCATCACATGTGGCATTATTTTCCGAAATGACATTATACCGAATGATGCCATCACAATCATATATCCCGCCCCCGTAACCAGAACTTGGGAACATAGGAGAAGATGCCCAGTTTCCCGATATGATGTTGTACTGGACCGTGGCCAAAGTACCATTGCCATATATGCCACCTCCATAGTTGTATCCTACTCCAGTACCGCTGCCATTAGTGATGGTGAAACCGGAGAGAATACAGGCGGAAGATTCCGTGCCGGCGAAAGTAACTACGGAGCCACTTAGACTACCATCAATGACGGTACTTGCGACCACGCTTGGATTCATAGGTTCAGTTGACCGAAGTGTAATATTTTTCCCGATAAAGTTGATGTTCTCTATGTATTGACCAGTCTGAACGATGATAATATCGCCGTCATTGGAATCATCGATTGCGGACTGGATGTTATTAAAATCCGCAGACCCATCATCAGCAACGTAGATCGTTCTTGCCTGGCAGGGAATGAATAGCAAAAAGGATGTGAAAATAAAAATCAGCTTAACCATCTCATTGTCCTCCAATAAAGTTTATTATTTACATTTTATGGAGAAGGCAACGAGAAGTCAAGCAGAAAAGGTAATATTTGGGTTTTGCAGAATTTATCCTGTGCAAAAACGTAAAAAAGCGGTTTTAGAAAGCAATCGAAGACTTTTTCAGGCTGTAATTGGACTGATGTCGATTAGATACATCTGTCGGCCATTACCTTCGTGTGGCGAATCAATGACGACACTTCGGCCATCTGGGCTGAAGCGGGGGTGTGTATCGCATCGCCATTCACCTTTATATTCCGGCGGCAAATGGAAAGCGCCGAGCGGAACCTTCTTTTGTGTGTCAACATTATATAGGTAGACGTTCTGTTTTCGCTGTTTATCCGGGTAGGTGTCGTTTAGAATCCATTTATTGGTTGGCAGGTAGGTGCAATGACCGTCTTGGGTCATAATTCCTTTGCCAACCACCTCAACCTTGCGGATTCCATCCTCATATAGATAGAAGGCGTTTCCGTGTGAGGGATGCCAGGACCAGGCGAGGATATGGCGAGTGTCGCGCCAGATAAAATGGGAGGTTTTGCCGTAATCATCCACAATCCGAATGTCTGAACCGTCCGGCCTGGCGGTGAGCATTCGCGTGCCAAAACTGCCTTTGTCCTTGATTCGCCAGCGGTGCAGGAATATGAATCGCGAGCCGTCGGGATTGAACAACAGGTGATTGAAGTAATGTTTTGCACCGGTCAGGTCGACATGGGGATTGGGGATTTTTGCCACGTCTGCGATGGAGATTATGAGTTCTTGTTTGCCGGTTTCGAGGTCGAGACGGAAGATACCTGAATCCCTGGGTGCCGGGTCATCTGCGTGCGGGTCAGGCAGACCTGCATAGCCATAGCCGGGCCGCATGTCCTGGATACGCCGGAAATCGGGTGCGATGGCGGTATGGCCATCCGGACTAATCGTGTAAAATGGGTGTGCCAATGTCCGCTTTTTGCTGCTGTGAATGTCAAGAATATGGCAGATAAATCGGTTTTCTTGTCTGTCATTGAAGATAATTTCCTTTTTCGAGTGGGGCCGCCACTGGAGCATACAACCCTGCTGCCAGCACCATGCGCTGCTTTCGCCGAGCTTAATCCAACGGTCACCGTTCTTCAAATCAACCATACCAATACTGATAATGTCGTCTGGCCTGGGGCTGCGATGTTCAAAATCAACCTCCATTCCGAGCGCGTAGCGGCAGGATGGATCGAACTGCAGCTTGTCATAGTAGCTGAACCAGTGGAATTTCGGCCGTCGCGTGATGGCCCGGATCTGAGGGAGTTCGTGACTCGCTGCTTGTGCCTTGTAGCCCGAAAAACCTGCCAGTGCTATTGTGCCGCCGGTTACACATCGCAGCAATTCGCGTCGAGTCAGCTTAATATTGTCCATTTTATTATCCTTCATTGTAACGCACTGTTAATATAGACAGCATAATGTCTCTACTATTCCGAGAGAGACTAAGTTGTCAAGATGTGATTTTATTGTTTTTCAGCTTCTTTATGTACATTGCCTGGTACACATGGCTAAAGCTAAGATAGTTTTAACGCCGATATTAATATTATCGAGTTGTCTATATCTTGTTGTGTATTGCTTATTTAGAAAATAATCCACATGTCCTCGGTGCAGCTACAATCCTGTAGTCAAGAATTAGTTTCCCTGCCTTTAGGCCGGAGCGTGAAGGATTTTTTAGATTATCTGACAATTGAGGCGGGTTTGTCCAACAATACAGTCCTGGCTTATGGCCGCGATTTGAAAAGCTTTCTGGTGTATTGCAAGTCGCAAAATGTCAGTCGTTTGCAGCAAATAAAGCCGGCCCTTATCCAGAAGTATCTGCAGGTGCTGGGCCGGGCCGAAAAAAGCGAAAGCTCGATTAAGCGATGCCTTGTCGCTATAAGGATGCTCTTGCGGTTTGCCAAACTTACCGGGCGAGTCAGTGATGACTTCACTGCAATACTTGAAGGCCCGAAACTATGGCAGAAACTGCCCACTTATTGCAGCAAAAAGCAGGTTATCGACCTGTTAAACGCTCCTTCACCCGACGAACCTTTTTACCTTCGTGACAAAGCTATTCTCGAATTGCTCTATGCCACCGGCGTACGTGCAAGTGAGTTGGCAGGGCTGAAAACCTCGAATTTGAATCTTGACATAGGATACTTGCGGTGCCTGGGCAAGGGCAATAGAGAACGCGTAATACCAGTCGGCAAAACCGCCATCGCAGCAACAGTCGAGTACCTTAGTGAACTTCGGCCGAAGCTGGCCAAGTCGCAAAGTGCCGATTTTCTGCTGCTTTCTCGAACCGGTTTGCCCTTGAGTCGTATTGAGGTATGGAGATTAGTTAAAAAATATGCAATCCGTGCAGGATTGCCCAGAAATCTAACTGTACATACATTGAGGCATTGCTTCGCAACGCATCTGTTGACAGGTGGGGCAGACTTGAGAAGCGTCCAGGAAATGCTTGGACATGTGGACATAGCCACTACACAGATTTACACACATGTTGACCAGGAAAGGCTGCGAAGGATTCATAAGGAATTCCATCCAAGGCCTTAAAGGAATGAATCGAGTTGATAAAAACAGACGAAAATGAGAGTTGACGTGGAGAGGTTTCGGTATTATTATGGCAGGCGGAGTTTTGTTTAGGATCATCCGAATGAGTACAAAGCGGCTATATCTGCTGATATTACTATTGATTGTGGGATGCCAAAAAGCCGGAATTAGTGCAGGCGGGCCAGCTTTACCTGCTAATAAAACAGAGGTAAAAGCTGAGCTTAGCAAACAGTTGAAAATCTATGAAAGTACTTTACTCGAGGGTAAAATCGAGCAGATACGTATAGACGCAGCAACTGAAATGCTGTTTAGTGAAGACCCGTTGGCTCGAGAAATTCTGCTGTCAGCACTAAGGCAATCTGAAAACAGTGCCGCACGAATGGCTGTCTGCAAGGTGTTAATTCAGGCCAGACCAGAGCAGAAACGAATACAGAAAAAGGGTGACTTTATTCAGCCATTGCTTGAGATCTTACCTACCAAGATTACCAGCGAGGCTAAATTGGCTGCTGAGGGCCTTTTAATATTTGAATACGAGCAAATATCGGAGCCTCTTGAAAAAGTGGTAACAAGCCCAAAGCTGCCGGTCAATACGAGATTGAATGCGATATATGCATTGAAGCTTCAACCGTATAAGCAGGCGGTGATTAGACTTCTAAAGCTGGTTAATGATCCTGAAAAGCAGGTAGCTGAGGCGGCAGAAAAAGCCTTGAATTCTCTGGGCATAACAGTAGGCCTGGACGCCGAAATTCGCACAGTAAATATCCTTCAAAGCCAGAACACAGACGAATTCCTTCGGGACAGGCTGATTTGGCTGGAAGGACAGATGCACAAGTTGAAAGGTGAACTGGATCTGTGGGAAGAGCGTTATTTGTCCGCGTTAGATGAGGTATACAGTGGGAGAAAGGATGATGTAGCCAAAGCTGAGTTTTTGTCCAAGCATTTGCATAATTTAGAAGTGACAGTGAGATTGTGGGCATTGGATAAGGTTTATCAGGATCGGGTAAGCTCGACTCCAAACCCACAACTGCCTGCTACACTTGAGTCAATTTTGGTCAATTTGATTTCGGATCCTGAGCGAAATGTACGACTAAAAACAGCAAAGCTTCTGGCTTTGATGGTGGAGTTGAATTCAGCCCCACGTTTGCTGGAGCAGCTCACAATTGAGCAATATGATGAGGTCAGGATTGAGTTGTTCGTTGCACTCGGCAGAGCGTGTCAATACGCATTTTCGGCTAATCCAGGGGTCAAAGTTTTGCCTGAAGTAAGAAAACAGCTCTTGGAATGGGCGGAAAAGTACCTGGTCGAACAGGACCCGATAAAGGCGCAAAAAGGGGCTGATGTAATAAAGAAAGTGCTTGAGCAGGGCGGATTAGCACCGATGGAGGTTGACAAATATCTTGGTTTACTACAGGCAAGATACAAACAGGAAAAGGGCGAGACCGATGGGATGCTACGTGGGGAATTGCTCACAGCCATGGCTGGATTATGTGCACAAAGGAGTGTTTGCAGGGCTGAATCAAGCAAACTGTTTGAGTCTTTATTTCAGCAAGCACTGAATGACGAGACAGATTTGGTTCGGGATGCAGCGGTAAATGGGCTTATCTATATTGATAAAACGAAGGCGCTAAACATATTGAGAGGTTTTATTAACGACAGCAATCCCATCGTTAGGAAAAAAATAATAGAGCTTGCCAGTGAAGTCGGCAGCCAAGAAGATTTAGTTTGGCTTTCGGGTAAAATTGGTTCATCAGCGGAGGGTGAGAGCGAGCCGGCTTGGCAGGCGATGCTCGAGATATTCAAAAGATCTGATGCCGATGTCCTAAACGAATGGATAACCAAATTTGACTCGCCAAGCACAAAAGCAAAGTTATCTGTTGAACAATTGATTTCTTTTCTTGAAATAGCTGAGGGAAAAGCCATACGCGAGAATAAGCTGAACATGCTCAAGGATATTAGAGAGAAATTAGCCGGCCTGTATAAGAAAACCGGTGCTTTTGAGCAGGCAGCAAAGTATTTTGGTATACTTCAGGTAGATGCAAAGAATGTAGAAGAAAGAGATAAAGTTCTGGCGGAACTGCTGGATGCTTATTTGAGATGGCCAAATGTGGAAGCTGCAACCAAATTGGTAGATAATTGCCTGTTGGAAAAGGACTTAGATCCTAATCATGCTATGGTATTGGCAATTGACGATTATCTAAGCAAACCGCCTGCCGGAGTTGATCCAAACGAGGTGCTAAAAGCACTAACCACAATAAATCCCTCCCGTAAGAGGCCGAAATGGCTAATGCAGGTAAAACTTTGGATTAGTCGCCTTCGTTAAGACAAAGTGCCGAGCACGGCCAAAAAGGTGATTAACTGGGGCTTTAGTATGTGATTAGTGTGATTGTGTATATACTATAGCGTTGTACGAGGGCTGTTTTTGATGAGTTTTCTCGTTGGAAATAAAAAAAAGCCTGTCTTTTTTGTAAGAAACCGGCGTTTTTGAGTGTTAATCAAGAATCTTAATATTTTAAAGATGTAACGGAAGAAGTGTCAATCCAAGCTCCATCCCCATTTTTTGCTAAAAAATCCATATTTTCAGGATAAACAGATAGGCAAATGTTTTTTTTCATTTTTTTATATTTTTTATTTTTTTATCTTTGCACTTCTCACAATAGTTTTATAATATAAGTCGTTTATATTGTGAATAGAGCATGATGAGCTTAAAAGTTTCTGTATTAACTATATGAATTTGTTGAGGCAGAAAGGGAGGGTGTGGTATATCTTTTTTCTATTTGCAACAAATTAATTAGGGTCTTTCTTTATCTTTTTCGTTTTTTTATCGCCAGAGTGGTGAATGGTAAATTCAATATTGCTGCTGTAGCTCAGTGGTAGAGCGCTTCCTTGGTAAGGACGAGGTCATGGGTTCAAGCCCCATCAGCAGCTGAATGCAAGCAGGTCAGGCTGAGATAGCTTGCAAATCTATCGGTAATCTTGACTGTGAGTTAAATATAGAGGCTTAAAAACAACTTGTTGATTTTACAAAAAAAGGCACATGTAAATAAATACTAACCCAGCACATTGGAGGTGTATATTAAGATGGCAAAGGCAGTATTTGAACGGGTAAAACCACATATTAACATTGGAACTATCGGTCATGTCGATCACGGCAAGACGACATTGACGGCTGCAATCACAATGCGGCTGGCACACGTAGCCGGCAGTGGTAATATCAAAAGATTCGAAGATATCGATAACGCGCCCGAAGAGAGAGAGCGGGGTGTTACAATTAACACTGCACACGTAGAGTATGAAACTGCAAAACGACATTACGCCCACGTTGATTGCCCGGGACATGCAGACTACATAAAGAATATGATTACCGGAGCGGCACAGATGGACGGAGCTATTTTGGTCGTGGCGGCAGGAGATGGTCCAATGCCGCAGACTCGTGAGCACATTCTTCTTGCTCGTCAGGTTAACGTGCCCAAGATTGTGGTTTTCCTGAACAAGGTGGACCAGGTAGATGACCCTGAACTGCTGGAGTTGGTCGAACTGGAGATAAGAGAACTGCTGAACAAATATGAGTTCCCCGGCGACGAGATTCCTCTTATTAAGGGCTCTGCTTTAGCGGCGATGGAAAGCGAAGGTAAAGATGATGAGGCATGCAAATGCATTGACGAATTGATGGTTGCGGTCGATGATTATCTTCCAATTCCTGAGCGTGAAATTGATAAGCCGTTCCTTATGCCGGTTGAGGATGTTTTCAGCATAAAGGGACGTGGCACGGTCGGCACAGGCCGGGCTGAGCGAGGTAAAGTCCGTGTTGGTGAGGAAGTTGAAGTTGTTGGGCTTTCAAAAGAGACACGCAAGACCGTTGTTACCGGCGTGGAGATGTTTAACAAAACGCTTGATGAAGGCCAGGCCGGCGATAACATCGGCTTGCTTTTGCGTGGTGTGGAAAAGAAAGACCTGGAGCGTGGTCAGGTTATCGCTGCGCCCGGTTCTATTACTCCACATACCAAGTTTTATTCCGAAGTCTATGTTCTGACCAAAGAAGAAGGTGGCCGTCATACACCATTCTTCTCAGGCTACAGGCCTCAGTTTTATTTCAGAACGACCGATGTCACCGGTTCGGTTCTTGCTTTAATGAGCCGGGAAGGTAAGACTGCGGAGATGTGTATGCCGGGTGATAATATTGCAATGGAGGTGGAGATTATTGCTCCGATCGCTATGGAAGAAGGCCTTCGCTTTGCCATTCGTGAGGGTGGTCGGACAGTCGGTGCTGGTGTAGTAACGAAAATCCTTGCATGAGTATCTCTGGAAAACTGTTGAATCCACGACTGTTAAAAGCAAACGTATCAGCATCGGTGAAATGTAGCCTAGTGGGTATTTGCAGGGCAGGAAGATTTTTGTGGATTCCCAAATGCAATAAGCTATATTTAGGGTACCTCTCAGGTAAACGCACCTCGTTAGAAGTTATACAGTGGGCAATATGATACAAGACAGGAAAATTTCTATTGGGATGAGCCTGCTCGTCGGACAGAGGCATTTATATGGCTAAGAAGAAAAGCAAAAGGGAATTTGTCTGGCTTGAATGTGTCGAGTGTAGACAGAGAAACTATCGCACAAGTGTTAGTGTGGCGGAGGGGACACCGAAATTAAAGCTTAATAAATTTTGTAAAAAGGAACGTAAACATACTGTCCATAAGATACGACGTAAATAAACCAGCCCCGCCTTGCGGTGAAACAAGATTATGGAACCCATTTTGCGGCTTATCGAAAAATGGAAACCCATAAAAATTAGGCCAGTAGCTCAATTGGCAGAGCGTCGGTCTCCAAAACCGAAGGTTGGGGGTTCGATTCCCTCCTGGCCTGCTTTGAATTGTATCTTTTGGCAATAGATGTGAGATTATTATGGTATTTGATGTTTATAAACGTGGTCAGGGCAAATATACAAGGCTCTGTAGTGCTTTTGGCGCAGCATTAGTTGTAGGCTTAGGTTGTTTTAAGCTTTACAAGAAATTGGATGCCTGGGATCTTGGTTTATGGACCAAAACTATGGTTCCTGCCGGTTTGTTTGTTGCCTTGGGCCTTTTGACTTTTTTGTTGGTGAATAAATCAACGATTGCAGATTTTATGATCGCCGCTGAAAGCGAAATGAAAAAGGTTAGCTGGTCAAGCAGAAAGGAAATAGCAGTATCGACATTTATCGTTATTGTACTTGTGGCTATTTTAGCTGTATTTCTTGGTTTTACAGATTTGGGTTTTCAAGTGTTTTTTGAATGGCTGCTATCTTGAGTGGCTGCAATATAATATTTAAGCCGGCAGAATAATTAGTGAATCGTTTAGAACAATAAGCATCTCAAAGCTATAAATAGGATACTCAACACGAGATAGGCATTAGTATGCAGTGGTATGTTTTACGAGTTGCGGCAAATAAGGAAATGCAGGTCAAAGAAGCCCTTACTCAGAAAGTAAATAATGAGGGTTTAACCGATATTGTCGGCAGAATAGAAGTTCCTATCGAACAGGTTAGGCGAATCCGCGGCAGTAAGCAGACAGTCCATAAGCGAAAACTGTATCCGGGCTATGTTTTTATGGAAATGGAGCCTGCTGAGGATGGCCGGGTCCGGGAAAAGGCATGGTTTATGATTAAGGAAACCTCGGGCGTCGGAGATTTCATCGGCACCGAAGGAATTCCCACTCCTATGCGGGATACGGATGTGGCAAAGATGCTTTTAGAAACAGATAAGCCTGAAGAGGCACCAAGCATCAAAGTCGAGTTTGAGAAAGGTGATATGATTAAAATTCGAGAAGGTGCCTTTGAGAATTTTGAAGGGACAGTTGATTCGATTGATACTGAGCGTGGGATTGTGAAGGTTATTGTTACTATATTCGGCCGAAATACGCCGCTGGATATAGAGTATTGGCAGATCGAAAAAGTGTAGATGATATAGCACGGGCAATTTCGTAAGGAAGAACACAAGATACAATACAAAGGTGACCAATGGCCAAAGAAGTAGCATTTAAGATTAAATTGCAGGCGCCGGGCGGGCAGGCGACGCCGGCACCACCGATAGGACCTGCTTTGGGCCAACATGGTGTTAATATAGGTCAGTTCGTTTCACAATTCAACGAACGGACAAAACAACTTGATGGAACAATCGTACCGGTTGTGATAACCGTCTACAGGGACAAAAGTTTTATCTTTGAGGTCAAGAGTCCCCCCGCGGCAGTTTTGCTGAAAAAGGCAGCCGAAATCGCAAAGGGCAGTGGTGTTCCGAATAAAGAGAAAGTCGGGAAAGTTAGTACAGAGCAGGTGCGAAAGATCGCTGAAACCAAGTTCAAAGATTTGAACGCATACGATTTGGATCAGGCCGAGAAGATTATCAAAGGTACTGCCAGAAGTATGGGTATAGAAATAGATGATAGCGTATAACGAATAGAAAGAGAGATTATACACAGATTGAGCTATGGGATTTAGAAGCAAAAGATACAAACAAGAATCGGAACAGGTAACCAAAGAGCCGTTGAGCCTGGCTGATGCGGTTGAAAAAGTCAAAATGTTTAAGTCCGTAAAATTTGACCAGAGCATAGAATGTGTGATGCATCTGGGCATTGATCCTAAACAGGCCGATCAGATGGTTCGTGGCTCAATATCTCTGCCTCACGGAATAGGTAAGCAGAAAAAAGTTATTGCCTTCTGCGAGGATGCTGACATTGAAGCAGCCAAGAATGCTGGTGCTATTGAGGCCGGCTGTGATGACCTGATAAAGAAAATCTCGGATGGATGGCTGGATTTCGATGTGGCTATTGCTTCGCCGAAGGTGATGGGCAAAGTAGGTAAGCTCGGCCGGGTTCTCGGGCCCCAGGGAAAGATGCCGTCGCCAAAAAATGGTACGGTAACCGGCGATGTTATAACTGCAGTAACTGAATTCGCCGCAGGCAAAGTCGAGTTTAAGAACGATGCGGGTGGTAATGTTCATACGGTAGTTGGCAAGCAAAGCTTCGAAACCGAAAAACTAATAGGAAATATCGAGGCTTTTGTCTCACACATAAAGAAAATCAAGCCGGCGGCGGCAAAAGGTACATATATCAAAAAAGTATCTATATCTGCGACAATGAGCCCAAGCGTAACAGTTATTATTTAGAGACGATCTATTACTCGATAGTTAGCAATTAGCTGACAGCCAACTGCTTTACATATTGACAGGTGCGAAGATGAGCAAACACGTAAAAGAATTACTTCAGGCGGAAATGCAAAAGAAGATTGTCGACGAAGATATCCAGGATTTTTTGGTTGTCAGTACTAAAGGCATAGGTGGTGTTGACAATAACCTGATGCGCGGCGAGCTTAAAGAAAAGGGTATCAGATTATTGGTGGTCAGGAATTCACTGTTCAAAAAGGCGTTGCGCGATCGCAAGATGGAATCAGCAACGGTCCTGTTCAGCGGCCCTTGCACTATTGTTTATGGTGGTGATAGTATCGTTGACGTTGCAAAAGAGCTTGTCGAATGGCGCAGCAAGGTTCCAGTGATAGAGATTAAAGGTGCTTTTCTGGATGGTTCTGCTTTAGAGGACAAGGCAGCAGAGCAACTGTCAAAACTGCCAACGCGAGCAGAATTGCAGGGTAAAATTGTCGCTTTGGCCCAGGCACCTGCATCAAGATTGGCCGCCACTTTTATTGCTCCTGCTGGAATTATAGCAGGCTGCATAAAGACTATAATTGAAAGAGCTGAGAAGGAAGCAGCTTAAATTATCAAACGAGGCAGGAGATTTGAAATATTATTGCCTGTGTGGCTGCCCCTATAACGGGTTAAACGAAACGGTGGAGTTTCGGCTACCGCAAGGCGCTTACTGATAGGAGTTGACTGGAAATGGCTAAAACGGAAGAAAAAGAACAAGCAAACAACAATGCAAAAGAAGATGTAAAAGAGGAAGCAAACGCGGAGGTGAAAGAAGAGGCAAAAGAGACTAAAAAGGCAAAAGCAGTTCAGGGATCTAAAGAAACAAAGAAATGGAGCAGTGAGGTTAAGAAGCTTGGTGACAAAATAGCCGGTCTGAAATTGATGCAGGCCAAAGAGCTTGGTGATTACCTCAAGGACGAATATGGGATTGAGCCGGCTGCCGGTGGCGCTGTTATGATGGCAGGGCCTGCTACACAAGCCCAGGCTGAGGAAAAGGAAGAAAAAACCACCTTCAATGTAATTCTGAAAGAATTCGGTGATAAAAAGATTCAGGTTATTAAAGAAGTAAGAGCTTTGACGGCGCTCGGACTGAAGGAAGCAAAGGACCTCGTCGACAACGTTCCCAAACCGGTTAAAGAAGGATTGAGCAAAGAAGAAGCTGAAGCTGCCCGACAAAAGCTTGAGGCCGTGGGTGCAGTAGTTGAGCTAACCTAAAGAGGAAACATGGAGTATGAATCAAACTCTAAGCTCTGAGGTGCAGGATACGCTTCACGAAATACGAGATTCTAAATTTATGGGAGAGTTACATGGTCCTGCACTAATCTTTGGTGCCGGAAAAGTAGTTGGTACATTTATTGTGGGAGATTGGTAATGGTGAAGATTGGTGCCGGGCAAGCTGTTCGCAGTTTTGGCAAAGTCCAAGATGCCGTTAAGATACCAGATCTTGTAGCAATACAGAGAAGAAGTTACGAACGCTTTTTGCAGGAAAAGGTGGCTGAGACCAAGAGAAAGTGTATCGGGCTCGAGGCTCTGTTTCGTGAGATATTTCCTATTGAAAGTTATGATAAGACTATGTGTTTGGAATATCTCCACTATGAACTGGAGAGGCCACGTTATACACCTATAGAGTGCCGGCAGCTGCGTTTGACCTACGGCTACCCATTAAAGATATGGTGCAGACTGCGTAGCAAGGATGGTGAAGATGTGACCGAGCAGGGAATATATCTTGGCGAGATGCCGGTTATGATAGGTGGCGGAGAATTTATCATCAATGGCGCCGTGCGGGTCATAGTCAACCAGCTGCACCGAAGTCCGGGGGTTGATTTTCTTATCGAGAGCAAAGAAGGCGATAGAGTTCTTCACGGCGGCAGAGTTATACCCGAAAGAGGTAGTTGGATAGAGATAGGTGTTACACGTAAAGATGTTTTGGTTGTCAGAATTGATCAGTCCAGCAAGATACCTGCAACCATTTTTCTTAGGGCAATAGACCAGGCCTACGGCACTACAGAGGCCATCATGCGTTCCTTTTATCAGACAAAGAACGTTCCCGTAGCAGATCTCAGACCTACTATGTGGGCGGTTGGGCCGATTGTGGACAAAGAAACCGGCGAAATACAAGTCGACGCCGGTACCCAAATCGGTGATAGAGTTTCTTTGATTCGACAAAGTAAGATCAAAAAGGTCGAAGTTATCGACGAAGTGCGAGATCCGATCATTCTAAACACTCTTGCTGAGGATGATTGCCAGAGCCACGAGCAGGCACTGCTAAAGTTCTATATGAGGTTAAGGCCGGGCAATCCGCCCAGTGAAGATAAAGCAAGGACTTTCTTTGCAGAGAAATTTTTTGATTCGAACCGCTATCGCCTCGGTAGTGTCGGTAGATTCAGGTTAAATCGTAAGTTCAAGCAGTCAGTAGACGAAAATGAGATGATACTTCGTCCCGAAGATTTCCTTAACACAATGAAATATATAGTAGCCCTGCGCAACAATGAGGGCGAGATTGATGATATCGACCACTTGGGTAACAGGAGACTGCGTACAATCGAGGAGCTGGCCGGTGGTGAAATCAGAAAAGGCCTGCTGAAGCTTCGCAAAACCATTCAAGAACGAATGAGTATGAAGAGAGACGGTGAGGAGTCGGTGCGCATCGCTGATTTAGTAAATTCCAAGAGCGTATCGAGCAGTATCAATTATTTCTTTGGTCGCGGAGAGCTGAGCCAGGTTGTTGACCAAACGAATGCTTTAAGCCAGTTGACACATGAAAGGCGTCTATCTGCTCTTGGCCCGGGTGGCTTGAACAGAAGGCGTGCGGGCTTTGAAGTCCGTGATGTGCATATCAGTCATTACGGCCGAGTCTGTCCAATTGAAACACCCGAAGGAACAAATATTGGCTTAATCGCTTCGTTGGCAATATTTGCAACGGTTGACGAATATGGATTTCTCCTTACTCCGTATCGTAAAGTAAAAAATAGTAAGGTTACTGATGAAATCGAGCATTTACGTGCTGATGAGGAGATGAAGGCTATATTTGCACCCCCGAGCACGGTCGACACAGAGACCGGCAAGCTTGCAAAGGGATTTGTTCTTGCCAGAAAAGGCGGTGAACTGGCCCAGGTTTCAAGCAACGAAGTAGACTATGTTGATGTTTCAGCCAAACAAATTGTTGGTGTTTCAGCTTCACTTATCCCGTTTCTGGAGCACGATGACGCGAACCGGGCTTTGATGGGTTCAAATATGCAGCGGCAGGCAGTTCCGTTACTGAAGACCGAACCGCCTTTAGTTGGCACCGGTATGGAGGAGTTGGTCGGTCAGAACTCAAGTATGGTCGTGCGTGCCAAAATAGGCGGTGTCGTTACTGCAGTTGACTCAACTAATATAGTCATTAACCACACCGACGAATATAAGCTTTCTAAATTTGTTGGATTGAATGAAAGAACCTGCCTTAATCAAAAGCCGGTAGTGGCGCTCGGTGAAAAGGTCCAGACCGACCAGATTATAGCAGATGGCGGGGGCACCGCTAACGGTGTGTTGGCGCTTGGTAAAAACGTCCTTGTGGGATTTGTCTCTTTTGATGGCTTTAACTTTGAGGACGCTATTATTGTCAGTGAAAAATTGTGCAAGAACGATAGTTTTACCAGTATCCACATCGACGAATTTACTGCTGAAGTTCGCGAGACCCGTCTCGGCAAGGAAGAATTTACCTGTGATATTCCCAATGTCAGCGAAAAGGCGCTGAGAAACCTTGATGAATACGGAGTAGTCCGCGAAGGAACAAGAGTTTGCCCTGGTGACATTTTAGTGGGTAAGGTGGTGCCCAAGAGCAAGACCGAGCTGACCCCCGAGGAAAAACTCTTGCACGCTATATTCGGAAGAGCCGGCGAAGATGTAAAAAATGACTCACTTGAACTACCCAGCGGGTATGAGGGAGTCGTAATAAAAACAGAGCGATTTACGAGGCGCGGCGCGGCCAGTGAGGAGGAAAAAAAGGCACTGGCGGCCGAGATAAAAAGCTATGAAAAGCAGATGAGGTCTAAAGAATGTCTGGTTTTCAGGCAGATGATCGACACTATCAATAAGAAATTTGAACTTAATATCGTCGATCCATCCACACGTCAGAAAGTCGGGCAAAGCCCCGATGATGACGTTGTATATGAGCAGGTAGAGAACTTTAATATTAAGTGGGTCAGGCCCGCCTCGGCCAGAGACGATGTACAGAAAATCGCGGATAAATTCTGGGACAAGCTTACTGAAATTCAGGAAGAAAAGAAACGCAGGGTTGATAGTTTTAAGCATGGCGATGAACTTCCCAGTGGCGTATTGCAGATGGTAAAAGTTTATGTTGCAATTAAAAGGGCGTTGTCCATCGGCGATAAAATAGCCGGGCGCCACGGCAACAAGGGAGTTATCGCCAAGATTATGCCGGAGGAGGATATGCCGTTTCTCGAA
>Ga0224495_10001468_pt1 | contig 16534 bp, 17 predicted proteins | sample SF_Jul11_sed_USG_FD_168128 | JGI IMG/M metagenome (GOLD analysis project Ga0224495, IMG submission 168128) | Sediment microbial communities from San Francisco Bay, California, United States - SF_Jul11_sed_USGS_4_1 | ecosystem: Environmental > Aquatic > Marine > Sediment | place: USA: California... | reverse complement strand
AATTTGAAAAACCGTATGACTTCCGTATCTGTATTCCATGCCGCACCTCCTTTCGTGCAGCATATTGTCGCAGCTAAAGCTGACCGGCTAAAGCCGGTGGTTTAAACCTTGTGATTGATAATTAAACCGTTTCTATAGAGCGGTGACTATACCTTCACAAGCAATTCGCATCAAGCGATGCATGCTCACAACGGCGACATGCGAATAAATCACACAGCCCCTACACACCATCGCGACCACTTCCGTAGCCGACAAGGCCTGCCAGCAAGCGCACTAACCCATAACTGGCACGCGTCATAAAACGTAACCATAGCCCCTGTTTTCGCCACACCGACGGATCGACCCGCCGCGAACCGTTCTCCATTTCATCCAGCAAACTGGCGCGCAATGCTGTGCAGAACGCAGCATCATGCACCGTCAGATTCGCTTCCCGAGCCAGCCACAAACTATACGGATCGATATTCGACGAACCCACAGTTGCCCATTTCCCGTCCACCACCGCGACTTTGGCGTGCAGATAGCTGCGCTGGTATTCGAAAATCTCCACACCCGAGTCGAGCAAGCGTTCATAGAGCGCGTGGGTCGCATAATGTTGCAAGCGGTATTCCACTCTACCCTGCAACAGCAACACGACACGAACCCCGCGCCGGGCGGCCTGCATCAGAGCACGTCGAAAAACACGCCCGGGAATAAAATAGGCGTTAGCCAGAATAATCTCGTGTTGCGCACCGACAATCGCCCTCAGATAAGCCCGCTCGATATCACGGCGATGACGAACATTATCGCGCTGCACAAAAGCAACGTGCCGCTTATCCGGTGGTTTCTTTAAACGAATCCGGCGCAAATTGAATGTTCTGATACGGCGGTGAAAATTTGCCCACGACACAGCTCCCCACAAATGCCTCATGGATCTGTGTATTTCGCCTGCCACCCTGCCCCGTACACGCACGGCATAATCCAGCCGTGGCGCCGAAAAATCAGCATGTTCGGGAACGTCGTCGATTATATTGATTCCGCCGACGAAGGCGATCTCGCCATCGAGCACCACCAGCTTGCGGTGCAAACGACGCAGACGGCCACGGCGGAGGGTAAGGGGTGAGATATTTTTCCGAAACCACTGCACCTCGACCCCGGCCGCACTCAAGTCTTCCACCCAATATTGTGGCAATCCCGCCGAGCCGTAACCGTCCAGCATCACCCGCACGACAACATCACGTGCAGCGGCACGCTTTAAAGCATCGGCAATCATCCGCCCGGTCTGATCGGCAGAAAAGATATAAATTTCCAGGTAGATCGAATGCTGTGCCGCATCGATATCCGCGCGAAGCTGCGGAAAATATTCGGTGCCATTTTTCAACAACGTGAGTTGATTACCCGAAACTTGCTGAACACTGCTCATGATATTTTAAGCTGTGCGGAAAGGGCGGCATGATCTGAAAGACGTTGCCACGGCCCTCCGGCATGCACATCACTGCGAAGCACGGAAAAACCGCGCACATAAATCCTGTCCAGACGAAACATGGGCATCCCGGCCGGATAACTTCGAGCTGTGTTTCCATTGTGCAAATGAAATGCATCACGCACATCCAACTCTGCGGCCAGGGTATAACTCATCTGATTGCGCCAGTCATTGAAATCCCCGGCTATGATCAATGGCTCTTTGGGTGGTATTTCTTCGCCAACATGCCTGATCAGCATGCGCATCTGCTCTCGCCTGCCCTTGGCGAATAAACCAAAATGCACGCACAGGCAATGTACACGCTGCCCGGAAAAATCGATTTCACAATGCAACAACCCACGATTTTCAAAACGGTGTGCCGAAACATCTTTGTTCATCGATCTCAGGATAGAAAACCGGCTCAGAATCGCATTACCGTGATGCCCCGCCTCATACACCGAGTTTTTTCCATATGCATGATGCGGCCAGACCTGTCCCGCAATAAATTCGTGCTGTGCACCGGGCGGATAGTCTTTAAATCTGTGGATGTGGCGAGTGTGTTCCCCCTGCGCTTCCTGTAGAAACACAACATCGGCATCCAGTTCGCACAACCGATCACGCAACTCATGCAGCACAACGCGGCGGTTGAAATGCGAAAAGCCTTTGTGAATATTGTAAGTGGCGATGGTTAGCGTTTGCATGATGTGCATTCTACCCATAATGCATGTCGCAGGAAGTGTGCGGATTGGGTCGGCGTGGCAATAACCCCCGACTTGGCTGGTCATCCGCACGAAAGTTCTTGATATAGCTACGCGTTCCCTATTCCTCTGGTCGGCAAGCCGATCTCTTTCGCAAATTCCAGCATGCGCCGAATCGGTTGTGCCGCGCGCGGGATGATTGCGGGATCAACATGAATCTCGTTCCCGCCCGATTGGAGCACCTCTGCCAGATTGATCAGCCCGTTCATCGCCATCCACGGACAGTGGCTACAACTGGTGCAGTTGGCGCCAATACCGGCTGTAGGCGCTTCGAGAAAGGTTTTATCCGGGCACAGTGTGCGCATTTTATGCAAGATGCCATTGTCGGTGGCGACGATAAATTCTTTTGCATCGAGCCGTTGTGCGGCATTAATCAGCTGCGTGGTAGAACCAACCATATCGGCCAATTGCACAATCGCACGCGGCGACTCTGGATGCACCAGCACTTTGGCGGACGGGTATTGTGCTTTCAGCGCAATCAGTTCTTTCGACTTGTATTCATCATGTACGACGCACGAACCCTGCCACATCAGCATGTCCGCACCGGTCTGCTCCTGGACGTAACCGCCCAGATGACGATCCGGCGCCCACAGGATTTTTTTTGCTTGCTCCTTGAGATGCTTCACCACCGGCAACGCAATAGAGCTGGTGACCACCCAGTCTGCGCGGGCCTTGACCGCAGCACTGGTGTTGGCATAGACGACAACGGTACGGTCAGGGTGCTGGTCGCAATACGCCGCAAATTCGTCTGCGGGACAGCCGAGGTCAAGCGAACATTCCGCCTCAAGGTCGGGCATCAGCACGCGCTTTTCCGGGTTGAGTATCTTCGCGGTCTCGCCCATAAATCGCACACCAGCGACGACAATAGTTTTGGCCGGATGCCGGTGGCCAAAGTTGGCCATATCGAGAGAATCGGAAACAATGCCGCCGGTGGCCTCGGCCAGATCCTGCAGGTCGGAATGCACGTAGTAGTGCGCGACCAGCACCGCGTCCTGCTCTTTCAGCATGCGCTTTATACGCGCTATCAACTCCGGCTTTTCCGCCCCCCCAGGTTCATGCGGGACTGTTGCCCACGCAGTCGATGTGGCACAACCGGGATGTTCGTATACAAGCCGAATACTGCCAGAGCCCGTCATAACGATGCGGCATCCGATTCGCCGGGCAAACCCTCCATGGGTTTTGAAGAAATCAACGTTCTTCTGACTTGCCCACGCAACAGTGCCTCAACGACATGCAAACGCAATTGAACAGGTGCGAACTCGATATCCAGCGGATCAACCATCAAAAACTCGCATGCCGTTTCTGCTGCCACACGAGCAGCGCGGTATGGCTCCTCGCCTGACAAATAGGCAAATTCACCAAAAAAATCCCCCTGGTCCAATGTGGCCAGTTTTCTGCTTCCCTTGAACACCTCGACCTTTCCCGACACAATGATAAAGAACGGCATCCCTACATCACCCTCGCTCAACACCGTATCGCCGGGATCCGCTTGCTGCCATTTCGCGATCTCCAGAAACTGGAGTAATTCAGCATTGGCAAACCCCCTGAAGAACTCCAGCCCGCGCAACTTCTTATAATTCGGATGGGATTGCGCCAATCTCGCCTCTTCTTCTTCCCGTTCCTTTTGCAATTGGTCGGCGCTGGGTTTTCCCGGCAAAACTTTCAACCTGAGCGTGCTATCGAGAATTTTTTGCTGGTCTGCTATTGCCTGATTCAAAGGTTGAAGATTTTCGATCACCTCACGCAATTCGCTTTCATAAATCACCCGCAATCCTTCCACAGACGTGGCTTTGTCGGCCATGTCCTTCACCCACTTGGTCAACTTAGTGTGCGTGAGCTCCGTATAAACGGAAACGCGCAACCTTAATTTGTGGAAACCCACCTCGGCTTCTTTCATGCGCGCTCTGGTCGCCTCCAGTTGGTCACGCGTAGCGGCCAACTCTTGCTCGAGATTGGCATACCGTTTGGCAGTTACCTCTTCCTTGTTCTCGTGGGGGACTGACTTGATTTGCTCATCGGCGACATCTTCCGGCTTATCGTCAGAAGCTTCGATTTCCACGTTACCGGCATCATCAATAATTCCTGCGGATAACAGTCGCTTGAATATCGTATCCAGATGAACCCGCACACTGGGCGGAACTTTTTTGGCAATGCCTTCGACGCTGGTCTGTCCGTCGATCAGCGCGAGCAATAGCATCTCATCCCCAGATATCCTGCCCTTCGGGTTATCGAGTAACTCGTTTCCCTGCTTGGTCCTGGCAAAAATCCTGTCCTTACTCATCTCTATACTCCCGGATAGCCTTGTCCAAATCACCCAACCGCAAAATCGCCTCTCGGTTGCTCGGTGAGAAAACTCTGTTAGCCGCATCCTGCCATGGTAGCCACTGGTAACTCAAGTGTTCACGCGAGGTGATCTGGACAGGAGCAGATTGCGGCAGTTGCAAACCGAACACGTGTTCCGTGTTGTGGGTAACACCCGGCGAGTATCGATGGCGCCAGTGCTGGTATATCTCGTAATTGTTCTCTATATGCCAATCAGTCAGTACGTGCTGGCTGGCATTGAGTCCCGTTTCCTCGCTCACCTCGCGCATTGCGGTATCACGCAACAGCTCCCCCGGCTCGCAACTCCCTGTCACTGACTGCCAGTACCCGTGGTGATCGGCACGTTCCAGCAGAAGCACGTCCAGCTCGCCCGTGTAAACGACCACCAGAACCGATACTGGTTGCTTGAAGTGGGTCATGCCTTGATTACACGAAAAAAATCCAGAATGCCCTGTTGCGCTGTCGCCAGTACACCACGGTATCTGCAAGAATATCCTGGGCAATTTCCCTGTCGTTAGTGGAAAGGCCGAGCGAGTCACTGGCATTGCGCAACAGCAGTATATATCCATCGGCTTCATGCCAGGACAAATCGCACAACCCATCGGCCAACGCATCCCAATTCGGCGCAAACTCAGGCGGAAATCCGGCTGAGCGCGCCAATACATTAAGCAAATTCTGCTTGCCTTTTACCCCTTTAATATCGGCGTCAAACACGGCGAAATTCGCTTCGTTCGCCGCGCTACGCAACGTATCTTCGTCGCATGTCAGCGTATAACTGCCTGCATCGACAGGCTTGGCGAGTTGTTGTGCCAGCACATTCATGGCTACTCCTGAATTCTTTTAAAAGTTTGATAGTGATCCGCCGTGTAATAACACTCCACTGGCGGACCGCATACTATACGCCGTGCACCGCGGTTATCTAACCCGGGTGTTTTAACAGTGTACTCATGGTAATAGCCACGCGACTGTTTAGGCAATATCCGCTCGTAGTTTCCGAACACTGAGCCGTCGCGGTCATAAGCAAACGGCCCACCCCGTTTAATAGCACTCAAGGTATCGCGTGCTTGAGCAGGCAATTCAGCCACCCCGATAACGGCCTGTCCTGCATAGCCTGGTTGAGGCAAGACGGCATAAAATGCCAGGCAAGCCACCTGCATCAACCGGAATATGGCTTCTGGTTTAGTCCGTTTTTTCATCGAACTGAATACTTGCAACGCTGTTATTCCTTGGCAACTTCCACGGTTGCCTGCACTTGCTGGCGCAGACGGATATGCAGATCGCGCAGCTGGCGCTCGTCCACTTCGCTCGGTGCATTGGTCAACAGACATTGCGCGCGCTGTGTCTTGGGGAAGGCGATCACGTCGCGGATCGACTCGGCGCCGGTCATCATCGTGACGATACGATCCAGACCAAACGCCAGCCCGCCATGCGGCGGCGCACCGTATTGCAGCGCGTCGAGCAGGAAGCCGAATTTGAGCTGCGCCTCTTCCGCGCCGATGTTCAGCGCGCGGAACACCTTGCTCTGCACTTCTTCCTTGTGGATACGCACCGAACCGCCGCCCAGCTCCCATCCGTTCAATGCCAGGTCGTATGCCTTTGCCAGGCAACGTCCCGGATCGCTTTCGAGATACTGCAGATGCTCGTCTTTCGGCGAAGTGAACGGGTGGTGGCAGGCAACCCAGCGCTTGTTTTCGTCGTCGTATTCGAACATCGGGAAGTCCACCACCCACAGCGGTTCCCATGCCTTGCCGTTGGTGTAACCCTTGTCGTGCCCGATCTTGCTGCGCAACGCGCCCAGCGCGTCGTTGACGATCTTGGCCTTGTCCGCGCCAAAGAAGATCAGGTCGCCGTTCTGCGCACCGGTGCGATCGACGATGGTCTTCAGCGCCTGCTCATGGATATTCTTTACAATCGGCGATTGCAGGCCGGTCTCGTTCAACTGCGTAACGTCGTTGATCTTGATGTAAGCCAGTCCCTTCGCGCCGTAGATGCCGACGAACTTGGTGTACTCGTCGATCTCGCCACGGGTGAACGCCGCACCACCCGGCACACGCAGTGCCGCCACGCGGCCGGTCTCGGAATTCGCCACACCGGCGAACACCTTGAACGCGACATCCTTCACCGCATCGGTGACCTCGGTCAGCTCCAGCGTCACGCGCAGGTCGGGTTTGTCCGAACCGAAACGCGCCATCGCCTCGGCATGGGTCATGCGCGGGAACGGATTAGGCAGATCCACGTCCATGGTTTCCCTGAAGATGCTGCGGATCATCTCTTCCATCAACGCGGTGATCTGCGCCTCGTTCAGGAACGAAGTCTCGATATCCACCTGGGTGAACTCGGGCTGGCGGTCGGCACGCAGGTCTTCGTCGCGGAAGCACTTGGTAACCTGATAATAACGGTCGAAACCCGCCACCATCAGCATCTGCTTGAACAGCTGCGGCGACTGCGGCAGCGCAAAAAATTCGCCCGGATGCACACGGGATGGCACCAGGTAGTCGCGTGCGCCTTCCGGCGTGGATTTCGTCAGCATCGGCGTCTCGATATCGATGAAGCCGCGGCTGTCGAGGAAGCGGCGGAACGCCATCGCCACCTTGTAGCGCAGCATCATATTCTTCTGCATCTGCGGACGACGCAGATCGATCACGCGATGGGTCAAGCGCACATTCTCGGACAGGTTCTCGTCGTCCAGCATGAACGGCGGCGTCACCGCGGTGTTCAGCACCTCGATCTCATGGCACAGTATCTCGATCTCGCCGCTAGTGATGTTCGCATTGGTCGTGCCCTCGGGACGGCGGCGCACCTTGCCGGTGATGCGCAACACAAACTCGCTGCGCACCGATTCGGCGATCTTGAACATCTCCGGCCTGTCAGGATCGCACACCACCTGCGCCAGACCTTCACGGTCGCGCAGGTCGATAAAGATCACCCCGCCGTGGTCGCGGCGGCGATGCGCCCAGCCGCAGATGCTGACGGTCTGGTCAAGTTGGTCGGTGTTGAGTAGTCCACAATAATGAGTTCGCATGGTTCGGTTTCTTGAAAAAAGAGGGTTTAATTTTGCTTGGAAAACCGGGCTGGCTCACTCATCTGCGCATTGGTCGTCTCGGGTGTTGCCACAACGCCCATCGACACAATGGTACGCAACGCCAAATCTACGGTCATATCCAGTTCGATAGTGTCAGACTTACGCAGGTAGAAATAAAAACCGTTCACGGGGCTGGGTGTCGTGGGAATAAAAACTGCCACATACTCTTCATCAAAAAGCCCGCTCACCTCCCCCGGCACATTGGTCTGAAATGCCAGTGCCCAAGCCTGAGGATGCGGGTAACGCACCAGCAACACCTTGCGAAACGAGTTACCGCTGCCGGACAACAGGGTATCGCTGACCTGCTTTACGCCCTTGTAGATACTGCCGACGAAAGGCACATGCAGCATGGCCTTTTCCGAGTATTCCCAGATGCGCTGACCGAATACATTGCGAATCAACAAGCCGGTCAACAACACAACCACGAAAGTCAGAATTACCCCCAAGCCGGGAATGTGGATACCAAGAACTTCGTCCGGATGCCAGTGCTGCGGTAACAGCAACAGCGTCTGATCCATCGTTCCGATGGTCAGATTCAGTACCCAGAAGGTAATGCCGAGCGGAACCCAGACCAGCAACCCGGTGATGAGGTATTTTTTCATGCAGGCGTATTACCGCTCGCCACCGGGCAAGAACCTGCAGCGGCACAGGGGGCGCAGGCTGGCTCAACCTTGGGCTTGCCACCGTTCTTGAAATCGGTAGCATAATAGCCGCTGCCCTTAAGTTGAAAACCGGCGGCAGTCAACTGTTTGGAAATAGTTGCCTTACCGCATTCCGGGCAAGTGGCAAGCGGGGCATCACTCATTTTCTGCATCACATCTTTCTGCAAACCGCAGCTGGCACAGGCATAAGCATAAATAGGCATTTCATTCTCCTGTCGGGGAATTTTCAAAGGCGCGCATTATACATTAGACGCTGTTGACATTCATACCCGCAACCCAGTTGGCATCATCGGGTAAAACCCCACATTGCCCAACTGGCAAGCGTACCTTAATCTATTGCCTCAATACCTTCTGTGAAGTTAAGATGCATGGCACGTATAGTCAGATGGTGACACACGAAATTTATTTATTTTTGATGCGCTGTAAAATCGCTTCCCTTTCCCAAACATAATCAACGCGGCACCTTCGTCCCAGAGTCTTAAATATGAACAATCCAAAGAACCAACGCATAGAAAAGCTTGGCAAGCTGATCCTGAAACAGGAAGACTCAATTAAATTCACTATCCTGGAAATTGGTGCAGTTCCTCTGGAAGGCTCACCTGAACCATTCCATCAACTGTTGGATATCTTTCCAGGATCCAATATATTGGCATTTGAAGTAGATAAAGAGCTTTGCGAAAGACTAAATAAAACTTCCAGGCCCGGACTTAAATTTTTCCCAACCGCACTGGGACGCACTGAGGAAACGCGTCTATTCTATGAAACCAGACACCCCATGTGCTGTTCGCTATACAAGCCCAATGAAAGACTGATCAGTCTCTACAATAACTTTGAAGTAGCATATTTAAAATCCGAAGGCACCATTGATACAGTCAGCCTAGATTTCTTCGCAAAAGAAAATGACATCCAATCCGCAGATTTCATAAAGATCGATATTCAAGGAGCAGAACTAGATGTTTTTAAGGGCGGACACAACGTCCTTAGTCAGATCGTAGCCATGGTATGCGAGGTTGAGTTCATTCCCCACTATATCGATCAGCCGTTATTTGGGGATGTCTGTACTTTCCTGAGCAAGGAGAATATCATGTTCCACAAGTTCCTTGGACTTGCCGGCCGCGCACTGTCGCCAATCGTTGTTGGCGGCAATCCCAACATTCCGACACAGCACATCTGGTCCGACGCGGTGTTTATCAGAGACATATTCAAGATTCCAGAACTCTCAGCGCAAAAACTGCTAAAACTAGGCATGCTGGCATATATATACGGCAGCCCGGATCTAACATTTTACTGTTTTCAGCACTACGACAAACAGAATGGAACAGATTTGAAGGGGGCATTCTTCGCGCTATTAAACTCACAATGACAATTGTGAAATATAAAATACTTTGTAAACCACAACCTCATCGCACATTTCCACAAAGTTTAGATGGAGTAAACAGGCATTCCATCCCCACTCAGAGGATTTTCGAAGGCGCGCATAATATCTTTAGTCGCTCTTAAATTCTTACCTTGCTTGCCGCAAACCGTACAGTCGATGTCAAACCGGCCCATATTTTTACCCAAATAATATAACTACCTCAGTCATCAATTGTCCTGCCGCAGTTTCTCAAAATCCAATCCAATGCAAACTCATTGAATTGAGTTCTTTGCAAGCAATCCGCATATACCCTACATGAGTGATGACGAAAAAAAATACTTACCGTATTATCCGCGCCCGCAGACTTGGTAAATCAGGATAACAGAGAGTTGAGCAACGAAGCGCACCCCATTCGTGATGGATTATTGTGATTCAATCATCTTCACTTCAGTCAGCAAAAATTTGCTGTTATTTATCATAATCAAGGATAGGTTCATGTTACATACAACAAGAGTTACACATATTTTCAGCTTACTCATAGTGTTCTTTCTGTCTCTTTCAGGATGTGGCGGCGGGGGCGGCGGGGGATCAAATTCCCATCCCGGTACGCTTATCGGCATCGACGTGCGGACGTCTTTTGATGAACTCCGCTACGTTGGTTCTGGTGCGACTCTACAGTTTGTGGCGCTAGGGAACTATTCAGATGGCGACACCGGTGTCAGCTTAACAGGCGTCAACTGGACATCAGATACGCCACAGGTCGCCACTGTAGACAGCAATGGACTCATCACTGGCGTGACACTCGGCAACGCTACCATCACTGCGAACATCGGTGATATCTCCGGCACCAACACTCTGGGAGTCACCTCACCTGCAACAGGCTGGAGTGCTGTGTCTGTCGGACAAAACCATGTCCTGGCCGTCAAGGCCGATGGATCGCTGTGGAGTTGGTACAACACTGCTGCTGTTACCGCCACTTCGCTTGGCCAACTCGGTATCGGCAACGTTGCTTTTGTTTACGCACCGGTTCGTGTGGGTACTGATACTAACTGGGACAAGGTCTCGGCGGGATATCAGCGTAGCTTCGCTTTAAAGAAAGATGGCACCCTCTGGGCATGGGGCCAAAATACCAATGGAGAACTGGGGGATGGCGGCTTTACCAACCGCTACGTTCCAACTCAAATTGGCACCTCCTCTAACTGGGCCTCGATCTCTACCAAATGGGATCACACACTAGCGTTACAAAAGGACGGTACGCTATGGGGCTGGGGTAAAAATATCTGGGCCCAACTGGGCGACAATTCAAGTACAGACCGTACTGTCCCCACACAAATTGGTACAGCCACCAACTGGATATCAGCTTCTGCGGGAAATACTCACAGTATGGGCATTCAGAATGATGGCAGTCTTTGGGCCTGGGGAACCAGTGAACATGGCGAACTCGGCAACGGCGTTACCCCAGGTTACTTTAACAGGTACTACGTTCCGACACTCATCGGCTCAGACACCAACTGGAGCAAAGTGGCATCAGGTTTTTGGCAGACCTTGGCGGTCAAGACCGATGGGAGTCTGTATGGATGGGGCTATCACTACACAAGCGACTCCGTAAGCGGCAGCCCCTCGGTTATTTCGCCAACCCGCATGGGAACGGAAGCCAATTGGTCTGATGTAACTCAGGGTTATCGTTACGGCATCGTTAGCAAGAACGATGGTTCGCTATGGAGTACCCGTAGTGAGTATGGTTATGTTGGCCCTGTCCAACAGCTTGGGGACGCTACTGGCTGGGCATCTGTTGCAGTGGGAGATTATTTCCGTGAGGTGGCCATTAACAGCAGCGGTATTTTGAATGCCTGGAATAGCAGCAGCCCTCCCGAACCCATTGTCGATCTACCCAGCAACGGTACGGGCGCTGGTCCATCTCCCTCGGTTTTCGTACCTCCACCTCCTCCACCTCCAGGGGCTGGCGGTGGTGGCAACTTGATTGGAACTTGGGCCAACAGCAGTGGCAGCTGGACTTTCAATTCTTCAGGCGTCGCAGTGATCGACCAGATATCCACGAACTATGGTACGGATGCACACCAGATCACCACACTAAACTACACCAGCACAGGTTCCTTGATCACTTATACCATCACCCGCGCCCAACTGACCTGCGTGTGTCAGTACTCGTATGATGAAACAGTATCAAGTGGACCTTATACCGAGGGGTACTCAATCAGTGGTAACGCTCTCACCATAGGTGGTTTGACGTACTATCAATAAAAACTGATAGCCGATTCAAAAAGAAGCAGAGGACAGGTCACCCATTACGACCCGTCCTCTAGCTACTGTTTCAACTTTTCCTGCAAAGCCTGCCCGGTCTTCTCAAGTGCATGGCCGCTTCTTTCCAAAGTTTCCCCCGTAGCATTCTTGAGTTTCTTATTTAACGAATCTGTATCAAAGGGGTTGGAGTACCAAGGTACCTCGCGCCCGACATTCACGCCGAACCACATCCCTATTGCCATTCCAAAGGCAACACCCGCCAAAACCACCTTAAGCTGTTTCATCAATTTCTCCTGCGATTAGTAATGCTCCTGCCCGCCACGTACTCTAACGAACTACACGACACTGCCATCATACGATTACGTACATCCAGTATACATCCCAACTTGATTAAAGCTCCGCTCACGTGCGAGCCAAAAACTCAACCTTGCTACCGCCAACGCAGCATAAACCGCATGGAACAAAGCGCAGACTTTATCATCGGGTTTCCAATATAGATTCCATATTATTTTCCAGATCGTTCACCACCACCCATCCGCTGGCACCCGCCTTGCGCACTTTAGCCTCCCAACGGGACAGCCGGTCAAGATACAAGCGCGGATCTGCGTTATCAGTTCCCAGTTTGGTGACGTTCAACGCGATAATCCGGATACCGTCGAGCTTGATCGGGAAATCGCGCTTGGTTCCCTTACCCAACTCTTCTTGCATATCAGAAAAGATGACGATAGTCTTGATGCCGGCTTTGGTCTCGTTCAGGTATTCTGCACCCTGAATCAAGCCGCCGGTGATGTCAGTATAGGCGCTGCCTTTGATTCCCTTGGCAAAAGCCTCTATTTTGGTTTTGAAAACGCGTTTTTGCTGGGTTGCCTGGGATGGACGCTTGTCAAAGGTGACCTTGGCCACAATATCTTTTTCCGAGAAACTGCGCGTTTCCACTTTGGCCACCGCCATCGAGTCCCCCGGATTCAGGGTAGCCAGCAAATAGCTGATGATTCTGGTAGCTTTGTTTATCTCCTTGGCATAGGTGCCCGAGGTGTCTATCAGCATATACACACCCTTGCTGTGCGAAACCTGTTCGCCACATGCGCTGGTCAGCAGGACGCCGAACAGCATGGCAATAACAAGCAGGGACTTTTTCATGATGCACCTCCTTGTTTGGCTTGGCCTTGTATAGGCGGGGGGTTGCGTAATGCGATCACCCAACGCTCAACCATCAGCGGAATGACGATCGGAATATCGTAGACCAGCTCGATCACCTTGGCGATACGCTTGAATACCACACCGGTAAACCTGAGGGCGAACCCGAGTCCGCGCATGACCTGAACCAGCAGCACACCGATGACGGTCCGTAGCGAATGAATCACGCTTTCCAGCGGGATCGCCACGAAAGCCAAAGCAAAAGGCAAGACAAAGCCCATGATCATCTGCCCTGCCATCGGGATGTTGGCCATCAGGCTATCCGACGCCGGGGGTGCGGCAGAGGCCAGATCCCGCATCAGTGAAGCCTTGTCGGCAATCAGCATGTCGCGCATCAGCGCTAGCGACGATTCGATCCCGGCCAAGATCACCAGGAAGATCAGCGACGCCCACATCAGGCGACGGCGCATCCGGTCATCCATGCTGGCGATCTTGGGAAACAATTGCGTGATGCGCAGCGATTCGAGCAAGAACAGACCCATCGACGCTTCCATCAGGATGATCACCAGGGCGGCCACATCCGAAGTCTTCAGGTTGCCGGAGATGTAATCGCTGGCACCGACCATTTCCGACATCGGCAAGGCGATCAGCTTGTAGTTAATGAAGGCACCGCCCATCGCGATCACCATCACCAGGCCAGAGATTGCCAGCTGAACGAAAGCAGATACCGTCAAAGCGTGCTCCGTCTTATCGTCCTTGGCGCGTATCGCCTCGAACTTGACCATATGGCCGTCTATCACTTTGGCGTTGGCATTCAATGTAAGCATCTTTTTATCCATCTCGCCGATCAGCTTTTCAGCTGTGCGCCATGACGGTTGCAACGTCTTCAGTATCTTGTGCCGTTCCTCATATGAGCGCCGGAACTCGGACACGGTCTTGTCATGGATTTTCTGGATCGACTTGCTGATGTCCTCCAGCAGTTTGCGCGGAATATCGCCACCGGACTTGATCTGTGAAACCGATTCGAGTGCCTCTACCCATTCAGGCGGGGGTGGCGGAACCTCGCCGCATTTTCGGTAATCGTCCTCGATACGGGTGACCTCTTCCATCAGCTTACGCTGCAAGGCGGGAAATTCCTGCATATCCTTGCTGATGATATTCGTCACGCGTTCAAATTCCCGGTCAATCTCGGTAACTGCGCTTTCATGACTGTGTGCAAGCAATACCGATTGATTGCGCAAACGCAAGTTGTCCGCACCTAAAAATAACCAGCGGGAAATGAAGCGGGTGGACTGGGTAACCAGATTGCACACCGAATGGATGACACCATGCATCGGTTTCCGAGCCGCATACATGAATAACATGACCAGAATACCCAAGGTCAATACGGACAGCGCTACACTATCGGGCCAAAACAACCACGAATGCCAGTCAATCATTTTACAGTCCTCCCGTTCGTTGATGCCTGGAGCCACACTGCCGAAGTAAATCACTCCGTTTCGTGTCTGGTCATTAAAGCACCACTCCGACGGGATACACTTTGCTCATTCAGCCATCGACCCGCAATACCGTTCGTTTATATTTCACTACCGTTCATTCTGGGCTGCCCTCCGTCTATCCGACGGCAAGGTTAGAAACAGGCATCGCTCCCGAACACGGAAGCAATTTCAAGTGAGGGTAGATTGAAAACTGACGTTGCATGCTAATCGCATGCCCAGATCGCCCCGCAACTCCAGCTATCTTTCTTGATCAGCGTGGCATCCAACTCCATGTAGTATTTCGCCGACTGATAACGCACAATTCATTACCCGAACCAAAGTCACTACAAAGCAAAAAACAGAATGAATTTCCTGGCCCATGCGCCGCTTGCAAGAGAATCCCCAGCCCCGATCGTGGGCGGGGTCGTCGGCGACTGGGTCAAGGAACCTTGCCCGGCGTGTTACCGCACAATCTCGCTAGGGGTGTGGCCCTGCATCGCGCAATTGATAGTCACGCCGAATCGCATCCGGCTTTTTGCCGCAGTCGCACGCGCGTATCTAAAGAACACAGGCGCTATGCCGGTGTGCTGGTCGATGTGTTCTACGATCACCTGCTGGCGAAAGACTGGGCTGAAATCCATCATCAACCACTGGGCGAATATTGCGGCACGGTCTACGTAATGATCCGCGCCAGATTGCACGACCTTCCCAACTCATCTCATCCCGGATTGCACATGATGGCGCAACAAGACTGGCTGACCAGCTACGCGCAGATCGAAGAGATCATCGACGTACTGGCCCGCATGTCACGCCGCGCGCGACAACCCAATCCGCTTGCGAATGGCGAACACGAATTCTTTGCAGACGTTGATGGATTCACCGGCGATTTCTACGAATGGCTTGCCAATGCAAAAGTGTTCTGCCTGCAGTGGCAGGAACAGGTAATCACCAATAGATAGGATTTGCAAGTTGGATTGAAAGCGGCGCTATTCAAAATATTAAACGTGGGGCGCAATAACCAACTGGCATTGCGCCGTATGCGGGACAAAACATCTGCTCGGTGCGCGCGATGATCTCGCCCGCATAGGCCAGCAGTCCCACCGCATACGAGCAATACAGGCAATGCGCCTTCTCGATGATGTTCAGGTAAGCCAGCAGGTGATGGTCGTACACGATGTAGTCGGCGCGCTTCACCCTGGCGATGCGGTAAACGGGGAAGCAGGTCAGCTGATAAAAGCTCACGAACAGGTCGAACAGCAACAGCGGAACAGCCATGCCGTAGATGATGGGCATCGTCAAATAATTCTGCGGCCGCACCGTGAGAAACCAGCGGAACACACCCAGCCGGACTTTGCGGTGCGCATCCCTGATGGCCTGCTCGAACACGATGCGCCGGTCTTCGATCTTGTAGCGCAGTTGCCCTTCCTGTTGCGCGATGGTTTCCTGCAACTCCTTTTCGAGCGCGGTCATCTGGTCGAGAAGCTGGCGTATCCGGTTATTCATGACTTTCCTCTCGGTGATGGGTGCGGCGTGAAGTGAACGAAAAATTGCGCTGCCTGATACCAGACCTTGAAGGCTTGTGACTTTCGACGCCAAGCATAACTGGGCGACTTTTTGCTAACGATAAAGTCATTCAATGTTTAGATAATAAAGCATATCCGTATCGCATAGAGGGAAGTGTTATGCACAGTTTTTGTTGATAAGGCTGTGAATGAAAATACACAGGGACAGTAACTGCACCGATTGAACGGGTGATACTAATAAATAGACGAAAACAAAGGGTGAGATAACATTAACTTAGCCTCACGCATAAGAGTACACTCATGTGCGTTTATCATGACAAGTCAAAGGAGGTTGTGACATGGTTGAGAGAAGCGGAGCAGATCGCAGGATTCTTGTGCAATCTTTGAGGATGTTAGGAGCAAATAGATTTGTCCGGTTTTATAGCACACGAATTGTCCGCTTTACCTTCCCTGCCTGACGGACATATCAAGCAGCCTGTTTCAACTCCTGTAATGGCAAATTGCCCCACGCATCA
>Ga0224495_10001467_pt1 | contig 16551 bp, 17 predicted proteins | sample SF_Jul11_sed_USG_FD_168128 | JGI IMG/M metagenome (GOLD analysis project Ga0224495, IMG submission 168128) | Sediment microbial communities from San Francisco Bay, California, United States - SF_Jul11_sed_USGS_4_1 | ecosystem: Environmental > Aquatic > Marine > Sediment | place: USA: California... | reverse complement strand
CCGAGCAGGAAATCTGCGATGTCTGGAGAGATGTTTTCGGGGAGTATCGAGACCCGGGGTTCTATTGAACTCCACTCCTAAAATCCCCCTCTTAAGATAAGAGGGGTCAGGGGAGTTATGAAGCCTGGAAGGAGCTGTCTGAAGGTAGAGGTAATATGAAGAACTCAGGAAGAAGGATACGGATTCTGGTGGCCAAGCCTGGACTGGATGGACACGACCGGGGGGCAAGGGTCATAGCCAGGGCTTACCGGGATGCCGGGTTTGAGGTGGTATATACCGGCTTACATCAGACGCCGGAGCAAATCGTGGCTGCGGCGTTGCAGGAGGATGTTGACCTGATCGGGCTGAGCATCCTGTCCGGGGCTCATATGTCCTTATTCAAGCGGGTGCTCGAGTTGCTAAAAGCCAACAAAGCAGATGATGTAATGGTTATCGGTGGAGGCATCATTCCTGAAGAAGACATTCCCAAACTTAAGAAACTGGGAATCAAAGAAATATTTTTACCGGGCACCTCTCTTGATAAGATAGTAGGCTGGGTAAAAGACAACGTCAAGCCGCGCTGCTGAAGCTAAGCTCACGGCGCCCCCTATCCAAGAAAGAGTCTTAACCCCCCAGAATTGCTCTTCAGAGCGTTATTTAGCTTCAGATAAATAGTGAGGCATAGCCAATTATAGGAAACCTAAATGATTTCCCCACTTTTCAAATATTGTTGGAAAGCTTCCTTCAGTCTATCGTGTCTCTCAGCTATAGACGTTTTGGAATCCGCCGCCTGAATAACTCTGCTGTGGTATGCCAGAAGGAATCGGTCGGTTGCATCTATACCAGCTCTTGCCTCTTCCCTCAATCTGTCCAAAAACTTCAGATAGAAATCTTTAATAGCCCCTTCTTTCCCATCTATACTACCCTTTAGAATCATTTCTTCCACCATGAGGTATATTGATACAACCGATGCCCTATTAGTTATCTCTCCAGCCTTATATGAAAATATAGTGTCTAACCTATCCAGTACAGACATAATCTGTTTGGCCTCAACTGATTCCAGACTAAAGTCTTTATATGCACGGTATAGATTCTCCAAGTCCTCATATTTGGAATTCCTGAAGAATTTGGTCTTGTTTATGAATGCTGAGTTGTTACAAATCTGAGCACAGACTTGCTCTTTGGCAAATCTTCTCGTTGGTATACTAACATTCTTCAGGAAAGGATGTTCTGTCATTTTGGTTACAAACTTGCCCATATCGCTCAGTATAGAATTTAACTTTTCCCCGGAATTAAGAGGTACTCCTAACTGCAGTCTCTGAAACAACAGTCTGACTTCTTCCTCATCAATCTCTGTAACCTCTGCAATGGTTAGTTTATAATGTTCAAATGTGTCTCTATCATCATTGCTCAAACTATCGAAAGTTTCACCTTGATACTCGAACTCGCCATCGAAGAAACCTATTATGGCTTTAATTCTTTGATGCCCATCAATACAATCCCATTCCTCATAATCATCGTCGCCCTTAAAATATTGTAAATACAGTTTCGGGATATCTATACCTCTAAGGATTGAATCTACAAGTAGTCTCTGTTTTTCCTCAGACCAGACCTCTCCACGCTGGTAGATCGGGAAGTTAATGCGATTTCTTCTTTTGTATAGGTCTATTAATTCCCATTCCTTAACTTCGAACTTCATTTTACCCCTCCCACAACATTCTATTTAGTATCTTATCTTCCGACAAATCTATACCCTTCTTTTCTAGTTGGCTTGCTTTCATTGTTATCCAGTCATATAAGGGATTACCAGTATACGCTCTGTCGCTTTCATATTCAGGCAGAGCACTGATATTCTTCATTTTCCCCAAGAATGGCAGTCTTTGCATTATGCCCTTGGAGTTTTCCGTTCCTTGACTAGCCTCATCAGACATTATTAGCTGTATATCAAACGGTGGAGTCTTTTGAGTACGGCTGGTAAATAATAGAGAGATAAGTACAAAGTCCTCGTTTCGTAGCGATGACCCAATAACTCTCAGTATGTCGCAACCTGTAAGTAATTCCACAGCTTTGTTCCATGTAATCTCGTAAACCTTCCCTATAGGCCTTTTGTATACCGATGGCGGTATCCATCCACTATTATCATCATCATAGTTTATGTTTTCAAATTGCCTTGAAACCTGCAATTTGTTGTTGGTTATTCTCCAATTAAGCGAACCATGTAATTTGAGCAAGAATGGAGCAGATTCATTATTCTGATAATCATCAGAGTCGTACGGATATCCGTAGTTTATACCACCATAAATGTAGGACATTGCTTCATCTGAAAGGCTGTCATAGTTAATAGTGATAATCCCAGACAGTTCTTCCCCGGTATCACCCATATTGGAGCCGTACGTGTTGTGCAAGTGAAGCAGACTTATTAATATTTTTGGTTCAATGTTTTTTGCAGTAATCTGAGATATAAGATATTCGCGAAATAGCTTCCTCACCTCATTACACACATTACCAAACTTGATAGCTTCTAAATCAGTACAGCCTTCCAGCAAGCTTATAATTAACTCAATATCCTGTCTTGGAGGCAGGCCAAATCTCTGGCCAAGTTTCCAATAGTCACCTTTAATATTTTTAGACATCTCCATTACATTGTCGCCGATGGCCTCCATGGAGAGGTCACTTTCGACTCCTTGCCGTGACATCTCGGCTAAGGTGCCACCATTACCAAGTAAATAGACTACCTTGTCCATTGCAATCTATAAAGCTGTTCCCGTACCGGAGAAATTCCTTTGTTGATTCTAGCATCGTTCAAAAACCTTTTCCATACAATTTGGCAAGCATTGTAAGCTACCTAAACAATAGAAATACCAACGTGGGGGTTTGTATAGCGTTTGGGTGACCTACGCAATTTGTGCGACCACAAAAGGACACAAGAGCCAAAGCCAAAGGAAACTGAAGACTTCATAAATGTCGCTAACAGAGTATCTAAAATCGTTTTCTAAATCCCTACAGTAGTGGGTGTCAATTGATGTGCAGTGCTTCCCTTTGCTCTATTTGTTCATGTCTTCCATTAGCGGTTCGCTAAGGATATAATTGAGTTACAAAGAGGGGTTGGAATGAGGAGAGCAGCAGGCATCATACTGATAATCTGGGGCATATTGGGGCTGATAGGGCTGGTTCTTAATCTGACTGATTCTGGCATTTATCTCTCTTTGCTATTCGCTACCCTATGGCGAATCGGCTCCGGTGCACTTCTTGTTACCGGCGGTTTTTTTGCCTTAAGAAGAGGTATTGGGGAGCGTGCCTGGCTTCGGCCTTGCTTGCAATTTCAATTGGAGTTTTCTCGGCAATTGATGTGCTTAGGTGTGTGCCTCATAGGACGGGGCCGTTCTGGGGGGGAGGAATTTCACTGACCTGGGGTACTGGGAGTATGCTCCTTGGGGCAGTCCTCTCAACGATATTCATTTCTCTCACGAAAAGAGAGTGGAAAGAAAATCAAGGCTTACCAGATTCTTCTACTAGCCAGCATCTTGGTGGCTAGGCGTAGGTAGCGCCAACGTCCCTAGTGGATACCCCTTTGCCTCGTGAACAATCTAGCTTCGTCTTGTGAACAATCTGGATTTGAATACCTGCTTACCGGGCATCGCCGCCGGGGCTGACACAACGGTGCGACCCCTTTCTCCTGTTTACCAGATGCAAGATTTGAAGTAAAATAGATTTGGCTTCGCGGGAGTAACGCAGTGGCTGAGTTCCTTCCAAGCACAATTTAGCTTTATCTGTGAGTGATCCTTGTGAACAGAGCTTGTCTCTCAACGGCCAGAGTGCGTTAGTTGGGACAACCACATATTGACACGGCTGCTTGTTGTGCCACACAACAGGAATAGCAGAAATATGGCATGAAGGGAAGGAGAGTGGCTGGGCGGTCAAAAGCTAATCGTCTAACTATGTCTACTTTGTTGAATGGTTGCTTGACCTAATAGACTTGAGATAGGCTATCACGCTTGGCGCTACCTCTCGAACAAACTTAACTTTGACGTCTGTAACATCACCACCATGAATCGCGGACGTGCATATAGCATTTATATCACGGATCAATTTAAGAAATTGAGGGCTAATGACCTCCAGCTCAGCAAGCCCACTCACCCCTTCAGTAACTGTTCTGGGAAATCTTCCCAACGCAGTTAGGTCCGATTTTGTCAATAGATGTATTTCTGTTTCCACAGAATTCCATATCCGTCTCAACTCATTCTCCATGGCATACCGAACAGCAAACAGAAACTGAGTGTCGGTTGGAACTTTTGTTTCCTTAGTTACCAAAACTCTCTCCTTTATGTCCATTTTTTCTAGAGTCTGCTTTAATGCAGGTTTAACGCGTTCCTCAATATACTGTAGCTCAGCATCTGAAGGTGGCTGACCCACAATAATCTGCTGGCTAAGGTTAATGGTATTTTGAATCTCAGACCTGAGATTTAGCATCTCGCCACGAAAATCATTTCTGAGTGAGTCAATTTCATTCTTCAATCCTACTCCAAAGATATTAACCTCACGAAACAAAGGTGCAACAATCAGAGCCACCCAGATTATGAATATGATTATGTCCATGTTTGTAAGATTACCACTTAGAATAGAGGGGAGTCTTTTGATGACAAGATAACTTAGAAAGGCAACGGGGATAAACCAGTAGAGCTTTTCCCAGTGCTTTCGCAAAAGATGCTTCCAATCCCTTCGTAGTTCCGCAAGCCACGCGTTCACAATCTCTGTCCTCCAAGCTACTAAATTACTTGCCTATCCTCAAACATCACTAGTCATGAGTTCCTGGTCTCTTCCTGTTCCGCCATATTTTGCTTATTACTTCACCCACCAGTTTGAACTCATGATAGGAGAATTTACCACTCTTAGCCATGTTGCAGATTGGACAAGCTAAAACACAATTTTCGATATCGTACCCTAGACTATTGGCCTTTCGGTCGATTTCCAGTCTCCGTCCTCTTCTGTACCCACCATAGAAAGGTCCACCCCACAGTTGGTAGAATTCGTTTTCTGGTATTCCGCAATAGTGACACTGTTTCCCGTCTCTCTTGTAAAGCTCATTCCGTAATTGCCTTTTTTCAGTGGCGCTGAGTCTAAATTGTTTTATCACCTCTGGGCTTCTCCCTAAAAAGAAATTCTATCCCCCGCAGTAGTGGGTGTCAATGAATTTAATTGGGAAGTGAGGGTGGAGACTCTCTATCATTTCTAGGTTTATGACCAGCCTTGAAACACTTAGTAACAAAGTTCTCTAATCCAAATCATAAATGTCTGAAGGTGGATAGCTATCAGCATGAATGGCGTGTGAAGTGAGTAAGTTATACAAGTCTTTGACTAGGTCGAATATGTCTGAAACATCACTTTTGCTTAGGCAAAGTGTCTTGGGAGAGGGCTTTGGTTCGTGGCGTTGCTTATCATGATAATAGAGAGTATCTCCGACGAATCCAAGATAGAAACATGCTTCAGCGTCCTCTGTGAATTTGATGCCTAATTCGGGTACTTCTAGTTCACCAGTAACGCCGTGCTCTCTCATATTGCCTGAGATTCTTTCGTCAAAATGTGCAAAGTAATTTCTAGCATAACGGTATTTTTTCATATTCGGCAAATGCGATTCTAATAGACTTGAAAGCTTGTTATTATCAAGTTCATGGCTTAATTCCTCTATTCTCTCAATAATAAGCGCAAGGTCTCCAGCCAATGCTAAAATCCCTCTCAAGTGAAAAAAGTCACGTGGTGATAGCTGATTGATAATGTAGACACCGTATTTACCGCTTGATTTTATGCCTGCGCTATAACTTTCTACGTGAGGGAGAGGTGACTCTGCCAAAATCATGTGCAACGAATTGGCACAAGCAAAGAAATGTCCTAACAATGAACGTATTCGTGCAAAAACGTCTTCATGTTCAGTACAGTTCTCGCAAAGCCACCAATGTATTGCTGTAGTGATGTCAGTCATTTCACACGTCCCTTCAAAGTGAATTCATCTAGTAGTGAATTGGTGCCCTCAGATTGACCGAATCAATTATCCAGATTTATGTTATCCCCCGCAGTAGTGGGTGTCAATTGCTGTGCCTTCCCTTTGCTCTGTTTGTTCATATCTTCTCTATGATGTTATCTGCTGGTATAATCCAATGCGATAGGGGATCAAGAGGAATGTCCAGTTTTCTAGCATTCATAGCTAGTCCAGCTGTGCGACAAGTGACCAAAAGGCCGATTTTCGGGAAACCATATACGACTCTAGGTAGCCTTTATGGTGTGGTCGGATTCTGGGTTTATCAGGCAGGGGGCGTGCTGGGTTACTGCTTGAGAGATACTCCAGACCTACTCGTGAAATTGGCTGAGCCAGCCGAAATTCTACTGGCTATCAACACGGAAGCACTCATCAAGGGAATCAAGGAATCCGTAAGCATAGTGGAATCAGGACTGAAAGAAATGGAAGGTGAAGAGAAGACATTCTTCCACCTATATACTTTGAGACAACTTCGCAGTATTGGCATTGATTCTGCACGATGGCCTCCTGATAAGAGATTGAACGACAAAGCAGATACGGAATGCGCAGGGGGTGTTATGCGTACCGCATTCGTACTAGGGATTGGTTTTGGGTTTAATCTTCCAGAGGAATTTGCCGTTTATTGGGACAACACATATAGGATTCGCCCAGATAGTGAGTGGCAGAAATGGTATGAACGAGGCATAGTGCGCTCCAAAACACAAAGAAAACAAACGTTGGAGGAAGCTATTGCGGAGCTGGCTGAAGGAGCAATAATCTGGAATAAAGGTCAATCACCGAAAGTGCTAGACGCTAATGATATTCGTGTCCTACAGGAAATCATAAAAGCGAACAGATGACCATAGCTATGCAAGTTGGGTGAGTTGGATGAATGAAGGAGAGGAATAATGAGTATTTGGCCGTTCAAAACAAATTTCTCACTTATCGCAGAAAATACAACTAAATACTACATGGAATTGAAGAGTCGTTATAAGGAAAGATTCACAGATGATGCCTCTTCACTAGCTGCTGCAGGTATATTAGATGCTCAGAATTATATATTTCCATCACCTCCACAAATTGACATAATTGACGTTATAGAACTGGCACGAAAATGCACAGTTAAAGATGAAGAATATATTCCAATGCGTAAACTTATACAGTATTCTGACAATACTCAAAGCTACCGTGACCGCAAATCATCAATCGCAGACCTTTTAAGTTTTGAATATTCAGAAGGACCGCCTGAATGCACAGACGAGGTCTTTGATTTCGTGTTCGGTCTTGAGTTGCTGCTATTCCAAGCTGATAATAAGAAGTTTTCACCACATGCGATTGAGGAAGCTTGTCGCAGCAAATATGAAACTATTGAAAAAGCTATAACGCAAACTATGAAAAAATATAAGATTGGAAGAGGAACGCTCGCACGAGCAACAACAGCATTCATGGAGAATCCTGCTCTGGAGCCATTAAGGAATAGCCTCGGAATATTGCCATAATTCGCCAAGGAACCTTCCCCTAAATCTTGAAGGACTTAATGAAGTAGGAGGGTAAAATGCAAGTCAGTGGTAAAGTCTGTATTGGAGGCATAATCGGTATTATCACTATAATTGCCGTTCTATCCTATGTTTTCCATATCAATATATTACCGGCACTAGGTGTAGTCGGTTTCGTAGCCCTAATAAGTGTCCCCATAATTCTCTATTGCAGAACCCGCAGGGCTCGTTCTAGGCAAAGAGTAATAAATGTCTGCATCCACCAATTAGAACTAGCCCGTAAACGACTAATGACTGAAGGTAAAATCTCTGAGAAGGACGCTGCGACCGCTTCGCAGCTCATAGAGGATGGTGAAGTATGTGTTTACCCATTAGACAGCATCAGTTGGGAGGGAGTTATACCGGTCCATATTTCTCCCCTCGCTCTACACTCTATGCAGACTACTGCAGAACGCTCAGATGACATACTTGAGGTTAACAGAGATTGGTGATATTCCCTATATTTGAGTGTCTACGCTCCAGATTTTGGGGCTAACTGGATTTTTCTACGAGTCAACATCTTCGTGGCTGGGCTTAGTAACACCGAAGGCCCTCGGGATATTGCTCCTGCCTTGTGCCTAATCCGGCTTTGAGTACTTGTCAAGTAGGCACACGTAACATAGTGTCATTGCGAGGCCCGACTTGTCGGGCCGTGGCAATCTCGTTCCACAGTAGCCAGTAGTCAGTATCTCCAATCTCTAATCGCTAGTCTCTAGTGTCTAGTCTCTAATCTCCATTCGCCAAAAACGTGACATTTTCCCCTTGTTCGAATAAGGAATTCATGCTAATCTCTGTTTGGAACTCGTGTGCTACCCTTGTAAATCAAATCCCGCGGGTGAGGTTTCTCAAAACCTGACTGTAAACCCAACACAGGTTAAAAGGAAGCGCGGTAGCCAGAAAGGCAACTGGAATGCCCGTAAACATGGCTTCTATTCCGGTACCCTTAGCCCTGCCGAAACATCCCAACTGTGGAACATCACCAATCTGGAAGGCGTTGACCCTGAAATAGCGTTCATTCGCGTCAAGTTACAGTCTTCCCTTCGGTACGACCCTGGTAACCGCCGCATAATGAGAGAAGCCTCCAGATTACTCGTAAAATGGTATTCTGCAAATTACCGGCTGGACCCGACCGACCGCAGCTACCTGAAAACTGTTGTCGAGAATATCTTGGAAATTGCCTCCCTGCGTCAGTCCGCCAGCCCCCACGGCTCGCAAATATGAAGGGCAAACCGACGAAACGAATCGTACGTATTTTAACAACCAAATCCGCCGCGGGTAGTCACCTTACGTATGAAAAAGAGCTGTTGAACTCCGGGAAAAATAGTCACTTTTACAAAACGAATCATCCCGGAAAGGGAAACAACGGTGGTCTTGGCGGTCTCATGGAGGATCCTATTACCATCCAAATAACGACATTTTTCGCATGTATGCCCAGAATGACACTATTGAGCGTTTCCCGTTCCTTTTATTTGCCAGTCACAAAGTCTAAGGTAAGATACTCCAGCCTCGCAGGGGTAACTCGGTGGTACAGTTGCTACCTTCCGGGCAGGGTGTCAACCGTAGTGCGATGTTTCCCTTTGCACTATTTGTTCATGTCTTCGCTCTAAGGTTGGCCGGTGGTATAATTCAATCAGGAGGGGTGAAGGTGAAGGGGCTGACTGCTGTAATCATCCTAGCAATCCTTCTGGCAGAGCTAATTATATTTTGCGTAAGTGACCTTACCATTGCTGTCACTGATACGGCACTGCCAACGACGAAGCAAAGAACAGTATGAGCAAGCTTATAAAGAAGAGCAACTTCCGGGCAGACATGAGGGCAAGAGATCGGAGGAACGCGAAGGCGATACTAAAGGGAAGCTTCGATTTGAGGAGGTAGCATGAAAGAGACATGGTTAGGGCAATAGGAGAATAACAAAAGCAGCGAAATAAAGGCGAAAAGAAACAGTTACAAGGAGGTCAATCAATGTCAGCAGGTTTGATAGTGTTCTGGATAGTATTTGGAATAGTTGCGTTCATAGCACTCGTTACCTCGATTAGAACTGTGAGACCTATAGCCAGAGGTTTGGTGGAGAGGTTTGGGAAGTATAACAGATTTGCCAATCCTGGATTAATCTTCATAGTACCTTTCGGCATTGAGAAATTGATCAGGATAAATATTACTGAGATGATGGTTGACGCAGGAGGACAGGAGATCATCACTAAAGATGCTCTCAACGCCAGTGTAGACGCTCAGGTATATTTCAAAGTGAAGACTGACGAAACAAGTGTCAAAGCCTCAGAGTACAATGTCTACAACTACAAGGTTCAGATTGTGGCTCTTGCCAGAACCACACTGAGAAACATTATAGGTACTATGAACCTGATGGAGGCGAACAGCGAGAGAGGCAAGATAAACAAATCGCTCTATGACCAGCTAACAGTTGAAACGCAAAACTGGGGAATTGAGATAGTCAGGACTGAGCTGAAGGAGATAAATCCTCCTGATACTGTACAGCAAGCCATGAACAAAGTAGTCGTGGCTAATAATGAGAAGACAGCGGCAATAGACTTTGCCACTGCTACTGAGACAAAAGCAGATGGAGAAAGAAGAGCAGTAATAAAGAAAGCGGATGGAGATAAGCAATCGCGAATATTGGTAGCGGAAGGTGAGGCTCAGGCAATAAAGCTGGTCAACGAAGCAGCAAATGCCTATTTTAAGGGCAATGCTCAACTTCTTAAGCAGCTTCAAGTTGCCCAGGAAGCTCTGGCTAACAATTCCAAGATAGTAATTCCCACAGGGCAATCACTGATTAACGTAATAGGAGATTTGGCAGGAATAACAAAGAAAGAAGGGTAGAGGTTATCACATTCAGCCAACTCATAGGTGTAGTCCTCAAAGATGAAGAGACCCTGCCTTGTGAATAGATAGCCTTTTCTTGTGAACAATCTAGCTTTGACTTCCTGATTGATGCCTGGAAGGCAGGGGAATGAGCCCCCCTTCCCTAACCTTCCCCTTAGTGTGATTGCAGTGGTAGAATATGGGCCACACAGGAGGCATGGGAAGCTTTTCTAGGAAATACATGACAGAATAGGAGGATAATAATGGAAGAACGAAAGAAAAGGTCACGGAGTGCCGTAGACTGGGCAACACTAAAGGGCAAGTTTTTCCATACATTTGATGAAGACGGTTACGTTCAGTATCAAGGGGAAATTGTAGAGCTGGTAGGAGAGGATATAGCGATAGTCCTATACTTTGAGTGGGCTACCGGTATTCCAACATACCATAAAGCCGTATGGGTAAGTGACATCATTGACGGAGGATGGGCACTTTACAATACTGCTACAGCTTGGCGAGAAGCTTGCGACAACGGCCTGGTGAAGTCAAGACCTAAGGCGAAGTAATTAGCAGGCCGTGTCTGGCTACGGCAGGTTTCAAGGCTAGCTGGATTTCTTCTACAGGCTAACATTCAAGTGGCCAGGCTTGCGTAGCAACGATGTCCGCAAGGGCCACTCTTCTACCTTGCGAACAGTCTGACTTTGAACCCCGGCTGCTTAAGTTGGGAGTCAAAAAGGTTACCATCCTTTCAGAGCGACTTGCACCAGGAAATCAAAGAGCGTAAGAGGACTCCTTGACACTTCTTTGTGATTCTTATATGATGTATCCAAGGAGGACATAATGAGACAAGCAGCAGGTATCATCTTGATGATCTTAGTTGTGTTCGGACTAGTCGCTCTGATTATTGATGTGAGAGATCTGATCGGTTCAGGTATTCCTTCCTCTACCCTTGTCTCTAGCCTATTCGGACTTGTCTACATCCGAATTGTTTTGGGCGGATTTCTTGTTGCCGCAGGGGTTCTTTGCCTGAAGAGAAAACACTGGGGATTGTGCTTGGCCACGGCCTTGTTTGCACTTTTGGTGCAGATTTCTGTGGTAGGGCCGCCGCTGCTGCGCGGACATTTCTTGACGAGCTGGCAAACCTGGATTTGGCTCATTGGGGCGCTAGTCTCAACAGTATTCATTTCCCTCACGAAAAGAGAATGGCAGGAACAAGGCCTACGAGATTCTTCTACTGCCCAGCATCTTCCTGACCAGGCTTAGCCGCTACCAGCAGTAATTAGTATCAGTTGCAGTACTATCCTTTGATCCCTCCTCTTGGCGTCTGTTTGAGATTTGAGTGATGGTATACTTCAATCAGGAGAGGGCTGAAGTGAAACGAGTCGCAGGCTACATTCTTTTGGTTATTGCCTTCGTGGTCAATATCCCGCTTCAAGTAGGTATCTCTATCTACGGGCTTGTCTATGCAATACGAGCCTTTCTAGGCGGTGATTGTGGCTGGAGAGAGAAAATGAATTGCCCGGGGTGCCAGGCGGGGAAAGGCAATATGTTCTGGGGCGAGTGCCGGGTTGGCAAGTGCTCTGATGAGAAAGGCATAGAGCATTGCGGGTTATGCTCGAGTCTTCCCTGTGACATACTTCAGGAAGCTTTCGATAACCCTGAGCACGGTGATAACGGTGAAAGACTGGCCAACTTGAAAGCCTGGGCAAGAGGTGAAGACTCTTACGTCAAATTAGGAACATTTGGTCCAAGGGCTAAAGGTTGAACGAGCCTTATCTTGCCATATCCCTGCATGCCCTTACGATTTGGACATATCAGCTTTGTCTCCGAGCGCTGCAATCAGGATTACCGTGACAACTGCAAGGAGCCAATGACCACTACGATTGACTGTTCACTGATCAAACTCATTCCCGCCGATGAAACGCATAGAGAATTCAGCTACCAGGTCAAGAAAGAGGCTGAAGGGGAATACATAACTTCTATGTTTGATTGGGATGAGGACGTTCAGCGAGATTTTCATGCCAAAGCCTGGCAGCAGCAAAAGCCAGATATCATAACCTACGATGGCAAACTAATTGGCACCATTGCCACAATCGAGGACAAAGACTGCATCGAGATAGGACAATTCTTCATTCTGCCTGAGTACCAGAACAAGGGGATTGGTACGCACCTGCTGAAAAGCATCCTGAGCAAGGCAGACGAACTGAGCAAGAATGTCACATTGAAATTCCTGAAGAATAATCCGGTGAAGTCGCTATATGTCAGGAACGGCTTTCGGCTTGTTTCTACCAGTGAGGTTGCACACCACATGGAGCGGAAGCCAGGCGGCGATAGAAACTCATCGTGAATGAGAATATGGAATATCGTTTTGTGTTGAAGGTACCACTCAATATTCAAAAAAGATTCAATTGACTGTCAGAGCATCAACGTGTCCTCAGACTTCACCTCGGTGCACCGTTGGGGCGTATTGACAACTACCCTTAATTCCCATACGATGTATCAAAGCGACAGGAGGTAGAGATATGGCGCTTTGTCCGAAATGTGGGAAAGAAGTAGGCGAGGGCTCCACGTTTTGCCCTCACTGTGGAGGGAGACTCGGGGTTGGAGTAACGCCAGATAATACGTCGGGACAAGGTGAATCAGCCATAGTCCCGGAGCAGGTCAAGGGGTGGAACTGGGGAGCATTTTCCTTAACCTGGATATGGGGAATCTTTAGCCAGGTGTGGATAGCGTTTCTCGTGTTTATTCCTTTCCCCCTTTTTGGCCTGGCGTGGGCTATTGTTCTCGGCGTGAAGGGAAATGAGTGGGCGTGGCGAAACAAGAAATGGCACAGCATCGAGCACTTCAAGAGTACGCAGAGGCCCTGGAATATTGCCGGTATAGTATTATTTGCGATATCAATGGTTGCACTAATTGTAGTCATCCCTGCGGTCCTTATTCCTATGTTCCTGTTCTGGTAGGCATGAAGTCTCATTAGGCCCTGTCCTAATTCTGGGTATATAGTGGCTCACCCTGTCAGGACTCTCCCAACCACCAAGAGCTTAGGTAACCTTGTTGGATAATCCCGACTTCACTTCGCGAACACGAAAGCCTCTTGTTGTTTACCGGGCAAGAGATTTCAGGAAGATTGGGTGAGTTTCGCGGGAGTAACTCAGTGGTTAGAGCTCCTGCCTTCCGAGCAGGGTGTCGCGCGTTTCTGCCCTTTAGGGCTCACCAGCTAAATCATCAAAATCCGCTGACATTTTGCCAACGAACTTGTCTCCACCGCTAGAAACCGAAAGTACCTAGTGGCGCGAATCGAATATTCACAAATGCTATTTGTTAATGCCGAGCCTGTCCAGAAGCGAATCATCAGGGTTACCCGTCGATATGTCCCAACCCAAAGCGCGGTAGTAATCATCCTTCAGTTCCTGCAGGGGAACTACCTCTCCTTTGGTCGGTCCGTCGGGCTTGGGCTCATTCAATAATCTCCCCGGCAGCGTGTCATCTTCTCGCGTGATGCCTTCACGCATATTGAATAGCCGTTCCTGACACATGATTCTCATACCTGCCTCTTTCAGATCAGCAAATGACCAGGCTTCTCCCAATAGAGATGAGACATTCTTGTCTACGGAGCCAAACACCTGCCGCCCGAATGAGCAGCATGGAATGGAATCCGCAAGCATCTGGCCGATAGCCATGTTCTTTACCTGCTCACCTTTGCCTTTCACTTGCAGTCTGGTTCCCTCGAGGGCCTCCACTCTAGCTATCCATCCGTAACCATGATGGCATCCTCCCCGATTGTTAATGGCAAATTGCAGGGCCTGCCCGTTGGCCCCCCGGCACTCATAGCCACCAAGCTCCAGACCTTTAACCTGCATGGCAAAGGACTCAGACCCCTTAATTTCTTGCGATGCTCTTCTCACTCCTTCAGATAGCAGCCATCCGAACCCCTCCTGACTGACTATTTTCTTGAGCATCGCGATCATCGCTTTGTCGTCGCCAAACCGAAGCTCAATGCCATCGGTGTCTTTTGTCCCTATAAGCCCCTTTTCAAAGCATTCCATGGCAAAGGCAATACTTGATCCGGCTGACATAGTGTCAATACCATTTTCATCACATATCTGGTTCGCAGCAACGATAGCCTCCAGTTTGTCAACCCCGCAGTTCGGGCCAAAGGCATAGATTGTCTCGTATTCAGGGCCATCACAGTGTGCGCCTTGATAGGGGCCCTTTTCGACCTCCATATATAGAGAACAAGGCGTGGGGCAAAAGGGACCACATGGCCGGTTCTGCCAGATCCACTCTTTCTCATGAGAGGGGAAGCTTAGCCTCTCGGCAGCCTCAAATGTTCCTCCTTGCCAGTTTCGTGTGGGCAGCAGCCCCAGCTTATCTACTATGTCAAAGCTTCCGCGTGTACCGTAGCGGCGCCACAAAGTTGCCCATTCTTTGTTTTCCTTTGTTCTACCCAAGATATCTTTTCTTATCTTTTCAAATCTATCCCTGTCACCAACTTCTATCTCCTCGTCTCCATAGATCACCATGCCCTTAAGCTTTTTAGACCCCATAACACAGCCTGACCCGCCTCTGCCAAAAGCGCGATAAACAGGACCATCAACCATGATAGCCGCATATCTAAGCAGTCTTTCTCCGGCTGGACCAATTGCCATTGTGGCCGCCTTACCTGCCGATGAGTCTGCCAGCATTACTCGCTGCGCTTCATTGGGTTCCAAACCCCACAAAGTGGTGGCGTCTTTGAACACAACCTTCTGGTTCTTTATCTCAAGATAAGTCGGAGAATCAGCTATGCCGGCAACATCGATAGCCCATAAACCAGCCTTCCTGATCTGATGTCCGACTGTTCCGCTGGACATTGCATATAGATAGATGCCAGTCAGCGGCGACTTGGTATTAACAACTGTCTTGGAAGAATAGGACAGATTTGTACCGTTCGATGGGCCAGCAGTAAATATAAGGGGATTGTTTTCACCTAAGGGGTCAATGCGCGGGGGTGTTGAGTTGTACAGAAGATAGGCTCCCAGACCTCTACCACCTATATACTGGCTAATTATCTTATCTGGGAGCTCTTCGACCCGGTAGGACCTGTTCGAGAGGTCTATCCTCAGTATCCGGTTTTCCATACATTTGCTCCTTTCGTCACCAAGCGTCTCATTGAACCTGGCTATCCAGGGCACGGTTTCCCATTTATGAGTCAGGGTAGTCAATGGCCCCGAAGCAGGCGCGTGGTATCTTTACTGTCCGGGTACATATAAATGGGATCAATAGTCTGCTGGTCTTTGACACAATGCATCATGAAAACATGATGACCCACGAAACTATGAATACCATAGTGCGGATACAAAGTCAACGCCAAACTAGTTAGGGATTTTGAGCCTTCGTCTGTTCCAAATTCATTCAAAAAGGAAGTCTAGGTCGAAACGCCGGAACTAAGCGCGTGGTGCAGGGAATTTGTGGTCAAACGGGACAGGCCACATTTATTGACAATTGATGGGTGTTGGCAATGGTTGATAGCGTCTTGATAACTCTGTACCATTTATGTTTGGCATTGCCACAGGTCAAGGAGTTCAGATAAGCACTGATGGCTTCACGAGTGACGGGATGGCCAGTGAACCTATCCAGAGCCAGACCATGTACTGCTATAGTCTTCGGACTTGTCCCTGACGGTCTAGAGGTGCTAGACTTTTTGGGAGCTGGGTTGTGAAGACTCGGCTTTGAGCGGGAGTAACTCAGTTGGTAGAGTTCCTGCCCTCCAAGCAGGGTGTCGCGGGTTCGAGTCCCGTCTCCCGCTCCAGAAAAGTTCGGTTGCCATGGAGAAACCTTTCATGGCTGAAAGAACGGGCTCGTAGCTCAGGGGCAGAGCGGCCGGCTCATAACCGGTTGGTCGCAGGTTCGAATCCTGCCGGGCCCATTTCGCAATAGATCAGGAAAAAATACTGTGTATGTCATAGACTTCACACCCAACAGCGGTTCTTTACTGCTGTCTTCCTCTAGTCAAGGATATGCTATGTGGGATCGATCGATCTTCGGTCAATTGAGTCAACACGGGAGTTTATTGTCAAATGGTTATTAGAGTAAAGGGAGATTTACAGGCAAGCGTTGTTGACAATAGTCGGCGGCAGTGTATAATGTAAAATACATAGTATGCCGATGTATCAGGAACTGTTCGATGCCTGACAAAACCATAAGCTATGAGGAGCTAGCACCCGGCTACAA
>Ga0224495_10001466_pt1 | contig 16552 bp, 16 predicted proteins | sample SF_Jul11_sed_USG_FD_168128 | JGI IMG/M metagenome (GOLD analysis project Ga0224495, IMG submission 168128) | Sediment microbial communities from San Francisco Bay, California, United States - SF_Jul11_sed_USGS_4_1 | ecosystem: Environmental > Aquatic > Marine > Sediment | place: USA: California... | reverse complement strand
CCGCTGGTAAAGATAATCTCCTCGCTCCTGGCACCGATAAGTTCCGCCACTTTGATTCTGGCCTCTTCCACAGCCCCCCTCGCCTCCTGTCCGTAGGAATAGATGCTTGAGGGGTTGCCAAAGGAGTTGGCGAAATAGGGCAGCATGGCTTTCACCACCTCAGGATGAGTTGGCGTGGTGGCAGCGTAGTCCAGATATATTCTTCGCATCTAACCTTCTACAATATCTCCGACAATAGGATCGACCCTTACCCCTTTGCCAGTTATCCAGGCAATCCCGCGCTCGATATCATCTGCCTTACCCTCCAATTCAAGTACTACCCATCCCTTATCTCCGTTTATATCGGCGCGGCGGATATTAGTCACCACTTTGAACCGCTGGCCAAGGTTGTGAATGACGGGCTCCTTGATTAATTCCGGGGGAAAAGTGAATTTTACTCCTCGCTTGACCATATTATCCTCCTGATGCCTATTCCAGAGCTAGAATTATAACACGAGTTGAATACTACAGACTCGAGCTCACTTACCCAGAACCTCCTCGAAGGATTCCAAGGTGGGCTCGATTACGAAGGGATGAACCCTCCCAGCTATCACTTCCTGGGTTTTCGGTCCTGCCCCGGTGATGAAAGCCACGGTAAGCTCATGCCTCTTGATTATCCCCGAGGTCACTAGCTTTCTCAACCCTGCTATTACCACGCCGCCGGCTGTCTCGGCAAAGATACCTTCAGTCTCGGCCAGCAGCTCCATCCCCTCAACGACTTCTTCGTCGGTGACAGCACAGGCGCCGCCCCCTGACTGCCGGGCAACTCTCAATGCGTAATAACCGTCAGCCGGGTTACCAACAGCTATTGACTTGGCGATGGTATTTGGCTTCACGGGGTGGACCTGGAGAATACCTGCCTCGAAAGCATTGACAATCGGGGAAGAACCCGCAGCCTGGGTAAGATACATGTGAGTATTGACCGGTTGGACCAAACCCAGCATGGAAAACTCGTCCAGGCCTTTCCATATCCGGGTAAAGAGAAGTCCGGAGGCAGCGGGAGCCACTACACAATCGGGAGCGAGCCAGCCCAGTTGCTCAGCTACTTCGTAACCCAGGGTTTTGCTCCCCTCAGCATAGTAGGGTCGGAGATTAATGTTGATGAAACCCCAATCATACCTCTGCGCCAACTGGCTACAGACGCGGTTAACATCGTCATAGCTTCCCTTGACTGTCACCAGAACTGGGTTGTAGATTGCTATTCCTGTCAACTTGCTTGGTTCCACGTCAGAAGGAACGAAAACATAGGACTTTATGTTTGCTTTGGCAGCATGAGCCGCCACACTGGCCGCCAAATTGCCGGTTGAGGCGCAAGCCACGGTATCAAATCCAAATTCTCTCGCCTTGGTGATAGCTACCGAGACCACCCGATCCTTGAAGGAATATGTTGGATTAAGGCAATCATTTTTGATGTAGAGCTTATCCAGTCCCAGTTCCTTTCCCAGATTATCAGCCTTAACCAGAGGAGTGAATCCCGCGCCAATATCCACTACATCGCCATCCACAGGCAACAAGTCTTTGTAGCGCCACATGCTTGGCGGGCCCTTAGTAATCGTTTCCCGACTTGACGCTTTGGCTATGGACTTGTAGTCGTAGTTCACCTCTAATGGACTGAAGCAGAAATCACATAGATTGAGAGGCTGCAACTGATACTCTCGCCCACACTTCCGGCAGCGCAAGGCTATAGCATAGGACAAATCTTCCTCCCCTTATCTCCTAGTTTTATCCAAAAAGACAGGCTGAACAAGGCACCACGTCGAGAATGATGCTCCTACTCGCAATGTTATCAGCAACATCCGTCACTACTACCGTGATGGTAACTTCACCGGACACATCCGGCGCAGTCCAGGTAATCATAGAGCCCTCACCAGAAATCTGGCCACCTGTGCATGACCATTGGTAAGGCAGTTCAGCGCTCGTGTTCGAGGTGATGCACTCAATATCGTATTCTTTTGTCTTCCCGACCTTGTACCCAGTAGAGGTTTCTTTCAAATATTGGTGCTCGGCAGTAACAACCAGGTCTTCTATAATCGGCGGTGTACCTGCCGCCGTGCTGAGGTTTATCAGCTCTGTGTCTTTCCCGCCCTGACCGTCGGTAACCACAACTGTGACCTGGTATGTGCCGATCTCTTCTGGAGCGGTCCAAGTAACTTCGGGTCCCGTGCCAGTAATATTGCCCCCGGTGGTTGACCACTCATAGGCCAGTTGGTCACCATCAGCGTCTGAGGCACCGCACGTCACCTGGATACTATCCAGAGGAGTGGGCCAGTGTTCATCGGGTACCAGGCTGGTGATGGTTGGCGGCCTATTGGCTCTCACTGTGATAGTTGCCTGTTGCGTGACTTCGCCGCCGCGGCCATCGCTCACCGTGACTGTAACATTGTAGGAGCCTGCGGAGTCGGGAGCGCTCCAGGTAACCGTAGCTCCCTCCCCAGTTATTTCACCTCCGCTGGCCGACCAGTTATAGCCTAGCCCGTCACCATCAGGGTCTGAAGCATTACACGCAATCTGGCAGCTTCCCAAAGGAGAAACCGTCTCCGAACCAGCTTCCAGACTGGCAATGATTGGCCGATGATTGGCCAACACGGTGCCAATTAGGACCAAAATCAGCACTGCTGCCACCGCAACTGCCACTGATATTATCAACAGGCTGTTCTTTCTCACCCCTCCTCTGCTCAATTCGAGCTCTCTTTCTCTCGTCGCTGGTTTTTTGGTGACCATTTGCTCTGTCCTCCGTACAGTGTGCCATAAAGACTCAAATCTACGAATTCCTTTCGTCTGCTCATTAAGGCTACCCAGGCTCGATGGTATCTTGATAGGCGCTTGCAAGGTCAGCGCTGCTCATCACAATGTTGCCATTTTCTATCTCATATGGAACCGAGGCTTTGGGATAACCTACACAGGCCCCGCTAATTCCAGCGCCTGTCAATGCCCCGAATCTAGTCCCACACCTATCGCATATCAAGACGTCTTCTTCAAGGGAAAAGCCTATTGAGTGGCACGGTGGGCAGACATTTGCCCGGACAAAGATTTCTCCACCCACTGTATAGGCCATGAAATTCGTGTCGCCTTCTTGAGTCTCCACCCCAAAGCGGACATTCAAATTGTTTTCAACTTCACCTAATGGAATGGATACAATGCCATCCGTCACCTGAGGCTGAATCAAGGTTGCCTCTGTTGGCCCCGATGGCGTTGAGCTAGAACAGCCAGCAATGATTGATGCCAGGGCAAGTAACACCGCTCCTGTTATTGCTATTCTCAACATATGTTTATTCTCCTTTCTGTTTAAATGAATTTTCATTTATGTCCTCTCTTTCGCGACTGCGCCTTTATTCACTCTCTGCCTTTCTCTTATGATATCCCTATATGCCGCAACAACTCGGGGCTCTGGGTTTGTCAGTGCTGCTGCAACAACCTGGAACACTTGGTGTACCGGAGCCGCTGTGACAACTCGGAGCAGTGGCCTCGCTCGGCTGTATTGGATTGACAGTGTCCTGATATGCGGTCAGGAGATCAGTGCCTTGCATTGTTATGCTATCGCCCTTAATCTCGTATGGGACTGCAGCTTTGGGATAAGCCACGCAGGCTCCCCCGATGCCTGCACCCGTTTTTGCGTCAAAAACAGTCGCACAAGTATCACAAATCAGACTGCTCCGCTGGAGAGAAAAGCCTATGGAGTGACACGGTGGGCAAATATTAGCTCGGACATAGATTTCTCCATCCAACACGTAGGCCATGAAATCCATATCCGCGTCCTGTGTCTTCAGATTAAAATGGACATTCCAATCCCTCTCGACTTCGCTTACGGGTATGGATACGGTGTCGCCAAATACCTGCGGTTCAATCCATGTCGCCTCTATTCGCTGGTTACTTTGTATGCCATTACCACCACATGCAACTATGCCCGAAACCAGCACGAGCGACACAAGGATGAATATTATCTTCTTCAACATTTGTTGCCTTCCTTGCGATTAACCTTGTCTACAATACGACCGTCTTGGAGAACTACCACTTCTTTGGCATACCCAGCTATCTCAGGATCATGAGTAACCATAACAACGCTGCGACCTTCTTTGTTCAGTTGATGGAACAAAGCTAGGATTTCCTTTCCTGTTTTCCGGTCCATATTGCCTGTCGGCTCGTCCGCTAAAATAAGAGAAGGGTCATTGACCAGGGCCCTGGCAATTGCCACTCTCTGCTGCTCGCCGCCGCTTAGCTGGCTGGGCTTATGGTCAGCCCTTTTCTCCAGCCCCACTCTTCTCAAGATATCCAATGCCTTCCGGTTGTTATTGTTCGCCCCGCCGAATGTCAGGGGCAAGAGGACATTCTCAAGAGCAGTCAGCGACGGAATCAGATGATATTGCTGAAAAACGTAGGCAATCTTCCCTCTTCTGACATCAACAAGGGCATTCTCATCCAGGCTGTCGATGCGTTGGCCATCCAAAATCACTTCGCCGCTGGAGACATGGTCCAGACCGCCGATGATATTCAGGAGAGTGGACTTTCCACTTCCGGAAGGCCCCATAACGGCTGTGAAATCGCCTTCGTTCACAAGCAGAGAGATGTTGTCTAGGGCAACTACTTTGGCTGTCCCCTCTCCGTATACTTTTGACACATTTTTGACTTCTAGCATCTTGCTTCCTCACAATGACCTGAAAGAATCAGCGACCTTGATTTTGGAGGCGCGGAAGGCAGGGTACACACTCGCTACGACAGCAATAAAGATAGCTAGAGCCAGTGAAGGGAGGAAGTACTGGGGGACATAGGTAACGGCTACACCTCCAAAAATAAGCGGTCCGACTATGTATGCTAGCAAAGTGCCAGCTACATATCCCAGCAAACCTCCTGCCAGTCCTACGATCGCTGCCTCATAGAAGAAGATCTTCATTATCTGATTACGTGATGCTCCCACCGCTTTCATTATTCCGATATCCTTGATTCTTTCGTGAACCGAGGTTGTCATGGTGTTGACCACACCAAAGCAGCCAACAGCAAGTGTGATTGCAGCCAGGGCGAATAGAAACCTGCTTACCTTTTCCAGCATACCCATTTCGGTCTCAGCTATTTGTGTTACGGCAACTGCCCGAACCCCTGCTATGTTCTCGTTAATGCCACTGGCAATATCTGATGTAGGACAGGCATTACACAGTGCACGAATGTCTATCGAGGAAACCAATCCATCTTTATCGAATGCCTGCTGCACCGTTTCCAGAGGAACGAAAATCTGATAATCTTCGTTTGAGCCTGTCTCATCAAGAATTCCGGTAATGGTTGCCTCTCCTCCGTTAAGTGTAATCTTGTCGCCCACTTTGAATCCTAGCAACTCAGCGGCTACTGCCCCCACCAGTGCCTCATCTGTGCCCTCGAGGTACTGCCCTTGTGAGATTTTCCACCATGTCTTGAGTAGTCGTTCCGCTCGGGGGGCTACTCCAACTACTATCACAGACGTTCCATTTACCTTGGTGTTTATGTAGAGTTTCGGGGCAATCGTGGCAATATCCCCCTCATCTTCGATATCCAATGCCGCTTTTATCATGCCGTCTGCTATCTGTCTGATCTCCGGCAACTTGTCATCAGAAATGTAATTCTCGCCAATTGCCAAAGTGCCGAGACTCAGACCGCCTAATCCTATGTCAATATCGCTTATCGCAGGCATGACCATCAAGTTAGCGCCATATTTCTCCAGTTGGCCATGAATATTCGTTTGCCCGGCAAGGGCGATTGTCAACACGGCGATAATTGTTGTAATACCAATAACCACGCCCAGCGAGGCATATAGCACTCGTTTTTTTCTTCTCATAATGTCTTTTACAACGATCTGGTATAGTTTCATCGACTCTCCTTCACGGGCGATTGAGCGCCTGCTCCAAGTCGTCGGTTAAATCATCAACATTCTCCAAGCCGACCGACAATCGAATCAGTTGACTGGTAATCCCTGTGCTTTCCCTACAATCCTGAGGCATCGAGGCATGACTCATGGTAGCCGGATGCTCGACAAGGGAAGTGATGCCGCCCAGCGATTCCGCCAGGGAAAAGACCCTGAGCCTCCTCAGAAAGGTATTAACGCCTCTAATACCCCCGGTCAGTTCAAATGACACTACTCCACCGAATCCCTTCATCTGCTTCTTGGCGATTGCGTGTCCCGGATGAGACTCGAGCCCAGGATACAGTACCTTCTTCACAGCGGGGTGTCTGTCAAGATACTCTGCCACAGCTAGAGCATTCTCTTGGTGCTGTCTCATTCTTACCGGAAGGGTCTCAATCCCACGGAGCACCAGCCAGCAGTCGAATGGAGAAGCGCAAGTCCCCATAGCATTAAGTAGAAACTGTAGCCTTTGGGTTAGTTCGTCAGTGGTGGTTACCACAGCGCCACCCACAACATCGCAGTGTCCGTTGAGATACTTGGTGGTAGAGTGGACAACAAGGTCAATTCCATATTCAATCGGTCGTAAAAAATATGGAGTGGCAAAGGTATTGTCTACTACTGTCAGCAGCTTATGCCTTCTGGCGATATCAACTACCATCTCAAGGTCAATAATGTTCAACAATGGATTTGAAGGGGTTTCCAGCCACAACATCCTAGTATTGGGTCTTATTGCCTCCTCGATCCTTTTACCATCGTTCATACGTAGAAAAGTGAACTCCAGTCCAAAGGCAGTCATTACATCCTGGAATAATCTGTAGGTCCCTCCGTAGACATCATCTCCCGAGATGACATGGTCACCTCTCTTCAAAAGGTGCATAACCGTTGTCTCGGCAGCCATGCCGGTCGCGAAGGCGAAGCCGGCTTTGCCTCCTTCAAGCCGAGCGATAGTATCTTCTAGAACTTTTCTCGTGGGATTTGCTGAGCGGGAGTAATCCCACCCCCTTGTCTTGTCCACATCCTCAAACACAAATGTTGATGTCTGATAGATGGGCACTGATACAGCGCCAGTAGCGGCATCTGGCCTGTCCCCGGTATGAATGGCCATCGTTTCAAATCTCATATTCCCCCTCCCTGGCTGAATACTGCTTCTACAATTATCTTCTCAGGTAATTCGTCTCTGGGAGACGCTATTCCGCTGACATTCTCCAGGTTTTTCAGACGTTCCTCCAGTTTGTCTTGTTCCTTCAAGACGAACCTGATGGCTTCCGCTACAGGGTCGGGTAAGTTACCATGCTCCAAATCCACCAGCGGTTCTCGGTGGTCCCCTACTATTTTCCCTGGAATTCCCACTACGGTAGCGCCAGGCGGTACTGACTTCACCACTACTGAGCCAGCACCAACCCGAACTCTGTCACCTATTGCGATTGAGCCCAAAGCTACCGCACCAGTTCCCATCACCACATTATTGCCGATGGTGGGGTGGCGTTTGCCCTTCTTTAAAGTTGTGCCCCCCAGAACCACCCCTTGGTACAGCAAGACATCGTCTCCAATCTCGGCTGTCTCCCCGATTACTGTCCCCGCTCCATGATCAATGAAGAACCGCTTGCCGATTCTGGCTCCAGGATGAATTTCAATGCCTGTTAGGAAACGATTGATGTGAGAAAGGAGACGAGCCAGGAACTGCAACCTGTGTTGCCAGAAGAAGTGAGCGACACGGTGCAACCACAGAGCATGGAGTCCGGGATAGCAGAAAATAACCTCTAGCGCGCTCCTCGCCGCCGGATCTTTGAGGAAAACCGTTTGGATATCTTCTCTTAACGTCTTGAACACAGAACTGCCCCTTCTTTGATTTACGGGCCTGGTGTTGTCGGATAAAGCTCCTGAAAGAGCCAGGTGGACAGGTAGCGCTCTCCCGTGTCAGGCAAAATCACCACGATAAGCTTGCCTTTATTCTCTGCTCTCTTGGCTACCTCCAACGCTGCCCAAGTCGCGGCACCTGAAGATATCCCCGCCAATATCCCTTCTTCTTTGGCCAATCTTCTGGCCATTATTCCGGCATCCTCATTGCTGACACTGATAATCTCGTCAACCAGATCTTGCCTGAGAATCTGGGGTATAAATCCTGCACCAATACCCTGAATCCTATGAGGACCGGGCTTGCCGCCGGAAAGTACGGGTGAAGCTGCTGGCTCAACAGCAATAGCCTTAAATTCAGGTTTCCTTTTCTTTATGACCTCAGTTACTCCGGTGATTGTCCCTCCCGTTCCTACACCGGAGACCAGAATATCTACTTCACCCCCGGTGTCCCTCCAAATCTCTTCGGCGGTGGTCAGGCGGTGTATCTCCGGGTTTGCCGGGTTGTTGAACTGCTGCGGCATAAAGTAATTGGGATTTTCCGCCACCAATTGTTCCGCCTTCCTTACCGCTCCTGTCATCCCCTCCGCCCCAGGAGTCAGGACAAGGTCGGCACCGAAAACACTCAGCAACTGCCTTCGCTCCAGAGACATGGTATCAGGCATGGTGAGGATGAGCCGATATCCTCTGGCAGCGCAAACGAAAGCCAGGGCGATTCCGGTGTTGCCGCTGGTCGGCTCGACGATCACCGTATTTCTGTCGATGAACCCTCGCTCTTCGGCGTCAACAATCATTGCTACCCCGATTCTGTCCTTTACACTTCCAAGGGGATTAAAGGATTCAAGCTTAGCCACGACTTTTGCCTTCACCCCCTGAGTTATATGGTTCAGCCTGACCAAGGGCGTGTTCCCGATTAGCTCGGTAGAGTCCTTAGCTATCCCTCTAGTTAGTTTCGGTATCTCCACTGTCTTGTATTGCAGCCTCTCCCCGTTTCGGCCTATCTTTATCATCCCGCTTTCCTCCTGATCATAAGCGCAATAATCAACAAGACGCCTATCCCGTTCCTGAACACATTTTCTCAATCACATCCTCATCCTCTCCAGCTACTTCTACTTGAAAGCCTACTGTTTTTATCATCATCTCTCCGTACAAAAACTACCGGACACTCTGGATTAGAGCACCTGGACTTGCCAGTGCGACCTACCTTCGTCAGCGGCTTCTCGCAAGTCGGGCACTTTAACGCATTCCTATTAGCTTTCCTATCCATCATTTCAATCTCCTTCGTCATTCAGGCTTAATTTCGAGGCAATCCCTCAAGGCCTGAACCGACTTCTTACAAGCTTGCTCAAAATCGTCCGGCTCTACAGCATCACCTTCTCGACCTTGTGCTTTCTCCGTAATTTTCGACGCCTTTTCGTACGCCGGGACAAACCGTGCTCAAATGTAATACATCCCTGTCTCAATCTGTCCCTTCTGTCTTTGCCGCTCAACCAGATCCTGCAGGGTCGTAGAATCCAAAACCTGACTCATCGCAATCTTCATCTCAACCCATACATCCCGAGTAACACAAAACTCGGAGCGGTGGCATAGTTTGGGATTATCGATACAGTCCACAGGGGCGATAGAGCCCTCGAGAAGTTCAAGCACTTCGCTGAGCTTGATTTCTGTCGGAGCTTTAAGTAGCAGGACACCACCGCGAGCCCCCCGTGTGCTCTTAACCAAGCCAGCAGCTATAAGAGGAGCGATCAAATGCTCCAGATATGGCAGCGAAACCTCTTGCCTGCGGGCAATATCCTTTAGTAGAACCAACCCCTCGCCTTGATGAAGGGCCAAATCCAAAAGTGCCCTGAGTCCATATCGTCCCCTAGTAGAAAGCTTCATTGACTTCTGCTCGATTGTTGACTAAACTAATCAACTTAGTACATAATAGACCGCTATCACAAACTTGTCAAGTTTTGAAAAAACGGGCCGATGTGAGATATGATTCGTTGAATAGGGCTCAGACAGCCATCAATCGGTGTCTGGGGGAAACAGATGAAAGTGTTTAATACTTTGGCTGGGCAAAAAGAGGATTTTCATCCCCGCGGCGAAGTCGTGACCATGTATGTCTGCGGAATTACCGCTTATGACGAAAGCCATATCGGGCATGCCATGACCTACATAATCTTCGACGTAATCAAGCGGTACTTGAAATTCAAGGGCTATAAAGTTAAACATGTGCAAAACTTCACCGACATTGACGATAAGATTATAGAACGTGCCAACCGTTCGGGGATGCCGCCAGCGGAGTTGGCCAATAAATACACTGACCAATACTTTGCCAATATGGATGCATTGAACGTAGAGCGCGCGGATGTCTATCCGAGGGCGACCGAGGAAATACCAAAGGTTATTGAAATTATTCAAGGTTTGCTTGCCAAAGGCTATGCCTATGAGTCTGACGGGAGTGTTTATTTCCGTGTCAGGAGTTTTCCGCGCTACGGCAAGCTGAGTCACCGGAACTTGTCAGAGATGATCCCTAAAGATGCCAACTACGAAGAAAAGAAGGAATATCCCTTAGATTTCGCCCTATGGAAGGCGTCAAAACCTGGTGAACCCTTCTGGGAGAGTCCTTGGGGGAAGGGTAGGCCGGGGTGGCATATAGAATGTAGTGCTATGGCGTTGAAGTATTTGGGCGACTCCATTGATATCCATGGTGGCGGGCAAGACCTCGTCTTCCCTCACCACGAGAATGAAATAGCTCAATCAGAAGGTTTTACCCAGGAGACCCCTTTTGTCCGATACTGGCTACATAATGGGTTGATGCAGCTGGATAAGCAAAAAATGAGCAAGAGTACAGGCAACTTGGTAAGTGTCAAAGACGCTCTAGCCCACTTTAGCTCTGATGCTATTCGCCTTTTTGTCCTTGGCTCGAATTATAGGAACCCACTCACCTACAGTGAACAGGCTCTGGAAGCAGGCGAAAGGGGTGCAGAAAGACTTCGCGGGGCATTGACCCCTCGAGCCAATGCAGACGAGAGAGTTGCTCTACTCGATGCGGGACCTTTTGAGCAGAAATTTGTCGAAGCCATGGACGATGACTTCAATACTGCGCAGGCAATAGCAGTGCTCTTCGAACTGGCCAAGGAAATCAATCGAGGCGCTGAGCAGGGTGCCAATGTAGCTGAAGCGCAGCATATTCTGCTGAAGCTAGCAGGCATCTTGGGTCTTACCCTTAAGGAAAGGGCACAGCCCACACCCGACATAGAGGCATTCATAAGCCTCCTGGCATCCACCAGGGATAATTTGCGACAAAATGAGCAGTGGCAGCTAGCCGACAGAATTAGAAGAGAATTGGCCGATTTAGGAGTAACGCTCGAAGATACCCCTCAAGGGACAAGATGGAAATACAGCAGGAGATAGCTACTACAGGATGGCCAAGAATCTTAGTGAGAATCCCTCTTTCCGAAAGGGAGTGGACAGCCGAGGATTCATTGCCCTCTCCGCTGCCCCCAGCCCGCTACGAAATTGCCGCGCCTCAATAGGTCTTGAAGGAATTGTAGCATCTAGGATTTTCACCTCTCAGACATCAGAAAAATCAAAATGGCTGGGCAAGAGACCAATTCCAAGCGTCAAATCCGAGACGGCTATTCGGCCATCAGCAGTTGGTTCTGAGTTTGCCTGGAGTTAACAGAATTTTAATATTTGGATGCTATGATATAATCGGTTTTGCTTTGTACATCTTTATAGGAGCAACTATAGACGAAAAGAAGGTTGATATTCAGTGAAAAGAATTGTTCCTGTGGTTATGGTGAGTCTTCTGGTGACAGTGTTGCTTCTAGCCGGTTGTATTAACCCGCCACCGCCGCCAGTGCGCTATGTCTTCGAAGATGGCAAGATTAATATCGGCATAGTCGCGGAACTGAACAGTACAGCTGGTGCTATGCAATTGACAGGCGCCACGCTGGCACAGGATGCAATCAACCGTAATGGCGGGATACACATAGGTGGCGTCTCCTATATCCTGGAGGTGGTTCCCATAGAGACTGGGGAGGAAACCGTGGATCCTACCGGTCTCACCGGCAAGACAGCTCTTGCAGCAGCGATAGATGGCGTAGATTTCATCCTTGGTGGTTTCCGGACTGAAGCCGTTGAGGTCTACCGGACGGTAGCTATGGACAACGGGGTGATTTTCATCGACTGTGGTGCTGGCACAGAGGCGCTGCAACACAGCGTGGTTGACGATTACGCGGGCTATCGCTTCTGGTTTAAGGGAAGCCCATACAATGAATATTTCATGGGGCGGAGCGTTGTCAAGATACTGGAAGCTGTCGCAATGAAGCTGAGAGAGCAAATGGGAGTATTACCCAGTTATACCCTGAATGCCAGCATAGTCGCTGATAATTTAGTATGGGCCTATCAGCAAGTAGTGGTAATAACCGAGCTGCTAAAGGATATAAATGTGAATCTTGTCCACACTCCATATTGGGTGGATTCCACTGGGAACACAGTGGCAATGCAGAATGTAATGACCTCGATAGCAGTCTCAGACCCCCAATTTATCATACCTGTATTGTCCGCGGATGCCGGCGTTCTCTATGATACACTGCGTTCATCTTCTGTACCGAACGCCATGTCGGTGGGTATTAACCTAAAGGCTCAGCTCAAGAGTCCTTGGAGTGACAATCTTACCACAGCTCCCCCTGGCGGCCCCGCTTGTGCTTATGAGGTTGTTGTGGATACTTGGGCGGAAGACTTGAACCAGACGTCAAAGACGGGACCTTTTCTTGCTGCCTTCATGAACTCCACCTCGGGAGAGTACCCACTCTACACGGCGGCCACCTATGATGCTCTTCTTGGTCTGAGAGCCGCCGTTGAGGCGGTGGCTTCGTACGATGCTGAAGAGGGAATCGCATATGCTTGGGCTGATGACATTATTCAGTGGCTGGAAGACCCGGCCAATGCGCGGGTGGCCACGACCGGCAACATTACCTATTATCCCGGGCCGGGAACGGCAGCGGCCGGCAAGCCAGCGCTTGCCGAGGCTCAAGTAGGGTCGTTGTATCCTCTTGACAGCTATAACTATACCTATACGTATGATGCCAAAGACTGGACAATGCCGGCACATACCACTCATGACCTCGTCTATGGTCCTGGCCTCTTGACTGGCGTCGGTGCCCAGTGGCAGTGGGTCGGCAATGAGACGGTCGGCAATGAGACGGTGGGTGAGTGGAAGAAAGTGGGTGTCTGGCCGATGGATTTCGGGGACGCATACGATGAGGCGTTGACTGACCAGTACGGCTGCTGGAACTTCGCATATAACGGCACAGTAGCCCTGGTAATACCGCAGAATATAATCGACTACCACAAACCGTAGAGCACCCAGGGGAATATTTCGACGCTAGAATTGGCTTGTTCCTGAGTTAGCCCCGGGCATCAGTCTTTTGTCCCACATGCCTCTCATCATTACAAGGAGCCAGATTCCTCACTTACCCTTCAGCACAGGCCCTGCAATCTCGAAGATTGCCACGCCATCTCAGAGGCCTGTAGTGACAAGAAAGCGAATGGCTCGGAATGGGCAAAATCCTAAATGGCTGGACATCGTTTGTCGATAGCGGTATACTAGCTGGCACATCTACCAAGCCGCTGCTCCGGCAGCTAAGGGAGGCTTACTAGGGATGGATGAGATTATCATTTCCCGCGCTATTGTCGAAAGCTACATGAAGGACTTCATGGGAGCCATGGAGACTGATGTTGCCATAGCTGGTGCGGGACCGGCTGGGCTTGTTACTGCATACTACCTGGCGAAAGAAGGAGTGAAGGTGGTGGTATTTGAGAGACAGCTTCGCGCTGGCGGCGGTATGTCCGGCGGAGGAATGATGTTCAACCGCGTCGTCGTTCAAGAGGAAGGCAAGCTGATACTAGATGAGTTTGATGTGGCAACCAGAGAATACCGAAGAGGGTACTACGTCGCTGATTCGTTGGAAGCTATCTCGACTATCTGCTCCGGGGCTATAAGAGCCGGGGCGAAGGTTTTCAATTTGATTAGCGTTGAAGATGTGATGATTCGGGAAGGGGACAGGATAGCCGGGCTTGTTTTGAATTGGAGCGCTGTCTCCTGGTCGAAGCTGCATGTGGATCCCTTAACCGTAAGATGTAGGCTGGCTGTCGATGCCACCGGGCATGATGCCGAAGTCTGCTCTATTGTGGTAAGGAAGATAGGTCCGAAGCTAAAGACGAAGACGGGTGAAGTCATGGGAGAGAAGTCCATGTGGGCTGAGAAAGGGGAGAAGGAGATAATGAGGAATACCAGGGAAGTCTATCCCGGGTTGGTGGTGGCCGGCATGACAGCGAACGCCGTTTTTGGTTCTCCGAGGATGGGAGCCATCTTTGGTGGTATGCTTTTGTCCGGCAGGAAGGCTGCCCGAGTGGCTATGAAATCACTCAAGCAAGGCTAGATTGGCCATGGCAAAGACGATAACTGAAATCAACGAGAAGATCAGGAAAGGTAGGGCTGTGGTGGTGACCGCCGAGGAGGTGATCGACATCGCTAGGGAAAAGGGCGTACGCAAGGCAGCCGAGGAGATTGATGTCGTCACCACCGGCACTTTCAGCCCGATGTGCGGTTCTGGCGCCTTTCTGAATATCGGCCACTCGAAGCCCAGGATAAAACTGGGCGGCGGCAAGGTCTACCTTAACGACGTCCCGGTCTATACCGGCATAGCTGCTGTAGATGTTTTCATCGGGGCGACTGCCCTTCCCGATGACGACCCCAGAAACAAGTTCTATCCCGGGGAGTTCAACTATGGCGGCGGATATGTGATGCAAGAGCTGGTATCTGGAAAGGACATAAGGCTTACCGCGGCCGCTTTTGGAACGGATTGCTACCCCAGAAAGAAGCTCGAGACATTGATCAACATTAAGGACATAAATGAGGCGATTCTATTCAATGTTAGAAACGCCTACCAGAACTACAACGTAGCAGTGAACCTCTCTGATAAGGTTCGCTATACCTATATGGGTGTGCTCAAGCCGAATCTGGGGAATGCCAACTACTGCTCGGCGGGGCAACTCTCGCCGCTGTTGAATGACCCTTACTATAAGACTATAGGTGTGGGGACAAGGATTTTCTTGGGTGGTGGAACAGGTTATGTGGCCTGGCACGGCACCCAGCATAGCCCCACTGCCCTCAGGGGGGACAATGGAGTACCGCGCCAGGGTGCCGGGACACTAGCTGTAATCGGAGATTTGAAGCAGATGAAGCCGGAATGGCTGGTCGGGACAAGCATGCTCGGCTATGGTTGCACATTGACCGTGGGCATAGGTGTTCCTATTCCTATACTTTCTGAAGAGATTTTCCGCTACACTACAGTGAGCGATGCTGGCATCATGGCTCCCATCGTGGATTATTCCGAGGCCTATCCTCAGAGAGAGCCTGATATTGTGGCAGAAGTCAGCTACGCTGAGCTCAGGAGCGGCCACATAAAAGTCCAGGGAAAAGATGTGCCGACGTCTTCCTTGTCTAGCTATCCCAAAGCTGTGGAAATCGCCAGTATTCTGAAGCAGCGGATAGAGGAGGGCGAGTTTTTGCTTACCGAGCCAGTGGCTCCGTTGCCCGGCGTGGAGTCAGGCATCAGTTTCAAGCCGCTTAAGGAAAGGCCAATATCTTAGAGAGTGACAAATGACAAAGAGGAGTGGTTTTGCCATTTGGGCTTGTTTTTAGCTTAGGATTTTGTAGAGATGAATGTTTCTAGAAGAATAGTGCTCCACTTTCCGCCCAATATGACAGGGCAGCCGGTCGTTTGCCGCCTGGTTAAAGATTTCGGTCTTACCTTCAATATCATCAGGGCTTCCGTATCACCGGGACAAGAAGGGCTGCTGGTCCTGGAGCTGAGCGGTGAGCGGAAGAATTACGACAAGGGCATCAAGTACCTCACTGAGACCGGGATAGAAATCCAGTCCTTAAGCCAGGATGTCGTCCGCGACGAAGTAAAATGCACTCATTGTGGAGCTTGTATTACCATTTGTCCTACTGAGGCTTTTGTCCTGGAGCCGAAAACCAGGAAGGTGCTCTTTGACCACCATAGATGTGTCGTCTGCGGGCTATGTGTCAAGGCTTGCCCTCCTCGCGCCATGATATTGTATTTCTGACGGCAGATATTCAGAAGCCGAAGGTCAAGACCAGAAATGACAAATCGAAACACAGCAGTTTTTGACCTTTCTGCGATTACCTTGCATTGCTAAGGAGTTTCTTTGGGATTGGGAAATCAGAGATTAGGATTTCGTATCTGATCATGTATGAGCCACGTTTCTACCGCCACTGGATCAAGGACGACGATTTGGTTTCGTTTGAACTAACGGTGAAGCAGACAGACCTATGCATCCGCTCCCGCCGTAATCTGAAGGACAAAGCTCTCGATTCCGTACAGAAGCACCGCGGCTCTCTGGAGTCATATATTGGGCGTCATCCTCTTTTCCTGACGACGTTGCAGCCTTATCAGGCTGAAGCTGGAGCCCCAGCTATCGTCAAAGAAATGGCCAGGGTATCTCAGCTAGCTGGCGTTGGCCCTATGGCGGCAGTAGCTGGCGCCATTGCTGAAGCGATAGGCAAGGATTTACTTGCTTTCTCGCCTGAGGTGATTGTGGAGAATGGCGGCGATATCTTTATGAAAATATCCAAAAAGAGGCTGGTGGGCATCTATGCCGGGCAATCCTCTTTCACCAAGAAAATTGGTCTGGAAATCATGCCCCGGGAAACACCGTTGGGCGTATGTACCTCTTCTGGAACTGTGGGACATTCTTTGAGCCTGGGCA
>Ga0224495_10001465_pt1 | contig 16592 bp, 11 predicted proteins | sample SF_Jul11_sed_USG_FD_168128 | JGI IMG/M metagenome (GOLD analysis project Ga0224495, IMG submission 168128) | Sediment microbial communities from San Francisco Bay, California, United States - SF_Jul11_sed_USGS_4_1 | ecosystem: Environmental > Aquatic > Marine > Sediment | place: USA: California... | reverse complement strand
AAGTAATGTTATTGTTGATTGTACTGTTGGTGAGGGAGGGCACTCAGAGTTTTTTTTATCTCGTTTACATGGTGGTAAATTGATTGTACTTGATAGAGATAAGGAAATCCTTGATATTGCCAGAAAAAGACTTAGTGATACTGTTAAAAATGAAGATATATCCACAGAAATTAGTTTTATTGAAAGTAATTTTTCAAATTTACACAAAGTATTGGATGATTTAGCAATAGAAAAAGTTGATTTTATGCTGTATGATTTGGGTATATCAATGTATCACTTTAAGGGATCTATGCGTGGCTTTAGTTTTATGGATAATGAATCATTAGATATGAGGTTGGATGCAAATAACAATCTAACAGCCTATGAAATTGTTAATAAATATACGGAAAATGAAATAAGAGAAATATTATTTACTTATGGAGAAGAACATAGAGCAAAATTAATTGCAAAAAATATTGTAAGAGCAAGGGAAAAAGAGATAATTAAAACTGCTTATGACCTTCAACTAATTATTTCTAAATGTGTACCAAAAAAATATCCTGATAGTAAAATAAATCCAGCAACTAAAACATTTCAAGCCTTGCGTATATTTGTTAACAGAGAATTAGAACATATTGAAAAGGCTCTGATTGAAGGGATTAATAAACTTTGTATTGGTGGTCGACTTTTAGTAATTAGTTTTCACTCCCTTGAAGATCGTATTGTCAAACAAGTTTTTAAGCACTTTGCAAGTGAATGTATATGTCCTAAAAGTAATCCAGTTTGTCAATGCGATGGTATTTCAACATTAAAAATTTTAACCAAAAAACCCATTACGCCGAATAAGAAAGAAATTGAAATAAATCCAGCATCAAGGAGTGCTAAATTAAGAGTGGTGGAAAAGATTAATGAGACATCAAATAAGGTATACAGAAATCAAGAAAACTCCTACCAAAAAAGAAAAAAACTATTCAGCGATTCGCATTATATTAGTCATTCTTCTAATTACTAATTTAGTATCTTTTATGGTGTGGCAGAATATTAAAGGTCTCGAATTGGATGAAAAATTAAATCATCTTGAGAAGACTCAGTTTACATTGTATCTTGATTATCAAGAATTACTCATGGAATACGAAAAAATTAGAAATTCAGATAATATAAAACGATTTGCTAAAGATAATCTTGGTATGATTAAAACTTCATATAAAGATTTTATACAGTTGGGAATAGCTAACAAACAAAAGGTACTTAAGAAATATTTTAATAAAAATGAATTGGAAAATTAGAATGGCTAAGAGTTTAAAAGATATTTTTAATAAATTAAAAATAGATTATCCTCTAGAAAAAGACATTATGATTTTGGGTATTGAAAGTGATTCTCGTAAAATTAAAAAAGATTTTATTTTCGTTGCTATTAATGGTTATAAAAGTGATGGACATCAGTTTATTGATTCAGCAATACAAAATGGAGCATCATGTGTTTTTATTGAGGAAGAAAAAAGAGATTTGGTATCAAAATATGCTAATTCTGTTGTAACAATACCTTTTAAGAACACAAGAATTGTATTGGCATTACTAGCAAAGATATTTTATGATAATCCTTCATTAAAACTTAAGCTGATTGGTGTTACAGGGACTAATGGTAAAACAACTATTACTTATATGATTAGAAGTATTTTGCAGACGGCTGGCTTGAAGGTAGGATTAATAGGAACGATTTGCAATTATATTGATAACAAGAAAATAAAATCACCAGTCACCACTCCCGACTCACTGGAACTAAATAGATTATTTTATGAAATGCTATTAGATGGAGTGACACATGTTGTGATGGAAGTATCATCCCATGCACTCTATCTTGATCGCGTTTATGGCTTGAGTTTTGATGCGGTTATATTTACTAATCTATCAGAGGATCATCTTGATTTTCATAAAGATATGGACGAATATTTAAATATAAAGATGCAGATTCTATATACTTTGGCTCAAAGCGAGAAAGATAATACTATTGCAATATTAAATGATGACCTAGACTTTAGTGAAAAGTTATTAAATAATGCTCAGACACTGAAATTAAATTACAAAACCTATGGTTTATTTAATAAATCAGACATACAGGCAACAGATATTAGTTTTTCTCTTTCTAATAGTACATTTTTTATAAAATGTGAATTAGAAAAAATTAATATTGAAATACCTCTTGCTGGGAAATTTAATATATATAATGCCCTTGCATCGTTTGCTGTTGCAAGATTTTTAAATGTTGAGCTTATCTTTATACAGGCTGGCTTTAAAAAAGTATTGGTGCCAGGTAGATTTCAGACTATCCAGAGCCCAATTGGTGCAAATATAATTATAGATTATGCTCATACAGATGATGCTATAAAAAACGTCTTAAATACAATTAGAGAGCTGAATCCCAATCGTATCATTTCTGTTTTTGGCTGTGGTGGGGATAGAGACAAAGGTAAGCGTCCATTAATGGGTGCTGTATCAGGTGAAATGAGTGATCTAACTGTTATTACAAGCGATAATCCACGTACTGAAGAACCAAATCAAATATTAGATGACATTATTGAAGGACTAAACAAGGTTAAAGGAAAATATATTAAAATAATTAACAGGTATGAGGCTATCCAACAGGCAATAGAAATATCTAAAGATAGAGATGTTATACTCATAGCGGGAAAAGGGCATGAAGATTATCAAATACTTAAAGATAAAACAATTCATTTTGATGATAAAGAAGTTGTAGAAAACGTTTTAAAGGAATTATATGGAAAATCTGTTAATTGAAGAGATAATTCAGTTTACCAGCGGCAAAATTATCCATCAGGGAAATGAAAATCTTGTGATAAGTAATATATCCACGGATAGTAGACTAATTGATAAAGATGATCTTTTTGTACCCCTTATTGGTAGCAAGTTTAACGGTCATGATTATATTAATGATGTGATTTACAAAGATGTTAATGCTATTATTGTTGATAAACACCACTGGGAGACTATAAAAGATAGAATAAAAATTAACAAAAATCTTTGGATTATCGCAGTGAACGATACTTTAAAAGCATATCAAAATATTGCTAAATGCTATTTAAAGAAACTTAACATAATTAAAATTGCTATAACTGGTAGTAATGGTAAAACAACTACCAAAGAGATTCTTAAATCTATTCTATCGGCACAATTTAGTGTGATAGCAAATGAAGGGAATCTTAATAATCAAATCGGTGTTCCTAAAACAGTTTTTAACATTAGCTCTAATCATGAAATAGCTATTATAGAGATGGGAAGTGGAAAAAAAGGTGATATAAGTAATTTAGCAGCTATTGTTGAACCTAATATTGGTATTATTACCAGTGTAGGACTTGCTCATATTGAATTTTTAGGTGATATTAGAGGTGTGGCAGAAGAAAAAAAGGGTTTATTTTGCACATTTAATGGGAATTCACTGGCAATTCTAAATGAAGATGACGGATTTTTCTCTTTCCTTAAAGAAAATATTAATAGTAATGTATTATCTTTTTCTCTTAATAAGAATCCGCAGTTTCATGTTATTGAAAATCTTGGATTGGAAGGATTTTACCTCAAATTTAATAATGATAAATGCCACTTCAAACTTGGCGGTGAACATAATTTAGTTAATTTATCCTTTGCCATCCTTGTTGCAAAACATCTAAAAATGCCAGATGACATAATAGCAAAAGCTATAGAAAATATCTACCCTTTTAAAATGCGAACTGAAAAGACAAATGGAAAGTATGTTCTTATAAAAGATTGCTACAATGCAAATCCCGACTCAATGAAAGCTGGATTAAATTATTTTAGTTCTTTATCTACTCATGGGAAAAAGATTAGCGTGTTAGGTGACATGTTAGAATTAGGATCAGAGAGTGAAAACATTCATGAATACATTGGAAAATACGTGTCAACACTGAATATAGACTATCTAATTACTATGGGACATTTAGGGAAAAAGATTGCAGAAGGTGCAAAACATAATGGCTTTTTAGAACAAAGAATTTTTTCCTTTTGTGATCATAAGCTCTTATTAAAACAACTAATTAATATTTTAGAGACAAATGACATAGTCTACTTCAAAGCTTCGCGGGGTGTTGAACTTGAAAAAATCGCTTTAGAAATTGAAAATCTCAGTAAGGTATAATTTATGGCATATGAATTATTTTATAAGTATCTCTATCCTATTTTTAAAGATAGCGATTTATCATTCTTAAGATTGTTTCAGTATATCACATTCAGATCGGCTTATGCCGTTATTACTGCTGTAGCAATATCTTTTATTTTTGGCCCATATTTAATTCGCTATTTGAAAAGTAAAAAATTAAATCAACCCATTAGAAATGATGGACCAGAGACACATTTAAATAAATCTGGAACTCCAACTATGGGAGGAATCTTAATTATAGGATCTATTATTATCTCAACTCTTTTTTGGGGCAGATTAGATTACAGTTATGTATGGCTAATCATTTTTACCACACTAACTTTTGGGTTAATAGGATTTGTAGATGACTACAAAAAACTAATTTTAAAAAGCCCTAAAGGATTATCAGGAAGGAAAAAACTTTTCTGGCAACTTCTAATTTCCACATTTATTGTATTTATTATTTCACAAATTAATTATAGCGAGCAATTAGCCAATCTCCCACCCGATCTCAAATATTACATGAAAAACGTTGGCAATCTCCCTCAGGACTTGCTTAATTTTTATCTGGATGATCAAAACGTCCTTCCACTATATATTCCATTTGTTGACAAACCTCTGTTTGATATTTCTTTTTTCTCATTTTCGTTTACTCTCCCATTTCTAAATGCACCAATCTTTGTTCCATACGTATATATAATTTTTGGAGTCTTTGTTATTGTTGGTTCATCCAATGCAGTAAACCTTACTGATGGTCTTGATGGTTTAGCAATAGGACTATTAATATTAGTTGGTATTTCTTTTGCTGTTCTATCATATATTTCAGGAAATTCAAATATTACACAATACTTAAACATAGCTTTTGTAAAACAGGCAGGTGAATTAACCGTTTTCTGTGCTGCATTTATAGGTGCAGGTATGGGATTTTTATGGTATAACAGTCATCCCGCTCAGGTATTTATGGGAGATACTGGCTCATTAGCACTTGGAGGTGCCATTGGAGTTATGGCATTAATGATAAAAAAAGAAGTCCTCCTTATAATTGTTGGTGGAGTTTTTGTTCTGGAGGCAATATCTGTTATATTACAAGTCTTATATTACAAGTGGACCAAGAAAAGAATATTTAAAATGGCACCAATCCACCATCACTACGAATTAAGTGGATGGCACGAGTCAAAAATCATTATAAGATTCTGGATTATAGGTGTTGCCCTTGCTCTTTTCGCCCTATCCACACTAAAAATTCAATGATTTAAAAAAAACATTAAGTTTTTTAAAAAAAACTTGGTAAATTTTACTTAATAAATTATATTTAACCCAACGCTAATACACGTTTTGGAGAATTTTATGTTAAGGAAAGGATATGTGATTCTTACTGTAATACTACTATTACAGGCTTTTGGTTTTTCACATGATGTTAAAAAAGAAGAGTACAAATTCAGTCTGGATCAAACAAAACAATGGCTCGAAAAACGTGGATTTAACTATAGTAAAGAAGCACTTCAGAATCTAGAATATCTTAACCTTAAATACTCAGAAATTACAGACGAAGAAATGGTTAACTTAAGACCGCTTACAAATTTAAAAATCCTTGATCTCACCTTCAACAAAATAACTGATAGTGGATTAGTTCATCTTACACCATTAGCAAAACTAAAGAAATTATATATTAGCAAAAATAGTGTTACTGATGAGTGTTTGGTGCATATAAGATCACTTAAAAGCTTACGGGAACTATCAATAGGTTATACTCAAATTAGCAAAATAGCATCACTAAGCGAATTACCAAACTTAAGAATAATTTATATTTGGAACACATCTATAGGAGACGAAGAAATTAAAGCTCTTAAGGCTTCAATACCTAAATTAACTATAGTTAATTAATTACAAACCAATAATTATTTAAAACTAAAAATTATTTCACAATTGCATTGTAAAGTATATAATATCACACGTTTAAACTAGACTTAATATTTAGACTATTCTCATAATTGTTTCCCTTCTAACTAAATAAAGAATCTTGTCCTCATTAGGGACATAAAATATTAAATATTAATGTTAAATAGTGTTATATTTAATATGTATTAATTATAGATTTTTAGTTTGCTCCCTACTAAACGAGAGGAAATTACTTAATGATGGATTGTGACAAATCTAAAGATGAACTAATAAAAGAATTAACAGAATTACGCGAAAAAATAAGTCATATAGACGAATTAAATAATGAAAATATACTTTTGAATAAAAAACTAAAAAACACTAAAAGTTATATTCGTAATATTTTAGATAATTCTTTAGATTTGATTGTTGTAGTAGATAAAGAAAGAAAAATTACTGAGTTTAATAAAATTGCTCAAAATACTTTTGGATACAAATATAACGAAATTTTTGCTAAAAGTATTGATATTTTATATTATGATAATGATGAATATATAAAAGTTAATAATATACTACTGGAACATGGTCAGTTTTCTGGAGAGCTTATTAACAAACGAAAAGATGGTACAACTTTTCCCACATATACTTCAATTTCAAATTTAATTGATTCAAATAATAATATACTTGGCTTCATAAGTGTTTCAAGAGATACTTCTAAAAATAAGCTGATTGAAGCAAACCTAAAAAATACTAGACAATTTAATCAAAACCTCATAGATTGTTCCCTCGATATGATTATAGCTGTCGATAAAAATAGAAAAATTATTGAGTTCAATAAAGCCGCACAAAAAACTTTTGGATATTCTTACAACGAAGTAATTTGGAAAAATATACAAATCCTATATGATAACGACATTGATGGCAATAAAATTAATAAATATTTACTAGAAAACGGTCAATTTGTTGGAGAAGTTACAAATAAACGAAAAGATGGTACAAGTTTCCCTACATATATTTCTGCTTCAAAATTAGTTGATTCAGAAGGTAATTTTATTGGTTTTATGGGCATTTCCAGAGAAATTACAGAACAAAAAAATCTCGAAAAAAAGTGGCATGAATATGAATTCATAGTTAATACTTCAAAAGAAAGAATGTCATTAATTAACAAAGATCATATATATGAAGCAGTAAATGATGCATACTGTTTAGCAAGCAAAAAAACTCGTGAGGAAATTGTTGGAAAAAGCATTACAGAAGTTTGGGGTGAGTTTAGATATTTCCAACATATAAAAAACTGTATAGAACAATGTTTTAATGGACAAGAAGTTCATGATTACGACTGGTTCGATTTTGCCAAAAACGAAAGACGATGCTTTGATATCATATACTACCCTTACTTTGATGAAAACAACACTGTTACCCATGCAGTCGTTGTTTCAAGAGATATAACTGAAAGAAAGCTTACTGAAGAAAAGCTTAATCTTGCTGCAGAAGTTTATGGCAATACCAGTGAGGCAATTATGATCACTGATACCAATGGAATCATTCTGGACGTAAACCAAGCATTTGTAAATATCACAGGATATACTCAAAAAGAAGTTATAAAAGAAAGTCCAAAAATATTGAAATCTATACAGCATAACAAAGATTTTTATAAAAATATATTTAAAGAAGTTCAAAATAAAGGTAAATGGCATGGTGAGTTATGGATTCAGTGCAAAAATGGTGAAAATTGTCCCATTTTACTTGCTATTAATGTACTAAAAAACGAAGAAAAAATTGTTACTCATTATGTATCAATATTTTCTGATATCACATCTCTAAAACTTAGTGAGGAAAGATTACAATATCTAGCATACCATGACACCTTAACCGACCTTCCAAACAGAGCTTTGCTACATGACAGATTAAGACAAGCTTTCCTACAATCAGATCGGCATCATTTTGATTTAGCAATTATGCTCCTAGACTTGGATCATTTTAAAAATGTTAATGATACTTTTGGTCATCATGCTGGAGATCAGTTGCTAAAAGATGTTTCAGAACGTCTACTCAATTGTGTTAGAGGTGTGGATACTGTTGCACGCTTGGGTGGAGATGAGTTCGTAATTTTACTAAATGAAATTTCTGGTACACAAGGAATAACTAAAGTTGCACAAAAAATAATTGAAAGTTTTTCTTCTCCATTTAATTTGGATGCACGTGAAATATTTGTTACCCCAAGTATTGGAATTTCAATTTATCCAACTGATGCTTCTAATTTAGATGATTTACTAAAAAGTGCTGATATTGCAATGTATCACGCAAAAAAATCAGGTAGAAATAATTTTCAGTTCTATAGCCTTGAAATTAACACGAGAACCCTAGAACAAATGGAGATGATGGTCGATCTAAGACGTGCTTTAGACAATTCAGAACTCGAAATATATTATCAGCCTCAAGTTGATTGTAATACTAAAAATATTGTTGGTATTGAAGCACTATTACGATGGAATTCTCCAAAACATGGTATGGTACTACCAGATAAATTTATTCCTCTTGCAGAAGAATCTGGATTGATTGTTCCAATTGGTGAATGGGTTTTACTAAATGCATGTCGTCAAATTAAAATATGGCATGAAGAGGGATTTAATTCTCTAAGAGTTGCTGTTAACCTTTCATGGCATCAATTTAGACAAAAAAATCTTGTAGAAAAAATATATAAAATATTAGAAGATTGCGATCTAGAAGGAAAATATCTTGAACTTGAAATCACAGAAAACATTCTTATGCAAGAAGTTGATCTTGCTATAAAAATATTAATGAAACTAAAGGAAATGGGCATTAGAATAGCTATAGATGACTTTGGCACAGGATATTCATCGCTAAATTACTTAAAGCAGTTTCCTATAGATACTTTAAAAATTGATAAATCCTTTGTTAGTGCTCTATACCACGGAAGTGATGATGCTGCTATAGTTAGTGCTGTTATCTCCATGGGGCATAATCTTAACATGAATATAGTTGCTGAAGGAATTGAAAATAAAGATAATTTAAGCTTTTTAGTGAATAATAAATGTAATGAAGGCCAAGGATATTATTTTAGTCGCCCTTTGTCTGCTGATGCATTTTACAGTCTATTAAAAAGTAAATCTACACATAGTAAGTGATTAAAATAAAACTTTATTTTTAAGTAATTATTAGTATATAATTATTTAGTGGATTGTTTGAAGAAGTCTGGGACAATAAAAATTTGGATTTCCTTATCTAAACTTATTTTATAAATTACTCCCCTAACTTCAATTGGCTTGAGTGGCTTTCTAAAATCCAAGTTAAAGAAATCGTTTTCATTAACATAAATTGCTATATTCCCAATAGATAATGAATAAACCAAATATTGAAAGTTATGGGATTTATTTTTAGATTTTTTATCACTAAAAAAACTATCAATAAAACGTTTAATTTTAGGATTGATTTTAGAATCATCAATTCTCTTATGATTTGATATATCAAGATTTACAAGATGAACATATTTATTTTTATAAATTGGAAATATTTTGCGATTTAGATATTCGGGATTTTTTTCCATTTCAGAATTAAGATAATTGAACAATTCTTTTAAATCCTGATTGTTATAGGGTTCTTTAGGGTTGTTCCCTTTATCCTCAAAGGATTTTTCTTTAGTAACCGACTTTATTGTTTTATCAGCAGGGGTTTTTATATTGGCATTGATTTTTGATATATACTCTTTAGCGGATGAACTGTACTTTCCATCAGGGAATTTTACTAACATTTCTTTAAAAATCTTTAATGCGTTGTGATTTGCGTTTCTATCAAATTGGTTTTTCCCATCCATAAAGTAACTTTCTTCAAGATATGGTTTAGCTTTTTCAGCCCAAGATGATTTTGGGTAATCGTTTATTAAAGTGTTAAGCTGGATAATGGAATAATAATATTCTTTATCTCCTAAATGCTTTAATCCAATGTTATAAAGATTTTCTGCAATATAATTGTTTGCTTTATTTGTGTTAGAAAACGAAAGAGAATAATTCTTTTTTATTTTTTGAAATTCACTGAGACTTTTATGGTAATTTTTTTCATTTAAATATTTAATACCAATGTGAAAAGACGATTCTATAAGTTTTTTTTCTGAATCGATTTGATACAAAGTATCTGGGAAGTATAAAATTAATAGAGAAAAATATTCTTTTGAGTTTTCATATTGTTTATCATTATAGAATAAAAGTCCTGCACGATAATAAGATTCCTCTAATCGCTTTTTTGCCTTTTCTACACTAGCTTCTAATTTGGATTCTTTTATAATTTTCGAGTAAAAAGGAATTGCAAGAGTATATTCTTTTTTGTTGAAGTGTGATTCAGCTCTTTCTAAAGTGTTATCTGGTTTTTGACATGAATAAAGGAATAAATAAAAAATTAGAATTATTAATACATATAATCGCTGCTTTAAACAGACAATCCCCATTTTATTAAATTTATACATCATTATTTTTCATTTATGGAAGGAATAAAATTTTTAAATCAGTGTTAAAATAAACATAATAAAAGATTTTAAAAAAAATCTCTCCTTATTATCATAAATTTCTCCTTTTTATGATGCAAGTGCTGTGGTTAGCTAATAATCACAGCATCTTTAAAACTCAGACCTTAACATTATAAAATAATAATAATAAAAAATCAAGTATTTTTTTTATTATTTTAATAATACTGATAAAATAATAGTTTAAAAATTATATTTATAAATTCCGTTTTAAAGCGTAAATATTTAATTTATTTTTATATTTAATTCCATAATGACATTTGAATTTATTTAATACTTAACACAGCTAACTTACTATCTATTCTGCTTTTTTCCTTAAAAAGGCTGGGATATCCAGGTCATTTTCATCATACAAAAAAGGAGATTGATTACTAATTTTTGCTCTTCTAGTTGAAATATCAGGAATTGCAAAATTATCATTTTTTTGATTATCACTTTCCTTGTTTTCGTCGGAAGAATGAAAATCCATTGGTCTAGAAGAGCCTAAGGTCTGTTTAGTGAATTTCTCTTCCTTTTTTTCACAAAATCCAGTTGCAATAACAGTAACCCTAACTTCATCATTAAGAGAATTATCGATTGCTGTACCAATAATGATATTAGCGTTTTTATCACAATTACCAGTAATGAGATTGTTGATTTCCTCATATTCATGAAGGGAGAAATCGTTACCACCCGTAACATTAACCAAAACACCCTTTGCACCGTCCATTGTAACACCTTCTAACAGAGGATTTGCAATAGCAATACCAGCTGCTTCGCTTGCTTTATTCTCACCTTTTCCAATACCAATACCCATAATTGCGTTTCCAGCATTACTCATAATAGCTCTAACATCTGCAAAATCCACATTAACAAGCCCTGGTATGGTAATAATATCAGATATACCCTGTACACCCTGGCGAAGGACGTCATCAGCTAATAAGAATGCATCTTTGAATGAAGTTTTCTTATCCACAAGAGTTAGTAGATTCTGATTGGGAATAGTAATTAGGGTATCTACAATTTTAACAAGCTGAGAGATACCTTTTTCTGCCTTTTCAGAACGCTGTTTACCCTCAAATCTAAAAGGTTTTGTAACAACTCCCACGGTTAAAGCACCAGTCTCTCTAGCAATTTCAGCAATAATTGGTGCAGCTCCTGTACCTGTTCCACCACCCATTCCTGTTGTAATGAAAATCATGTCTGCACCTTTAAGAGCTTCGGAAATCCTTTCACGATCTTCTAGTGCAGCTTTTTCTCCAATTTCAGGATTAGCACCAGCACCAAGACCTTTTGTAAGCTTTGTACCAATTTGAATTTTATGCAAAGCTTTGGATAGACTCAGCGCTTGAGCATCAGTATTGGCAACAATAAATTCAACATTTTTAATATTTGAATTTATCATTCGATTAACTGCATTACAGCCTCCACCACCAATACCAATTACTTTAATAACAGTAGGATTTAATTCCTCATTAAAAATTTCAATGCCCATTCGATCCCTCCCATCTCGATTCAAATTTCTATAAAATAATTTACCCTTTTATTTAAATTTATAATAAATTAAGCGAAAAACTCTTTTGTAAACTCTGAAATAGAGTTTTTCATTCTTTTAAAAATATTATTCTTTTGCTGTTGACCTTCATGATAACCAACACTTTCTTCTCTTAAGCCATACAGCACTAAACCAGCAGCTGTCGAGAATACAGGTGAGGAAATTTTGTCTTTTAAACCACTAACATTTTCTGGCAATGCTGTTCTAACTGGTAAATTAAACACTTTTTCTGCTACAATTTCGATTCCATTTAGTAAAGCAGTTCCACCCGTTATAACAACTCCTCCCTGAGCTAAATCTAAGACATTTTTCCTTACCATATCTCTGTAAACGATATCTATTATCTCTTCTACTCTGGGTTCAATGATTTGGCATAAATTAACATAAGGTACTACCTTAGGCTTTCTTCCACCGACACTTGGTATTTCAAGTTCAGCATCAGGATTTATTAATTCAACACTGCTACAACCATTTTCAAGCTTAATTTTTTCAGCAACATTATCAGGAATCTTTAAACCAATTGATATATCTTTTGTAATATGTTTCCCTCCAACGGGGAATACAGCGCTATATCTGATACTACCATTAACGAAAAGTATGGCATCTGTTGTACCACCACCAATATCTAAGAGTATAATACCAATTTCTTTTTCATCATCTGTTAATACGGCTTCTGCAGATGCTAATGAATTTAGAACAAAGTCTTGAACATCAAACCCAGCACGTTTAACGCTTTTTGTAATATTCTGAATGGCTGTAGAAGCTCCTGTTACAATATGAGCATCAACCTCTAACCTTACACCACTCATTCCGTAAGGATCTTTTATACCATCTTGCTCATCTATAATGAATTCCCATGGAATAACATGAATAATTTCTTTATCAGTAGGTAAATTAATAGCCTGTGCAGCCTCAATAACTCTCTCAACTTCCCTATCAGTTACTTCTCTATTTTTGCTTGAAACAGCGATTACTCCTCTACTATTCATACCTTTAATGTGATTGCCAGTTATACCGATATACATACTAGTAACATCCACACCAGCCATAAGTTCAGCTTCTTCAACTGCATGAGTTATTGCATCAGTAGTACTATCAATGTTAACAATAACTCCACGCCTTAATCCATAGGATGGTGCAACACCAACTCCCAAAATCATTAGTTCGTTATATTCATTCTTTTGACCAATGACAGCACAAACTTTAGTTGTACCAATGTCCAATCCTACTATCACACGGTTTTCCATGTTCTCCCCTAACATTATTGTCGACTTAATTCCTGCCTACAATATCATTAAATCGTAAATCAATTTTCTTAAAGGATATCCTAGTCGTTAAATCTTCTTCAAGAGAACCAACTTTCATTAGCTTAACAAGCGAGAGTTTTTTACCAAAATAAAATTTGGTTTTTAAGTCATCTAATACAAAATAATTGTTTTTTGATTCATTGTATAGAACAATAGAATTAATTTTTTTATAAAAAACATAATCTATTTTCTTCATTATAGAAAGAGAATTAAGTATATGTAACAATTCACTATCTTTCCCAATGATAATTTCAACCTTATTTTTTTGTGTTTCTCTTGTTAGTAAAGGAATATTACTTTTAATTAAAGGATAATGACGTTCTGTTCTAATTTTATTAACTTCATCTTGTGTCAATGTTCTTAGTACTTCACCATCTTTGTTCACTCCATAAAACACAATTTTCTTGGGCATTATATTCTTATTTTCTATAATACCAATAATGTTATTATCTAATATTTTTATATATAAAGTGTCAGGATATTTTTTTGTGACCTGAATGGAACTAACCGAGTAAATAGACTGTACTTTATTTTTAATATCTTCTAAATTAATGTTATATAATTCATTACTTTTATTATCTTGTAATATAATTTTCCTGATATATTTTGATACTGGTTTATCGTTAATTAGAATATTTTTTACTTCAAAATAATTTGATTTCCTCAAAATAATTAATGTTGAAGTAATAAATATTCCGATGAGGAGTAAGGAAAGAAAAAATTTTTGCGCGTTCTTCTTTATAGTCATGACTTTTTAATTTAATAAGTTTAAATTTTTATCTTACAAAACATTGTAAGTCTTATTTACCTTCTTTAAAACGTATTTTTTAATAAGAAAAAATTTCAATAAACGTATCGTCAGTTTTAAAATTATCATTATTAATTTTTTTTTAGCTAGAACGAAATCTAGAGATACCCAAAATTAAGCCCATTCCAAAAGATGAAATAAATAATGAATTTCCGCCATAACTTAAAAAGGGGAGGGGTAATCCTGCTATTGGAAGAAGCCCTAACACACTTCCTAAGTTTAAAAGTGTTTGCCACACAAATAATAATGTGACACCATAAATTAAAAAAACAAATCTTTTATCATTTATATTTTTAACTAACATAAAATTTCTTATAAAAACATAGCAAAACACGAGAATAACAAATATACCTCCCAGTAAACCAATATCAGCTATTATACTTGCAAAATAAAAGTCAGTATGAGATTCTGGGATTTTTGAATGAAAACTACCAATTCCTAAACCATTTCCAAAGAAACCAGCTTCATTAATTGCTTTCATTGCTTGTTTTTCTTGGTGGGGGATATAATTGGGCAGGAAGAACTTCATAAGATAAATATTCAATCTTAATTTCATGTGTTCATAGGAGGTAATTATAAAATATATTACTGGGATCCCTGTAATAGCAAGGTATGCAAAATATTTAAGTTGTACTCCTGCAATAAAAATTAGATTGAGAGCAACAACTAATATTAAAATTGAGCTAGAAAAGTCTTTTTCTAGTAATACAAGTGTAAAAATTAATAAAACTGCAAAAAAACCAGGAAAAATTAATTTATTTAATTTTTTTGGGATTTCTTCTTCATGTAATGCCAAATGTTTACTTAAGAAAATTAATAAAGTGATTTTTGCCAGTTCTGAAGGCTGAAAATGGAAAAATCCTAAATTAATCCACCGTCTTCCTCCCTTCCGTTCTGATCCTATACCTGGTATAAGTACTAAAACTAATGATATAACAGTAATTATAAGTAAAATATTAGCCAATTTAAAGAATACATTGGGATTTATCCTCGATACAACTACTAAAATGATTACTGACATTATGCCATAGATTAATTGTCTATTAAAAAAGTAGGATCTATCAGAGAAAAGTTTATCTGCTAAGGGAGCACTTGCACCATACATAAAGGCTATGCCAATTCCTAGTAAAATTAATATAGCAGTAAATATTTTTATATCAAATAATTGAGCTTTTGTTTCCATAAAAATGAACTATAGTTAATTATCTTTATTTTTCAATTTAAATACTAATTCTCTAAAATGATTTCCACGTTCTTCGTAATTTGAATATTGATCAAAGCTTGTACAGCCCGGCGATAGAAGTATAATATCCCCCGAAACAGCACTTCCAAGAGCTTCTTCAAATGCACTTTCAAGATTCTCTATAGTTTTTTTCGGAGAAAATTGAATTTCCCTATCGATTTTTTCTTTAGCTTCACCAAATAATATAAGTTTTTTAACCCTTTGCTCAATATGGTTTTTAAGCAGACTAAAGTCTAACCCTTTGTCCTGTCCACCCATTAAAAGGATTATAGGTTTATCCTGACTCAGTAAGGATTTAATAACTGAGTTTATGGTTGTTGCTTTACTATCGTTTATAAAATCAATTCCACAAACAGAAGCAATAAACTCATTACGATGAGGAAGTCCCCTAAACTCATTAATTACTTTTTGAATGCTTTTATTACTTACTCCAACGAGTTTTGCAATTATAACAGAAGCCAAGATATTTTCTAAATTGTGAACTCCCTTGAGTTTAATATTATTTAGACTAATAATTTCATTATCATTAAATATTATTTTATTGTTTATAACATAAGCATTTGCATTAGTATTTGACTTTGAAAAGCTCATAATTTGACTTTTAATTCCCTGAGATACCGTGTTATAATGGTTATCATCAAGATTAAGTATTGCATAATCTGTGCTACTCTGGTTTTTAAATATATTTTTTTTTGCATCAATATAGTGATTAAAACTTTCATATCTATCAAGATGATCCTCTGAAATATTGAGTAGAGCGGCAATATTACAGTTAAAGTATGGAATATCTTCAAGTTGATAACTACTTAACTCCAAAAGTATGATTGTATCGTCTTTTACATCATCTACAAAAGAAATGAAGGGTATACCAATATTTCCGCCCATTAAAACATGGAATTCCTCTTTAATAAGTTCATTGCATAAGCTAGTAGTAGTGGTTTTACCATCAGTACCGGTAATGCCAATTACTAACTTAGGATTACAAAGGAGATAAGCAAGTTCAATTTCACTCATCACTGGAATCTTTTGTTCAATTGCACTCTGGATAATTGGTATTTTTCTTGGTACACCAGGACTTAAAATCACTCTATCAATGTCTTTTAATTGTGAGATATCCTGATTCCCAGTAAAAAAGTTT
>Ga0224495_10001464_pt1 | contig 16603 bp, 15 predicted proteins | sample SF_Jul11_sed_USG_FD_168128 | JGI IMG/M metagenome (GOLD analysis project Ga0224495, IMG submission 168128) | Sediment microbial communities from San Francisco Bay, California, United States - SF_Jul11_sed_USGS_4_1 | ecosystem: Environmental > Aquatic > Marine > Sediment | place: USA: California... | reverse complement strand
ATCCTGAATACTATCCGAGATTCGGCTTTGAGCCTGCGACACGATTCGGAATAAAAAGCCAATGGGAAGGGATACCGGATGATGTCTTTATGATTCTGTGGCTTGATACTTCAATAATGAATAAGATTGGAGGCACTGCAAAATACAGAACCGAGTTTGATGAAGCAATGTAAAACGAGGGCATTATCGCAATGAGGGGTCTGTGTAGCTGAGCATGTTTGCTGCCCCTTGAAACAGAAACTGATGAGATACAACAAGATGAGCAAGGTTTCTTACGAGAATAAACGCTTCCAGCCTGATTAAAAACGAAGTTATTGTCCTAAGTTGGCGAAGCTGATTTTTGCACTTTATTGCGTGTTTTCACTTTGTCAATGGTGAAATCCCATCGGTTCTATCAAAACATAAACGGCATTATTTTGAATATCTTTGCAAATCAAGATGTTATTGTTATTCCCTGACGCTATAAACAGGCATGCAAATTGCTTTGACTCTCCGGAAGGGGTAGATTTGCCAAGTGGTGATCTGCGGAAAATGAGGAAAAACTACCTTTATCAATGGGGGCAAAGATTAATGACGACGAAAGCGATGACAGTTACAGTATTTATTTGCATTTTTATGACTAATAGAAATAACAAGGCAAATAGGACGGGTTGCAATGAAACGTTTTTCTAAGGCTTTCTCGTTCGGGATATTGTTATCGCTTCTAACTGTCACCCCTCTTTTTTTATCTGAACTTGAAGCAGCTACCCAGGCGCCAGAATTGAAAACAGCGAAAATTACGCCGTTTGCCGTGTTCCAAGATCAATTACCGGGAGCAACAGTAACAGTAGAAGCGGAGGTGATTGGCGGCAGCAATTTTAAACTCTACGTTAAATATTTTAGTGGATGGTTTGGTGACACTCAGAATTACGTTGTCAGTGAGCTCATGTATGATGACGGCACACATGGGGATAAGATTGGCGGTGATAATATTTGGACGACACAAATTAGCCTTAATATGAATATTTCAAAATTAAGACTATATAATGAGCAGGTTGACTACTTGAAGTTGTGGATTGAAGCTAATGATAATAGCGGCAACTTTATCTCTTTCACCAATCCAATAGATCCGGCGTTAGAGGTTGGAATTCTCAAGAGATCGAATAAGGCCGTATCGGGGTGGGCGTCCGGTTCGATTGTCTATACAGATCATGCTGTGAATATAAAATTTGACAATTTTAAAGGATTAGGTGATACCCCTCTTGTTGCAAAAGAATTTTTCAAAGTATTTCCTGATTCTTTTGATTTTCTCACTTTTTTTACTGCAGGGAAAATCACTGCCTATGGAATACCTAGTGGTGGTGCTGTTCAAAATAACATAAAAGGGATAAATATGCTCTTATATGACAATTCACCATTATGGGGCAGTTCCGGAAGACTTAGGAATGATATATATCAGAATAATGATGTCATTGCGAGGGAGTTTCTTCATGAATTTGGCCATGGTTTTGGCATTTATCTAAATAACGCTAATCTTGACATTGCAACTCCTCCGGGAGGGGGAGGAATACATTGGGGTACTTCTGATATTATCGGCCAAATGAGGGGCGGCTATTTTTTAAAGAAAGACCCATCAGGGAATTTCTTGGTTACAAACCGCGATAATTTCGATTCCAATTCCTATTTTCATCACAGCTACGCTGACCTTGAGTTATATCTTATGGGTCTCCTACCTGAGGAAGAAGTTCGTACACATTATTTCCTGAAAGACAAGTTTTCTTTGCCGCCGTTGCTCTCTACTGTCCCAAGCACAGACATCGTTGAGATAGCTATATCAGATATCATAAACGTCTATGGGCCGCGTGTACCGTCGTATGCCAGCGCACAAAAGAACTTTTATGGGGCATTTATTATTGTCTCTGATACTTTTGTGAATCAGGCAGAAATCAGTCTTATTAATACTATAGCTAAATACTACGCATCCAGCCTTCCAAGTAAGGGCGTAGTGACAGGTGGATTGTTTCCTGAATCAGACCCTCCTTCATTTTCAGCCGCAACTGCTTTCAGAGGTACCATGATTACGGCTATAGCACCGCCAATTAATCAGATAGCATTAGAACTTGCATGTCCCGCATCGGTAAAAGTGAATCAGTCGTTGACAGTAAAAGTAAATTTGTACAACCGGGACTGTCACAGCTCGGTGAGAGTAGACCGTTTCATTATGAGTGTAGTCGGCAATTCCAATGGCACCCTGAGCGGACTTGGGATATTCGGGCCGTATAATCGTTCATTGGGCACGCCGAAGGAGGTGCCTCCTGCCATCTGTGACACTACTACAACTCCGGGGATAGTGACGCCGTTTAATCTGACAGTAATGAATGCGGTGCCTGTCTCACTTTCAAATAAGATGGCGATCGTCGATGTAGAGGCGATTACGGACAAAGGCCAGACCTTTGGCGGTGGAGATTGCGTAGTGAATATAGTTCCTTAAAAAAGTTGCTTGTTTTGGTGCAAATAGTGACGACTATTATGCTTCCTCGCTCAGTTTATGCATTATTCATACTTCTATCGGCAATCATTGCAGTTGCACTTATTTGAAACACGTTAGGTAGGAGGTGAAACTTAGATTTATTCCAGCGTGAACCTTTTTCAGACGAAGTGCGAACATTTAACGCCTGACTTTTACATTTAATCAGTACATGCTTTTTGCTATGGTTATGGGCGTGTAGAGATCTGCGCTCCCAGAAATTCCTGCACTTGTCTTTTTACCTCAAGGTGATGGAGCGGGATGTTCGGCACATCCCTGTTGCCCGGGACAGCAGGAACATGCAGGAACCGCAATCCTTTTTGACTGTCTTTCAATAGATCTGCCAGCTCTTTTCTGTTCGCCGCCTGTCCGATGTTTCTTATGCCGAAGCCCTCGGCAACAAGCGGGAGATCGACACAGGACGCGGTCAGCGTCGGCTGACTGCCGGTGGAACCATACGCGCTGTTGTCTATGGCGATGATCGTCAGGTTTTCAGGCGAGAAATGCGCGGCTGTGGCAAGAGTCCCCGGATTCATCAGCAGACTTCCGTCTCCGTCGATCACCACCACCTCCTTCTCTGTCGCAAGGCTGATGCCGAGGCCAATGGGCGTGGTCATGCCCATGCTTCCGAGCATGTAGAAATGTGACGGCTGGTGCCTTATGAAAAAGAGTTCCTTTGAAGGAAACCCGAGATTGCAGACGACCACCTTATCAGTGAGATGGGGTGCTACTGTCTCGAGAATCTCGAATCGCGTCAGTTTCGGCAAAAACTTTTTCTTCCTTTTTACTGATACGCTTCCAACGCGGGGACACTGCATCGGCGCGGAGGTCTCCCTGCTGCACGAGTCTGTCCATATGGCGGGACTGAGGAGGAAAACATGGATCCTGTTTTTCGAGTAAACATCCCTGAGTTTTTTCTCTATGATTCTGAAATCATCCCTGCTGCTGATCGCCGAGCATGCTATCCCTGCCCCTTTTAGAATATGCGGCAGGCGTCTGCCCATCGGCACCTGTGCCTCGATCTTTTCCTTGTATACTCCCCGCTGGCTGACAAAGATTGCGAGGGGAAGTTTATAGAATCCGGTGAGGGAGAGCAGGGCGTTAATCATGTTCCCGATGCCTGAACTCTGTACAAACATCGCGGGCCGTTTTCCTGCGAGCGCAGCTCCGGCGCAGATGCCGACCCCTTCTTCCTCCCTGGTGAGCGGCAGGTGCATGAATTCGCTCTCTATTTTCTCTAGTAGATATTTGATCTTTTCGCAGGGGAGTGAGGTGGTCATGCCGATGCCCGCTTTTTTGAGTATCCCGATCAGTTCTTCTTCAGGGTATCGCATAGCAGTTCCTCTATCTCCTTTGTTGTTATCTTTTTCGAAATAAAACGGGGCTCGACATTATAGAGCCTCTTCTCCCTGCCAAGCCTTTTTTCCCCGCCGCCGGTGATATTCAACAGGATGGAATCGACGCTCCTGACAGCCCTTATATTGACTGCCTCTCTCAGGGCGGCCACCGCGACACCCGCCGCAGGGACGATATCGATCCCCTCGGTCATTTCGAAGAGGTCCATTCCGCTGAATACGTCTTCGTTCTTTATCCCGTACATCATCCCGTTCGTCGCCTTCAGCGCGTCGTATACCCCGCCTGTGATGGAATACGCGGGATATCGTGTGGAAAGCACCCGTGTGGTGATCTCGCCGATCAGTTCAGGCCGCAGGTCTTCAGGAAACAGTTCGCGGCTGTCCTTCCACCATGCCTTTACCATCGGGCCGAACGGGAAATTCTGCGCCAGGTGCAGCCTCGGATGGCTGGCCCCGAATCTGCCGTCACGGAGAAACCTCTCGGACATCTCCCACACCCCGATCGCTCCTGTGCCGCTTCCCACAGCCTGGAAGTAGTGGTCAGGGAGCCTCCCCATCTCAGAGACCGCCTTGAGCATTACAGCGCCGAGGCCGTCCCTTTTCGCGATGTTCTTCACCCCTCCTTCAAAAGGAAATTCCAGGGTCTCTGATATCCTCCTGGCAACATCGATCGCATCGGAATAATCTCCGTCGCCGACAGCGAGGGTCGGGACCGACATCGAATTTTCGAGATACCACATATCCGTCAGGCACATCGTCGGCACCACGATAATGACCGGGAATCCGGTCACAACCGAGAGATGCGAAAACGCCCTCGCAGTATTTCCCGCAGATGCAACGATGAGCCCCTTCATATCGTTTTCGATCGCGTTTTGGAGCACGACCGCTGCCTCAAACTCCTTGAAGGTGCAGGTCTGAAGAGACGCGTCCATCTCAGGCCAGTAGCCGTTGAAGACGATGTGAAGGTTTTCGAGCCCCAGGTACTCTCCGAGGCCTTTTGACCGGTAGACAAGCGGACCGGGTTGATGAAACGCAGGGGTATGGACAGGCAGCCAGTTGTACCCCCATATGTCGCTGCCCCTGCTGAAGGTGAAGGCCTTTTCCCTGTATTCTGTTACGAGGAGCGAGTTTCTGCAATGCTCGCAGTAGGCGCAGTAAACGTTCTCCAGCACTTTCCCGCACTTTCTGCAGCGTATGACAAAATGGCCCATAATCAATCCTTTTCGAGAAACCCGGAAAGCAGTTCCATGATATCGACTATCGCAATCTTCTTATCATGGCCTTCCATCGCCTCGTTCACCTTTGCGTAACAGGCCGGACAGGCCAGGACGAGTTTGTCCGCCTTTTTTTCGACCGCCTCGTCGATTGTCAGCCTCCCCATGGCGATCGCGTTTTCCTGAAAGACCTTCCGTGCCGCCCCTCCTGAGCCGCAACAGCGTGAATTCAGACCGTGTCTGTCGAACTCTACCAGCTCGATCCCGGGGATGCTTCTGAGAACTTCCCGCGGCTCCCGGATGATACCCACTCCCCTGCTGAGGTAGCAGGGATCGTGATAGATGATCCTCTCCCTCAGTTCCCTACGTATAGTCAGTTTGTTGTCCTTTATCGCATCCGCGACAGACTGGGTGATATGCCGTATCGTAAAGGGAAGGGCTTTCCCGTACAGCAACGGCCAGTCCCTGGCCATGATGTTGACACAGCAGGGGCATGAGCAGATGAGGGTCTTTACTCCCCGTGAGGCATACGCGTCAACAAGACGCTTTACCAGATCTTCAAGCATTTCATGCTGCCCTGTGATGAAGAGCGGAAATCCGCAGCAGACCTCCTCTTCAGGAGGGAGCATCATGAAAGGCTCGCCGATCGCGTTGAGCACCAGCACGTCCCCTTTGACCATGGGATGCGCCTCATATGCCCCTGTACATCCGGCATAGTAGCCGGTCTCCGCGTATTCTGAAATCGTCATGTCTTCGGGGAGCCATGGACTGAACCGTTCTGCCGCAGGCTTTTCATAGGGGTTGCCCGTCTTCCTGATCGCTTCAGGCATCTGCGCCTGAATTCCTATCGGGCCGAGCCCCCGTCTCACCATCTCTTTCCTGAGCATAGGCCAGAGCCGCTGGGTGAAGATCCCGACCGGACAGTTCTCACCGCAGGCTCCGCAGGTGGTGCATTCATAGACCGCCTTCACAAAATCCTCGAGGAGTTTCCGGTCGATGTCAGAAGGGTTGAAGAGCCTGGCCTTGAGCCCCTCCGTGGCCTTGATGAACTCTCTGAAGATACGTATCTTTTCAGGGGGAGACACCAGCGGGTTCCCGGTCACATCCTGAACAGGACAGAACTTCAGGCATTCGCCGCACTGAGTGCACGCGTTAAGCTCCATGACCTGTATCGGAGAAAGCACGCTGGTGAAGGATTCCTTATTTTTCATGCATGATCATCCCAAGGCCTTTTTCACGCCGTGCCGCATCAAAGAGCACGAGCGGAGCGGCAAAGATATGTGAGGGGATATAGGGCACCAGAAGGAGCGCCAGGAGAAAGTGGAACGCAAAAAGGTTGCCGGAAGGCAGGGCCTCCGGACTGAAGGTCAGGATGCCGAGGCTGAACGCCTTGACCTGGAGGAGGTCCGGCCTGAAAAAATTCCTCATCAGTATCCCTGAAAGGCTGATGAGGAGGATCAGAGAGAGGATGAAATAATTCGAATAGGACACATACCTTTTCTTCCCTGAAAGCATTCGTATGCATAAGACAGAGGCAAGCCCCATGAGCAGGACATACCCGGAAAAAACCCCGAACGGCTGAAGGGTAGTAACGCAGTCAGGGACCGGCTCCAGAAAATATCTCAGGTGCCTCAGTATGACGAAAAAGAAAGACAGGTGAAAGAGCCATGAACCCGGCCACAAGAGCTTGTCGCTCGAGAAAAGCCTCCTGAAGAAAAGGACGTCAAGGGCCGTACGCGCCCAGATGTCGCAGGATCCGGAAGAAGGACGTGCTGGATCTGTTTTATGCCGGACGGTCGCCCTGAGCCAGATACGGCCGTGGATGAAAAGCCTGACCATGAACGCGGCATACACGATGTATGCAAGCAAAAGCAGAAAAAGACCTGTCGGACTCTCCATTCGCCTTCCCTCGTTACTCCCCTATGAATATTATACTCACATCCTTCGGCACGGCAAGGCCGCCCTCGACTTCAAGCGCCTTCAGGATCCCGCTCGGGACGGGACAGGCGGCATGTTTCAGGCAGACTGCCCCTTTTTTATATACCGGATTATCAGGAAGCCTCTTGACCGCGTCCATCAGCGTAAGCTCAGGGAGCTCCCTGCCGAGTTTCTCGGCCATTTCACATTCGGAAGTTATCGTAAGGGTAAAGGTATTTTTTTTGTCCTTTTTTTTCACTTCCACGGTTACCGGCATTCCGCAGGCTCCCGGGTTTATCTGTACCTTCGTCATCTCAGTCCTTTCAGCACACGCTACCCCTTTATGCCCGCGGCGGCAGGCGCGGTCTGCTCCTCAAGCATTTTCTTGAGGTTAGGGAATTTCTCTTTCATATGGGGGATATGCATCGCCTGCATGAATTCCTTTTCGAACGTCGGCTCCGTGGCGATCTCGACAAACTCGACCCACCGTGCGCGCTCATCCGCCTCGAGACGCTTCTTTCGGTTGAGCAGCGCCATCCTCGCGCCGTCTCCCGCTGCATTGCCGACAACAACGACCTTGTCTATCGGCACGTCAGGGAACATGCCGAGGGTGAGCGATGCCTCCCTGTCAATATGGCTGCCGAAAGCACCGGCCAGTTCAACCCTGTCGAGCTTCTCCACCCCCATCTTCTGCATCATGAGTTTGGCGCCGGTGTAGAGAGCGCCCTTCGCGAGCTGAAGCGCCCTGACGTCTCCCTGGGTAACCGTGATGTCTGCATTGATCGAGGTCTCCTCGGCCCACGCGAGCACATACTCAGGCTTGCCCGTGACATCTTTTCGGACCCTGTTTGTATCAAGGGTCATGACAAACTTTCCTGTCTTGTCGATGATGCCGGCCTTGAACATCTCGGCGACCACGTCGATAATGGCTGATCCGCAGATGCCCTTGGCGTTGATCTTGCCTTCGATATGGGTATGCCAGTCGGCCTTGCCGATCACCTTGTATTGCGGCTCTTTGGTGACCGGATCGATCCTCACTTTTTCGATCGCTCCGGGCGCGGCCCTCATGCCGAACTTGATCTGCGCGCCTTCGAACGCGGGACCTGTCGCGCATGAGGTCGAGCACACCCTGTCCTTGTTGCCCAGAAGAAGCTCGCCATTGGTGCCGATGTCGATAATGAGCACCATGTCGTCCTGGAAATACTGCTCCTGCGCGATGAGGACGCCGACGTTGTCAGCGCCGACGAAGCCCGCCTCGATAGGAAGCACATGAATAAACGCGCCGGGATTGATCATGAGCCCCAGATCACGCGCCTTGATGTCAAGAGAACGCTGCACCGCGGGGATGAAAGGTGAACGTCCGATGTAGACAGGATTCAGCCCGAGAAAGATATGGTGCATCGCTGTATTGAAGACGATCGTAAGGTCGTCGATGGCATGCCCCGGATTGGGGCCGTCGCTTTTCACCTCGCTTACCACCTTGTCTATGATTTCGTTGAGCCCCTTGATGATCGCGTCCTGCATCGTCTTCAGCCCCTCGGGGTTGCTCATCGCATAGGTGATCCTGGACATGACGTCCTCGCCGTACGGCACTTGGGGATTCATCATCGACTCGGTATTGATCACCTTTCCTGTCGAGAGGTCGCAGAGATAACCGACGCAGGTTGTTGTCCCGATATCGACCGCAAGGCCGTAGCAGACATCAACATGGCCCGGCTCCACTTTTATGATCTCCCTGTCCTGCCAGACCGTGACGGTGATGGTCCATTCTCCTTCACGCAGGGTGTCCTGGAGCTGGAGCAGTACCTGATAGTCGAACTCCAGGTTCTTGAGTCCGTATGTTTTCTCCATCGCGTCAATGATCCGCTCATAGTCGCCGGTCGTCATGTCATGCAGCGTCGGAGGAGTGAACGTGAGCGTGTATTTCTTTACCGAGGGATCGAGCGGGATCGAGAGTTCCTTTGCCGCCTTGCGCACAACCTGTTTCCCTGCCCGTGACCTCTCCGGCACAAACACCTTAAGGTCTCCGTGAATCTCGCAGGAGCACGCGAGCCTTATGCCGGGGCCGTCTTCAGGCTTTATATGCTTCAGCTCGTCGGGCGTCGGTTCGGCCGGAGAGATGTGCGCCATGCCGGATTCGAGATTGTCCTTCTCGAAATATCCCTCTTCGATCCTTACCTTGCATTTGCCGCAGACCTTTTTGTCGCCGCAGAGCGCTTCGAGGTCAACGCCGAGAAGCTGAGCGGCCTTCAGGATCGTTGTGCCTTCTTCTATCTCTCCCCGCCTGCCTGCGGGCTGGAAAATCACCTTGAATGTACGACTCATGTGTGGTTCCTCCCTGGAAACGCTGTAGTCTTTTTGCAATAGGTCACTGCTGATTATTTTTTCCATTAGTATTCCATCTTCCCCTGTCCGTTGCTCTTTCTTGAATAAGGACAGACCGTCACGCAGAAGCCGCAGTTCGGTTTGTCTTTCAGGCCCTGCCGCTCTTCCTTGAGCGCGGAACATTTTTCGTAGGCAACAATCTTCTTTTTTGGTTCGGTCACGGACCAGTGTTCTCCTCTGATCGCCCCTGAAGGACAGTGTGTTACGCAGAGATCGCAGTCCCCGCATTCAGACTCTCTCACCGGCTCATCAGGTTCGAACGGCGCATTGGTCAGCACCGTTGCCCAGGAGAGTTTTGATCCGTAAAGCCGGTTGATCACCAGTCCATTCTTTCCGACCCAGCCAAGCCCCGAGCAGGTTGCTGCTGTCTTATGACAGAAGAGTTTGTAGAGCCTGGTTATGAGCCTGTCCTTTCTCCTGTCGGAATCAGGGGGGATTATCAGACTCCGGTAGCCCTTTAATCTGAGCCATTCATCTGCCAGTTCCTGAAGACGTGAGAGTATCTTGACGGTCTCCCTGTTCAGGCTTCTGTTGACGGCGATCGCTATGCCGCGGTTCAGGTGGAGGATTTCGCCCGAAAGCGCTTCGGTCACATCACCGATCCCGACAAGGGTGGCACCTTCTCTCGTCAGATACTGCTTAAGCGGCTCAGCGTTCATGATTTACTTCTTTTCGGCCTTCTCGTCCCGCAGTTTTTTGAGGAATGCGACCATCTTGATCGCCTCTTTGAGGGCGTTGCTTGCGTCTTCCGCGTAGCCGTCGGCTCCCCATTTGTCCGCCAGGTCCCTGGAGGTCGGCGCGCCGCCGATCATGACCATGCAGTTGGGGTTCTTCTCCTTGATCTTCTCGATGACCTTCGGCATGCCGACCATCGATGTCGTCATCATCGCCGAGAGGCAGACCAGTTCAGAGTCAGTCTTGAGCTGCTCGTCAACAAACCGGTCAAGGGGAACGTCCCTGCCGAGGTCATAGACGTTGAAGCCGGCCACATCGAACATCATCTTGACGAGGTTCTTGCCGATATCATGCACATCTCCTTCGACGGTGCCGATAACAACCGAACCCTTGACGCCCAGGTCCATCTGCTTGCAGTGCGGCTTCAGGATATCGAGGCCCGCGTAGAGGGCATCAGCGCACATGAGAATCTCAGGCACAAAATATTCCTGCGCTTCGAAAAGCCTTCCTACTTCCTCCATGCCCGAGACCAGGCCGTCAAAGATCGCTTCGTTGGCGTCGAGTCCCGCCTCGATCGCCTCTGTCGCTCCCTCCTTGCAGGCGTCCTCGTCATACTGGATGACGCCGTTCCTCAGCTGCTCAAGGACCTCTTTCTTTTTCGCATCGTCTGCCATTACTTTTTACCTCCGTATAGAGTAATTTCATCCATCATTGCCTTCATGTTCTGTGGCGGCACGGTAGGCCAGATATCGCATCCGGGCCAGACTGCGCTCACGCCGTCATCAATGCATTTCCTTACGGTAGACCGGACAAGCTCCTCGCTTCCCGCGACAAGGACATTGTAAGCGTCGATATTTCCGAAGATGAGGGCGCTGGGGCCGAGTTTCTTCCTTGACTCGGCGATGTCGTTCTTCTGCTCAACGCTTATGGCGGTCGGGCCTGCATCCATCATAGAGGTGACAATGTCGTTCGTCTTGCCGCAGATATGGAGCACGGAATAAACTGAGATTTCACTGATCACCTTCCGGAGCGGCGGCAGGATGAGGCTCTTGAACACCCTCGGGCTCAAGACATCGCTGGTCGCGCCCATTTCCCTGACGGTGATGTAGTCAACGCCTGCCTTCTCGAATTCCTTTGCAGCAAGAATGAGCGCGTCGGCACAGACATCCAGAAGTCTGGCGACCTTGTCGGGTTTCTTGAAGGAGAGCTTCAGGAGATCGTTCAGTTCCATTATCTGTCCCGCGAGCGTGAAAGGGCCGAGCACATAAGAGCCGACGGCAACGGCATTTCCGATGTCGGCCTTGAGAAGCCGTATCGCTTCTCTCATGAGGGGGATTCTCCCTTTTTCAGAAAAGCCTTCGGGGATGGTGATGCTGTCCATCCCGGCTTCGTCATGGATGAGCTTTTCCTTGATCGTGGGATAGAGTATGCCCTCGGCATGGGGATAGACATTGATCACGCAGCCCAACGCTTCTGCCTCGACGCAGAGGTCGACCGGCACGACGCCGCACTCGTAGCCGAAGAGCTTATAGGTGGTTGAGGCGGTGTCGGCCATCTGCTTTGCGTCAAGGTGGATGCCGGCGAATCTATAGCCGAGTTCATTGATCCCGGTCTCGGTGATATTCCCCATGCCGCTGAAGCAGGGGACCCGGTCCACCGGTTCTCCCTTGAAGAGGTTCAGCACTCTCTCTCTTGCATTCATAACTTGCTGTCTCCTTTCAGATTCCTGTCTCTATTTATTTAGTCCCTGTCCAGAAATTGTTATTTAAACTGGCTGTCATTCCCCGACTTGATCGGGGAATCCGGTCTTTAAAAGGCCTTCTGGATCCCCCGGTCAAGCCGGAGGATGACAAACGAAGCCAATGCAGTCTTATTTCTTCTTTCTTCCTCCCCCTGCCGTCAGCTTCCCGATGAAATCAGAGAAATATTTCCTTATCGGCAGGTTTTCATTTTCATGGATCTCCCCTGTCTCCTCATAGACAAACGTTGAAAGGAGCATGTGCGCGCTCGCGACCGCCGGAAAGACCCTCGGGGCTGTCACCGCCGGCCCGCAGAAATTGAAGTCGCTCCATAAGGCAGACGACATCCCCTGGACGACCGCGTCCATCGCCCTGAACCCGTCGAGCCCCCACTCATTCTTTATCGCGCTCCACATATGCGTGCCGTTAGAATACGCGCCGCCGCAGGGCAGGCCGTGCTTCTCCTTGATGAGCCTGTTCGCCACAAGGGAAAAAGAAGTCGACGGCAGGTTCATGACAGAGGTGTCGACGATGATCGTATCGAAATCCGCGGCACCCTGCGCCATGATCGCTTCAAGCGACTTCACCCTGCCCGCGGGGGTCTGGTCCTGGTCGTCAAAGGCCTGTATAACAACATGCTTGATCCCCAGGTCTTTCAGCTTCTGCACCTGCCCCTTTATGTCCTTGTCCCAAGGGGTTATGCTGTTATAGAGGAACTTGTCCTGGACGCCGAGTTGCGCAATATATTCCGTGGCCTTCGCCCTCTGCTCCGCGACCCACATGTCTATCCCAAAGGGCATGGACGTTGTCTCAAGGTAGAAATCTATGTAAATCTTCGCCTCCTCAGGGGAATTGGCAACCATCGCCACCATCCCCGGGATGCCGGTAAGTCCTGACAACTCTTCCTGTTTTTTTATAATTTCGGCCGCTCTCTGCCGGTCGAAGTCTCCCTTTCTGTCCCGGACGATCCTGTCTTTGTTATGGAACATGGAAGATATCATCAGCGGAGGATTTTCTCCCGGCTGTCCCCCTATCTTTATTCCGCTGAAGTTGAAAACCTTCTGATCTTTCTGGAACCTGAACATGCCATCTCCTTTTGCCGGGCATTATGATATGATAGATATAGTCTTTACTCAGGGCAGCTCGCCTTCACCTGAAGGTTGCTGCCTTCTTTTTTTTCAGCAGGCTAAGGTGAAGGCTAAGGTGAAGCCTCGGCCTTTTTCCATCCTTGCCTTTCCTCAGCCTTGACCTTTTACAAGCCCTGCCTGTTTTCTAATGTACGCCGTGATCGAACTTCGGAGAAGGCAGATATTCCCATTTCTCGCCTTTCCTGTATTTCGTCTCGATGTCAAGGCATTTCAGGGCATACTCAAAGGCATACGGTATGCCGGGGCCTCCGGGCACGAATCCTGCCAGGATCATGCCGACAGAAGCGGCCTCGAATATCTCTCCGGTCGTTGCTCCCGCGTTGATCGCCGGTACGACATGGATGATGCAGCGGGGTGAACAGTAGGCAACGCCGCCTGACATGAACATCAGCTCCTTCACCTTCTTCGACAGGGCGCCGTCACTGAAGATGCTCGCGTAGAAGTCGGCAAATGTCCTGCCGGGCTCGGGTGTGACCGTGTTGATGATCTGGAACATCCTCGGTACAAACCCGCACTGCTTTTTCATGTAATCGTTTACTTCTTCCACTGTCATTTGTTTCATTTCAGCCATTTTCGTTTCAGCCATTTTCGTTTCCTCCTTGGTCTGCGGCCCTGAGGCCAGCTTTTGTTTCACATACTCAAAAATCCCCATTTTCTGCCTCCCTCTGCGATAGCTCCATCGCCCTGTTCTTTTTCTGTTTCTCCATCACCTCCCCCGGTTTCGAACATGTGTTGTCACATAATATCAGGCTATCAATCCCATAACTCCCCTCCCCCCTCTCAGCTTTCCACACTCAGGCGGATTCGCCGAGGCGAAAAGAACGGGGTTGGGGGCGTTATTCCCAATGCCTCTCACTCATACTTCCAGTTCAGCGCCACATCATGGAACGTCCTGATATTTTCATAAGGGATCGTCGGCGGGATGTCGCACCCTGGCACGAGTATGAACCCGTTGGCGTCCGAGCCGGCTATCCCGATTATCTCTCTGCAGGCTGCTTCCACCTCGGCGGCTGTCTTGTTGAGCAGCACGTGTACAGGGGCAACATTGCCCCCGAAGGACATCTTTCCGGAGAGCGCGTCTTTTGCCTTGGCGATATCGACCTTCTGGTCGAAAAATATGGTGCTGCAGCCGGTCTCGGGGAAGAGATCCAGCCGGTCGCTGGTGTTGCCACAGATATGGAGGATGGTATGAACTCCCTTTGACTTTGCCCAGTCGCTCATCTTCTTCAGCGGCGGCACAGCGAATCTTGACATCTGCTTGGGATTGATAAGGTCGCCCGAGGCCGTAGGATCGGCAATGCTGATAGCCTCGATCCCGTCATTGACAAGAGGCTCATAGAGTTTTATGAGCAGGTCTGCGCAGAAGTCGACCATCTTTTCGACAAAATCCGGTTTCTTGAAGGTGTATTTCATAAAGGCCTCCTCACCCACGAAACGGGCGGCAAGGGTGAACGGCCCCCAGCATGTCATGGTCACGAGACGCGTGTCGCCGATCTTCTGTTTGACCTTTCTTGTCGCGTCCATCACGTTCCTTATAACGGGCTCGCGGAAGAGGTCCTCCATATCGAGTCTTGACAGGTCTTCTTCCGAGTTCACGACATGGGACGTCATGTCAGGCGCGCCAATCTCGCGGTATTTGACGTCCACCCCTGATTTTCTGCCCAGTGCGATCGCGTGGAAGTTATTAAACCCTGACCCGACATATACGATATCGGACCTGATCTTTTCGGCCTCGGCAACGCACATATCGACATTCTTGTCTACATTGGTTGCAAGCTCTTCAAAGGACGTCCCGTAATCCTTGATGGACCACATGCCGCCCCCAAACAGGGTCACCGGCACCCTCTCGGGCTTCTCCATCGCAAAGGCCTTCAGGATTGTTTCTCTTGGTGTCAGCGCCATCTTCTCTCCTCCTTAGTGATACGGGATTTTACTGCTCTGGTGCATGATATTTAATAATGCCCTCAGCTCTTCGAGATCCACAGGCCCCTTTATGTTCAGGGCGTTAGGCTCTTCTTCGGAACCGCCCACAAGAATTATCGGCATAGCCGGCGAAACCGTCTTCATGATCTGCACCGCGTCTTCCGCTGAAAGTCCGAAAGGCTTGCAGTCAATGATCACGGCATAAAACTTTCTCTTCAGCAGCAGCTGCACCGCAAGGGCAGAATGGTCGGCTATTTCGACATCATAGCCTTCGTCGCGCAGGACGCCGTAAAGATTTTTGACAAGCATGGGGTCGTGCGTGCATAAAAGAATGTCGTCCATGGTTATATATGAGGAGCAATTCCAGTGCCAGAAAGGATTCTTATCCCTTCAGAGGGGCTTTTCTTCAGCCTTTTATGTAGAAAACGATTAGTGCTGAAAAATGCCCCACTTCAATGGGGAATTTTTACCCACTGTTTTAATCCCGAGATCTCTGCGGCAAGACAAAAAGACAGAGGGAACCCGCAGGCATCCCGGGGGAATTTTATTCTCTTTGGCCCTTGCTGATTGTGATCTCGCCGGATACCGGAGTCGGCCTTTTCAGACTGTCTACAACAGGGCAATGGGCTATCACCTTTTCGGCGAGTGCGCGTATCTTCTTCTCATCATCAGGGGTTTCTATTTGGAGGGTAAACCGCAGATCCTTAAAACCTGCGGATACATCGTCGACCATGAACAGCCCCCTGAGGTCAAGCGTTCCTTCCACCTCAGCAGAGAGCGAATGAATGGTAAAGCCTTCATGCAGGGCGAACTCGTAGAAGGCAGCCTCGATGCAGGCCGCGAAGGCCGCGAGGAGGAGTTCTATCGGATTCGGTGCCTGATTGTCGCCGCCCGCTGCTTCGGCATAATCCGTTATCACGAGATGCTCGCGTGCCTGTGATTCGGTAGCGAGATTTCTTATATGCCGTGATGTAACTTTCGGCTTGTAGATCGCAGCCTCAGGCTTTTTTCTGAACAACTGAATTCTCTTTTCGACGATCTCTTTTAAATCCCTCTGCTTATCCACAGCCCGCCTCCTCTTCTCTGATGGAACATATATCCGCAAAGCCTGTTTTAAAAATAGTACTACGAAATGGAGAGAAATCATATGCGGAAGTTCTGCCCGCAAAGGACGAAGTGCGCTGAGGGAAAAAGGTGAGATGTTATTTATGTGTATGAGGGCGGACCGGTGATCCCGTATTTTTTCAGCTTCAGGTAGAGCGTCTTCCTGTCTATGCCGAGCAGTTGGCTCGCCTTTGACTGGTTGCCCTCGGCTTCCTGCAATACCCTCTGGATATGCTCTCTTTCCATCTCCTCAAGAGAGGAACCGGCAGGCGTTTCCTTCTCTTCATGCACCGCGGGTATCGAGACGTCTTCTTTTCCTATCAGTTCAGAATCGCAGAGTATCACCGCCCTTTCGATGATATTTTCGAGCTCCCTGACATTTCCCGGCCAGTCGTAACTCCCGAAAAGCTCCATCACTTCCGGGGAGAACCCGGCAACGGATTTTGATAATTTCGTGCTGTATTTCTTCAGGAAATGCTGTGAAAGTTCGGGGATGTCCTCTTTCCTCTCCCTGAGCGGAGGCAGCGTAATATTAATGACATTCAGACGGTAATAGAGATCCTCCCTGAAGTGCCCTGCCCTGATAATCTCTGCCAGGTTTTTGTTCGTGGCGGCGATCACCCTCACATTGACTTTC
>Ga0224495_10001463_pt1 | contig 16605 bp, 16 predicted proteins | sample SF_Jul11_sed_USG_FD_168128 | JGI IMG/M metagenome (GOLD analysis project Ga0224495, IMG submission 168128) | Sediment microbial communities from San Francisco Bay, California, United States - SF_Jul11_sed_USGS_4_1 | ecosystem: Environmental > Aquatic > Marine > Sediment | place: USA: California... | reverse complement strand
GGGAGGATGGTCACCCCTTGGTATGGATGACTCTCTGACGATAAAATACACTCAAGTACCGGGGATACTTGAAAACGGTTCAGAGCCTATCCACAGCCGCGTCTCCCTCAGCGTGAACCATCCCAATCCCTTCAGGGAAATGACTCAGATCACTTACGGATTGCCGTATGAAATGGCGGTGAACATTTCGGTCTACAGCACGTTAGGACAACTCATAAAAACACTAGTTGATGACGTCACGGTATCCGGGAGTCACATGGTCACCTGGAACGGCACTGATAACAACGGCAGAGTAGTCCCGGGCGGGATATATTTTGTACGCTTGGCTGCCGATCAGGATGTCATGATAGAAAAATCGATCTTAGTAAAATAGGAGGTCGTACTATCGCCTATACACATCCAGATCTTATTCACTACTTGCTACCTGCGGAGACACCGGACGCTCTACGCTGTACGCTATACGCCTAAGTACTCTGTGGTCTCTATTATTGTTCGAGTAAGTCGCGAGTTTGTTGAGCGGCGCATCGAGCACATACCAAATGCATCGCTAAGAGTGAAAGTAAACAGAATATAGCAGCTTGCTGATGTTAACTTTTGACTCGCCCGCAAGAAACGTCATTGCGAGCCCCGGTTCTCAACAGGGCGCTCATGCGCTACCTAGTATTCGCTTTTTTCTTATTGAATAGCTTCTCTGCCGGACAGCCGACCTCTCTTTGTCTACAGTACTTACAGGCAAATGATCCTCTTATGACAGCGCTCCCGACAAATGATAAAACAAACATGACGATCAGCAAGAGTAAAATTAGCCACGAAAAATCCATTATTAGGAATACCACGCCGCAAACCAGCGGAATTATGAATACAAGAAAGTCCGGAAAGACTTGTTTCCAAGTTACCTTTTTCTCTACGAACTTCTGGGGATCGCCTTTTTTGAACAAGAACGAGCACAGCAATCCTCGACCCAGACCGCAAACCTTACCATAGTAGTAGCAGCTTACGCAACTCTTCGTGAGCACCCTCAACTCAACCCAGACGCAATATAATATGTAGATGGCTGCGACTATGATGCCGAAATGAATGAGAACATATACACCGATCGCATAGATCAATAACGAAACAAAGGTTGATAAGACCGGTATCCAGGCCGGGAAAGAGTCATATGTTCTATTCTCTGTCATTTCCTCACACTCCTCTTTTCTTCAACAAAAACAGTCGGCGAGAACAAAATGTTAGCCTAGCGAGTCTTCTTTGACACAATTGCCCATCTATCATCTAAGAATGATCCGTCATTCCGCTGCTCAACGTCGAATCCTGCAAGGATCATCTCCCATTCGGCCTTACCCACGTAGCTCATGGAACCCTTGGCGACTTTCAGAAACGCCTTAGCACGTGGTTTCATAATGCGCCTTATTTCCCTGACAGCCGATTCATGATCGGTTGGCGCCATGGAACACAGCAAACCATCGGCAAGGACAAAATCTACCGAGCCATCTTCGATGAAGCTGAGGTCGGCGGCAGATGAAGCACGAGCTTCAATATTCTTATACCCATGCTTGGCTGCCTTATTTTCAACAGCGCAGACAGCCCTCTCATCCGAATCCACTGCATATACCAGACCTTCAGGTCCAACGCTCTTGGCTAAAGCTAGAGTATAATAACCCGGGCCGCATCCAAGGTCGGCAACCATCTGACCCTGCTTGACATAGGAACAGTACTTTTCAGGCTTCCCGAATAGCCTTCTGAGTAGATTGTCATGTGCAAAGAGCGGAAAGCGCTTATCTCGCTTGGTTTTATGTGAACTCATATCACAATCCTCCATTAAGATCGTGTTTGCCTCTGGCCAATCTCACCTATCTACAGGACTTCTTTGTTCCCCACGGCGTCTGGCTAGAAAACCGCTTGAAGCAACAGCGCGGTACCGAAACCGAGGAGGAAAACACCGCCGAGGCATGCACCAACCTTCAATTTTGCCTTACCTGGTGCAGCCATGCAATCTTTGTAATTAAGTTTCACGGCGCTTACGGCATCGGGGGCGATTTTCACCTTCGCTGTCCCTTCACCATACTTGGCAATTGCCCAGAGTGCGCTTATGCTTCCCTCTTTCAGACGCCAGCTTGCCTGCTCTATGCTGTCTTGCGGAAAGAATCCAACGTTGTATTCATCTGGTGCCAACGGATACCGGACAATGGGTGTGACACCAATGTAATCGTCATCGACATATATGGGAAGACTGTCCTGGTCCGCTTGCACTGACAGATACCCACTATGCAACTGCGCTATCATCAACAGTAATATCATACGCGATTATATATGCGGACTTTATGGGGTCAAGCGAAATCTACACTACATACACGGGCACTGGCTCCGCCGACGAAACTGCCTTAATCAACGAAATTAGCGGGATTAACGAAAATAACGCAATTAGCGAGAATAACGCTCTAAACGTTTTTATGTAGATTCGAAATGCCGTTATTTACGCCGTCTTCGGTTTCAGAAATAGAAAATACGCATAGCCTAGAACAAAGAATAGATAGAAACCGACAACCAGCCATCCGGATGCGCCGATCACACCGGAAATCACGCCCGATACAGATATGATGACGCCAATGACATTGGCAATCAACAATGTGAGGATAACTGCTCGCTGTGCCTTGCGATCGGTAATGTTCCTGGAAAACAAAGCCAGCAGACCCATCATAAAAGTCCCAAGCCCGGCATATCGCGCCATGAAACTCTCCACCGGACCATGTGAAACACCATATTGTGATAAGACTATCGTCGGTAACAGCGTGGCATAAGCCCCCTGGCATAGCATAATTATAGCATTGATGCTCAGGAAAATTCTAAGCTTCATTGAACCGCCTCCCCCGGGCTAAAACAGTCCCGGTAACAAATACGAACATTAGCACTAACTCCCTATTGACGTCTGCTTTAATTTCGCAATTCGAATTTCGACTTTCGGAATGCCGTACCATGCCCCTTGTTATTTCAGTCCTTTTATTATCCACCCTACTATATCTTCCGCTAGTTTCTCTCTGACGTTCGAAAAAGAATGGTCTGTTTGATAAACCAAGAATTCGACATTCCGGCCGTTTTCGTTTTTTAAAGCTCGGTATAAAGGCAATAGGTGATTATCAATCGTAACGTTCATATCATCCCAACCCCCGATCAACAAGATTTCTCTGCCCGCAAGTTTAGGTGCACTTAGCCTCAAATCATATAGATCTGCACTATCAACGAGTTTTTGTAATGCCCCACGCCCCTCAAATCGGACTGGCCCTTCGGGAGATTTCATCTCATCAAAACTTTCATTAAGGATTTTGGCCATGGATTCATTTCCCAAATATTCCCTAACAAATTCTCCATGATCAGTTCCTGCGATGGAAATGATCCTACTTACTTCAGGGTGGTTTGCTGCGAATGTCAGAGACATCCCTCCCCCGAAGCTGTAGCCGCACAATACAATGCTTGAGGTATCTATTTTGAATTTCCCTACAATTTCTTCTTTGTGAAGATATTCAAATGCAATCCCTATATCTTCAACTGAGCCTTCTAAGGTAAACTCTCCTTCGCTCGCATGCGTTCCTCTAAAATTAAAGGTAAAAGCATTCATACCGGACGCAGAGATTCTTTGACCCAGGCCCAATACATCCTCTTCATTTCCTGGGAAACCTTGCACCAATAAAACAGTCGGAAACGGGCATTCCCCTTCAGCAGCAAAAAACTTACCTTTTAGCACGTATCCGTGACTATTGAAATTGACACCGATCGGTTCATTATTCATTGTTTCCGCACCGAAAAGCAAAATTCCAGAAAACATGATCGAAAAACAACGGCATCCCTGTAATTTCGTGGATCGATATATCACTTGACCCTCCTCTCTGAAGTGTGATCTGCTGCAGTCGAGACCAGATACCACGATTTACTGGATTATTGATGATTCCTCCGCCCCAATTATGCTAATCAACCAGGTGATGTCAATGACGACGACGGTATGGTCGGTGCTCAGACAAACTCGCCTGGCGCGCTATCCGCCCGAGGGGACTGGCTCCGCAAGGTGCCTGTCCCCGTGACGCCTTTACGCCCGACGCTGCATGTGACTAATGACAAGAAGATAAGAGGCGCAGAACTTCAGCAGCTGAGGGATACTAACGGAATTGACGATAATAACGTTCCAAAATTTTTTGTGTAGATTCGCAATTCCAAATTCGCTTTGTCGTTATGGCGATACTAACGATCTTAACGGAACTAACGAAAGTAACGGTAATAACGCAATTAGCGAGAATAACGTTCCAAACGTATTTGTTTAAATTCGTATTTCGAAATACGATATAAGTATTCCGTTTCTCAGCGAAGCGTATTTTCAGGTCGTAACGCGACCGTGTCTTCAGGAGCGAAGCGACATGACTTCAATCCGCACTGCGGATATGTTCTCAGTTCGCGCAGCGAACGTGATTTCGTCTATACTGTCCAGTAGATTGTGATCGTCCAGTAATTAAGCGTTCCGGTCGTGGTGCCGAAGCCGCCGTAGATCTCCAGTCGCCACGCGCCATTCACCTCTTCGCCGGCGAAAGAGTCAGTTGTGATCGATTGAGTTCCGCCCGGGTAGTTACCATAATTCCAGAGTATCAGAGGCGTATTTTCGGGTGATATTAACCTTATGGTGAGCTCCTGTGGCGCACCGAACGTTACGCTGACTGTAATCGACAACGAATCCACCGTTGCTCCAGTCGGAGCATCTGTAATACCTATGTAGCTGTTAGTGTACTGACCTGCCGAAAGTCCATACGGTGTCAGATTCTCACCGTACACCCAATTCGGATTGACCGTAACCGTCACATCCCCTGTGTCAGCCAAGCCCTCCTTATCCTCGACGATCACTTCCATGACAAAGTGACCCGAATCATCGGGTGCAGTCCAGACCACCGAAGATAGATCTGTGGCAGATAGTGTACCGGCCTCGGCAGACCACTCATAGGTGATTGTATCATCGTCTTCATCCTCAGCATCACAGGTCAATGTCACGTCTTCCCCTGGATAGACACTTGACGGGTCCGCAGTGACGCTGTTTATCACCGGCGCATTATTCTCACCCCCGCAGTTGAGACACACCATGATTACCACGATGCTTAACCATAGAAAAATCTTCACTCTTTCCTCCCTTGTTATTCAGGAAGTATATGTCCCTGCGCCGATACTGTCAACAAGTATCGTGTAACCAACACACGCTTTTATGTATATTTATTGACTAACACAACTAACGGAAGTAACGAAAATAGGGAACTAAACAACATTTATTAAGTGCGAAATTCGAAATAAGTATGTAACGATCTAAATGATCTTTCTATCAAGTATCCAGTATCGAGAATCAATCATAAGAGTCTCCGGTTCACCGAGGCACCGGTTCACCGTTTCTCAGCAAAAGCGTGTCTTCAGTTCGCGTAGCGAACGTGATTTCGTCTATACTGTCCAGTAGATTGTGATCGTCCAGTAATTAAGCGTTCCAGAAACAAAAGAGCTGTACAACCTCAATTCCCAGACACCGTTCACATCCCCACCGGCAAAATAATTAGTCGTGTACGATTCAGTTCCACCAGGATAGTTGCCATCCCAGATCATCAACTGCCCGGCGTCTGGTGATTCCAGCCATATATCGAGCATACCAAAAGCCGGATGATTTATTGAGACAGATATCGTCACCGAATCCACTGCAGCACCGCTTGGGGCACCTGATATAGTAATCGCGCTGTATGTATAGACATTCGCACCAATCGTATATGCCGTCAAATTCTCACCATACACCCAATTCGGGTTGACCGTAACCGTAACACTCCCCGTGTCGGCTAAGCCTTCCCCATCTTCGACGATCACCTCCATAACAAATTGGCCCGTATCCATCGGCGCGGTCCAAATCACTGAAGAAAGATTTGTAGCCGATAGTGTACCCGCCTCGGCAGACCACTCATACGTTATGACATCACCGTCCTCATCATCGGCATTGCAGCTCAATGTCGCGTCCTCGCCAGGATAAACGCTTGAAGGATTCGCGTTTACGCTGTTTATCACCGGCGCATTATTCTCACCCCCGCAGTTGAGACACACCATGATTATCACGATGCTCAACCATAGAAAAATCTTCACTCTTACCTCCTTGTGTGTCAGAAGTATACTTGGACACGCCATATTGTCAACAAGTATAACACAGAATAGCCACGATTTCTCAGCGGCATCAACGAGAATACACAACCCGCCGCAACTTTAGCGAAGGCGGGGTCGATTCTTTAATTCTTCTTCGATTTTCTCTTTTGCTCTCTCAATGACATACAAAATATCATGATGGGTAGTTGAGGGCAAATTATTGAAATCCATTAATGTATGTGCAAAACCATGACCAGGAGCAAATTCGTCGATCGCAGATCTTAGAGCCTGCATTGCGGTGTTGTGATGGTTGTACTCACCCATCGTTTGAATCGACGCATATTTTATGGCACAAAAAAGACTCCATTTATCGCTTTCGATATCATCCTCACACTTTCTATCATCCATCTTATGCCAGCGAGTAGAATCACCCAGTAACTCCGCCGCCATTTCTAAAGCCTCTAGATCTACCATCCTGGCCGGAGGACAATACCACCAATATATCGCGAAAGATAATTCACGATCCCGTACCTCCAACATCTCCCACAAAAAATACCCCAATGTTGTCTTCATATATATATCTTCAAATCCGCGATAATTCACGATTTCATACTCTATCTCGCTTGTTCTATCATCTGGGTAGGTTAGTGTGCCGGTGATATTCTGCTCGCGAACAATGGAAAACAATTTTTCTCTGTCAAATGGGCTCTCACGAAAATCCGGCGGCAGGTTCATTGAAAAAGTAAATCCTTCCAGATATTCGGAATTCCCTACCAGCTCACCGTTCCTCACTCTGAAGCTGAAAGGCAGATAATCGTCAAGCAGCTCATTCTCTCCATATCCAAAGACAATACTTAGTAGTGCAATCAACACAATACAACCAACTTTTTTATTCACGGTTTCTCCGTCTCAATTATGCAAAACCACCCTTTAATGTCAATTAGAATCGAAGCTTGGGTGATATTATCTGACAGCCACTTTGGCTTGCAGCGTGCAGTTGCCATATTATCAGGGAAGCGTGACTTCAGATTGCGGGACGCAAGCATGTCTCCAGTTGTAAGTGCTCCGTTTCTCCGTGTCTCCCCGTCTCCGTTTCTAAGAGTATGCCCTATGTTATTTGCAGATTATTGGCTTCTTATCCTTTTTACGGTCATGATTGCCAAAGATACAAGACTCGCCGATAGCCAGATTATCAAGAGCACTATGGTTAAGAGGAGAAAACTTAAATCCAGATCAAATTGAAATTGCATGTATTGAAATTTCCAGATAAGATCTTCCTTGACCATCACTGCGGATAGTCGTAAAGGCAAGACCAAAAACCGTGACATGTCGAATTTCACATAACCAATGGTTGAGATCCATGCTACGTTCCCCGATTTTGAGATATGAGCATTATTCATCAGAAAGGTACAATCTCCCCATGATCTCCAATCGCTAAGAATCAATCGTGAGACTTCCTTATGACCGATTAGTATTTCATTGGGCATTGTGCCGAGAACTAAAATGTTTTCTTTTGAGAACAGTTGTTCCATGAAAGATTCTAATTGAGATGTGTCCCGATTTGTATACCCATCTTGAAACCTATATAATTGCTCGATAATCTCTGATCTAACACTATCAGAAGCGTTGCCGTAAGCAAATATATATTCATCTTTCGCCTCATAATACTCCTTGTGTGAATGACGAAGCACAGTCATTACCGAATATAATAAGACAGAAATGAAAATGACCTTTAGAATCTGTTTCGCAATTTTCATTTTTCCCTCCATCCTTTAGGAATTGCCATATTCATACTGCCAACTGAATTCGGATGTTACATATCTAACCCGAGGCGCTACGGCGACACTGCGTTTTCGGGTGTTCGTCTACCGTTCCGCCACCTTCATCGTGTTATCTGCGATCAAACGGTCGATTAGTTTGTGGTACGGGTCGATACCTGCTCTCACGGGTTTTTCATCGACGACGATCGTGAATTCCATTTCCGGTTTGTCGATCAGATGTTTGCTCAAATATAGTTCAGCATCATCCTCACCCAGCACGCCGATATCTATGTAGTCCCTGATCGGAATTTCAACCTCGTTACCGAGTTCATCAGCACGCATTTTGTGGGCGCTCACCGATACATGAACCCGGTACTTTCCGTTATCCAGCGGCTCATACGTTGCTTCTGCTGCTTTATTCTCGTACAGCGTGATCGTCTCGAACATATCAGTGACAATATACTGTAGACTGTCGGGAACAACCTGCCGTATATATCCCAGGAATTCAACGGAATTGGTGAATGGCGGTTCCTGGTAGGCAAAAGCCCTCAGGTAATCTGCCAGAGCGCGATTCAAACGCTCCTCGCCGATATAATCCTGGAGCGCGTTCATGACCACCATGCCCTTGCGATAGTGCAGGTATCCTTGATTTTCAACGAGCATGAGCGGAACTTCTTTCAAACGCTCGTTTCCCCGGCTACGCAAATAACTATCCAATTCATGCTCGAGCAGTTTCCTCACCAACTTCTCACTAAATTCCTGCCTGCACACCATGAGCGAGGAATACTGAGAAAGTACTTCGGACATGACGGTCGCCCCCCGCACGTCAGCCGAAACAAGTTGGTGCGCCCACCACTGATGTGCTACTTCATGGGCGGTCAAGGCGAACGGATAATCAACATCATCTTCATCAATCCTGGCGATGAACCCAATACCCTCTGAATACGGAATGGTTGCGGTCAGGCTCTGTGCAAATTCCTGATACCGCGGGAACTCGACAACCCGGACAAGCCGGTGCTGGTACGGGCCGAAATGCTCGGTGAAATATTCGAGCGATCTCTTGATGGAATGTATGAACCGGTCGATATTGTACTCGTGTCCCTTATTATAATACACTTCGATACTTACGTCGTGCCACGCATCGCGTCGTACTTCGTATCTTCCTGACAAAAATCCGTAGAGATTGATGAATCTATGATCCATAACATAACGATAGTAGTTCCGGTCCTCATCCTCCCACTCTTCGACAAGATACCCGGGTGCTATACCGATCTGGTCCCTATCCGTGCTTACCACTGCATCCAGCGAGATCCAATCCCCATCGTACGAGACATAATTGTTCATCCTTGCCTGCCTATCGTCGACCGGTGCCATCCGCTGGCGCGGTTCCAACTCGTATTGCTTGCGCTCGTGATCCTCGACCAGTTCGAGCTCCCGGTTATAACCGATGCGTGGGAAGTAATCTTGATTGTTAATGAAAGTTCCATTGTACACGATATCAACGTTCGGGTTATTATTCTTAAAACCCCTTTCCGTGTATTCCAGATGAAAAGTCAATGTCGTAGTATCGCCGGGCATGAGCGGTTCTTCGAATTTATATATATAGTATCCATACTTATCATCCTCAAGAGCCACAGTAAAAGGCCTTCTGAAAACGATATTCTGCGCAACCGGCTCATGCTGCAGAAGTATGTGCACGGAATCGATCGGCATGTATGTCCGGTTCTGCAGTGAATAATCTCCAGTGATACGAACTCTCCGTTCACTCGCGTAAATATCGACATGCGTCTTTACATCGGTTATGCGCGGCTGCGCGATGCCGTGGAACTTACTGTAGCGTTTTTCATACTCGGCCTTATCATACTTAACGTGCTTATTGATCCTGTACGCGTTCAGCACGTTTGTGTTGTAATAAATGAACCCGCCGGTTGCGATAAAAACAAACAAGAAAATAGTTGCCGCGATACGCTTACCTGGAGCGAACCTCTGCAAAAAATGTTGCAGACGGATTCTCACGTTCGCTTCCTGCCCCCGCACCCAGAAAAGATTCGCAGCGAGCGCGAGGAGAAGGGAAAAAGCAGTCCAGTACAGTCTGATCCACACTGCCGACGACAGGTAATGACCATAGCCGTTCATGTCTGAATACGTATAACCAGGCCCTTCGGCGAACAAGTACAGGCTGTGCTGCAGTCCGAAACCTATCGCTGAAATGATGATTATGTAGAAAGCGACCATGACAAAATGACCGATGTACTTGTTATTGACCAGCACCTGGACGAACAACGCCAGGACACAGTACCACACCAGTTCGATGAAGCGCAACCCATACAATTCTTTCAAATATTGACCGATTTCAAAGTTGTAATAGCCAAGAACCGCCTGTATGAATATCCCGCACAGCATGACCACGAACAAAAGCACTGCCGTGACCAGTGCAAGTGCACTAAGTTTTGATAAGAACGAGAGCCAATCCGGAACCGGCAAAGAATCGTATATCTGCGCAACATTTTTGTCACGCTCGCGCCATACAAGTTCACCGGAAAACAGCACGATGATAACGACCATGAACAGAGTAAATGTGCCGGCGGTGAGCTCAAGCACTTCGTATGTAACGGGGTATGTGGTCGCGCCGTAGATCTGTCCAATGTTCTCAAAACCCACCACCATGATGAAACCGACCCCGAGTGCGACGATTACGATAAAATAGAGGTTCTTGACGATGCCGAAAAATTCGATCTTTATCTGCCCGAGTAGTTGACGTATGCCAGCGCCCATTGAAAACTGTCTGGTTACAGCCGGCAATGCCATGTATGACGTTGAGACTTCAGGCTCTTGCGCCTCAACGGCTTCTGATCTCTTTTTCCGCTCAGACGTCACAAATGTCGGCTTAAACTTCATATATCCGAACACGAGCATTGCCACACCGATCGCGCTCCATAAAACACGGTTCCATAATACGACCCCGCTGAGTGGCATGAGCAGGGTATTCTTTTCGGCAACCGACCAGTATTCAGTAATATACCTTGCCGTATTCGCACCGAACGGGTCGATGACACTCGCAAAAACCTTGGCTTCGAGGTTCATGAGTAGGTTAGCCGACATGAGATAGCCCACAAGAATGGCAACGCAGGCAACGAAAACAGGCATGCGTTTTCTTTGCGTGACCGCCAGAGCAAAGAAAACGGCACCACTGAAGAATAGGTTGGGCAACACATGGATCAAGTATGGTTGAATGTAAACGATGAGGCGAAACGGCGCGAATTTCTCGGGCATGACGAACGGCATCAGGCTGCCAACGATAGCACCGATACCGACGCTCAGAAAGATGGCGAAGAGCACGACGAACGCGCCAAGGAAGCGTCCGCAGAAATAATCCGCTTTACTTATGGGATAAGAAAAAAAGAAAGAATGCGTATCGCGCTGGAAATCGCGGTACCCGGCATTTCCCATGACCGCTGCGATCACCAGCATACCGAAGTATACCAGCATTGAGATGAGCAAACCGACTGCGTAAGGGGCATTGGCAAGCACCTTGCCCTCACCGGCACCACCGATAACGACATTGGCGCCCCGGAACGCACCGCCGACCGAGATCGTCGCGAAAAAAGCGAACGCAAAGAACATGATGAAGTAGATATATGTGGATACTCTCGTGAACCGGTACTTTAGTTCAAATAAAAATATCTCGCGGAACATGGCGGTCCCCGCGGTTATGCCGTAACCGGCGCTGAATTTTTGTTTATGGTCGTGAAATAGACGTCTTCCAGTTCAGGCTCCACCATCTTGAACGTGTCGTCTGGTCGGTTGTCGCTCAAGACGTGGATCACGATCTTTCCGGCAAACAGCCGTGTCATGACGATCTCGAATTTTTTCCCGTACTCGGGAAATTCCTTCTTGGAAATCACCTTTGACCAGATCTTCCCCTTCAACTCATTCATTGCCTTGAGCGGCTCGGCTGTAAGCAGAAGTTCTCCCTCATGGATTATCGCCATGTTCGTGCAGAGTTCGCTCACATCATCGACTATATGGGTCGAGAGGATCACCACCACATGCTCTCCGATCTCACTAAGGATATTGTGAAAACGGTTTCTCTCCTGGGGGTCAAGACCAGCAGTCGGCTCATCGACAATGACCAGCTGGGGATTGCCGAGCAGTGCCTGAGCAATGCCGAACCGTTGCTTCGTACCGCCGGAAAACTCACCGAGACGCGTCCTGCGCAGGTCCCACAGATTGGTTTGGTGTAGCAGGTCGTTTATCAGAGTTTTGCGTTCTTTCTTATTATGAATGCCCTTGAGTACGGCAATATGGTCGAGCATATGCTCGGCAGTTACCTCTGGGTAGATGCCGAATTCCTGTGGTAAATAGCCAAGCAACTCTCTGACCTTATGCTTTTCTTTGAGCACGTCGATACCATTAAGCTGGATCGTCCCCTCATCCGCCTCCTGCAGGGTTGCAATGGTGCGCATGAGCGTTGATTTTCCCGCACCGTTCGGTCCGAGCAGCCCGAACATGCCGGTCGAAATGTTCAGGGAAACGTTCTTGAGCGCCTGAACGCCATTAGGATATGTCTTGGAAAGACTATTGATCGCCAACTCCATCACTCCTCCTCACGTAGGTCAACTATACCTGTATAGTAAGTTATACGTAAGAAAGCGTGATATTGTTGCATGTACGACGCCTAACGACAGGAAGCTAAGAACCCCTGAACCTCAGAAGCTGAGAACGACGGAACTTCGGAAGCTCAGAGACTCAGAAGTTGAGAACAATCAAAAGCAGAACCTCGGAAGATAAGATGGTAAGAGGTTACAACAAAACTGAAATTGAGAGGCTACGAATACTAGAAGCTGAGCATCTAAACGAAACTAACGATAATAGCGAACCAAACGAAAGTAACGATCTTTTATCCAGCATCAAGTCTCGAGCATCAAGTATCGTTATTTAGCGAGATTAACGATAATAACAGTCTCAACAATCCAAAATATAGCCCTTACCTGCGGCAGGATCTACGACAGGTTGGTGGTGTTGACTTATGACTTACTTACTACGCCTGTTATTGCGAAGATGCGTGCTGGTTAATAATTCTAAGGTACTCTTCGTTCGAAAAGGTCACACCATAATCAGGTTCTGTTAATATCCTGTATATCTCAGCGTATTGTGGAGGCTCCTCCGTTTCTATCTTCAAATCGTAATAGCCCGACACTTTCGCATAAATCGTTCTTTTCAGATCTGGACGTAATTCAGGAGCAGGGAAGACCAGGTACGCTTGTTGGCCAGTCTCGGGCATCACATAGTATTCAGCATCTGTGCTTTCCAGTTTGTCACGAACATCTCTACCGTCATGTGCTGTAGCTTCTGTTGCCGAAACCTCCTGGACTTGTATGGGCAAATCTTCTGAGTACTCAATGGAAAACATGTTGAATTGCCAGAATCCCGATGGTGGCATCAAACGTATCATCACTGAATCTCCCTCCACACGTGTCAAATCAAGCGGAACGACCCGGGTCTCAGACACAAAAGGTCCTCCACCCATGATCTCACCTCGGTGCGTCCATCCGTCTTCCTCCCGCACATAGACCTGCAGCTGATACAGTTCAACTTGGTCGTTCCATTCCTCAATCATTTGCTGCCATTGCGCAGTCATCATCTCTTCATACCATGTTGTAGTCTGATTACCGAAAAGACTAACCATTTGCCTCAGCATGTGGGAACCCCATATCGTATTACAGCCGCTAACGATGAGCTTGGCTTTATCATGTTGACATGGCCTCGGGAAATTAATGAAAAGAGTATCCCGCAGGTGTTTCGATGCATCTATCTCTCTATGATCAAGGCTGGATGTCCACAGCAAACAATCTTCGGCAGAGAGCAATTGGTACTGGTCATGACCATCCGCATCAGTGATATGCAAAGGCTTCCGCATATCGCCCAGCGTATAAAAATGACCATCTGCATCCTGACATACTGTTACATCCTTCGAGTGATCGACAATCAAGAGTTTGAACTCGTCAGTATATTGAATTTCATTCAATTCATTGGCAAGCAGAATACGGTATTCGCCCTCAACGGGCTTCAGGTTTTCCAAGCGGCAATAATCAGTACGCTGCAGCCCCTGACAAACAGCACCACCGTAAGGCTCACCGTCCAGAATATATTTCGTGCCGTTACACGAATGGATAAATGGACATGATTCAGGAAGATCATTCAGAGCACTAATAAGCACAATCATACCCACTATTCCACCAATCGCTGCAACGGCCAGACATCCAACCACAATCTGCTTACCGGTCTTCGAGACTCCAAATTTCCCGATGTATACGGTCTTGACCTCCTCAACAGGAATTTCTATGAATCTCCCATCCTCAACGTAACCTACAATCACATCGTCGATCAATTGTCCACCATCACGGAATTCGTAGATTTCATTATTTTTCGTGACAATTTTATGAATCGTGTATTCTGGTTTTTCTTCTAACTCCTGTATTGAGATCTCACGAGCTGTATAGCATCCGTGTGTGCATACTACAAAACAAACAAGCGTTACAAATACCACCGTTCTTTTACACAGCATATCTCCTCCTTTATTATACAATATGCTTTCTCGCTAATTCACCAACACCGGCTGGCGCGCTCGTTTTATCGCCTTGATTGCCTCCTTCTCATCAATATCTTTACCCACTGTTTTCCAACCCGTTATCCATCCTGCTACGCTTCCTATTAGTGCTCCAGGCCATGAAAGTACCCAATCCTCCCCAAGTGTTGAGGCAATTATGAAATAGCCGAAGAAACCACCCGTAACGAGACCGACGCCACCAAAAATATACCTGAAATTCTTCCTCCTTACGCGATTGACCTCGATTTCCGTAATCGGCAGGCCGACGCTATCATAATCAAGTATGCGCCATTTCGTTTCAAAATCCTTCTTTGAAAACGCAGATTCTTTCGACGTATTGATGTACTCACTCAATATATCCACAGTGAGCGGATCTCTACTCGTTACTCTGAACTCTCCTCTGAAATCTCCCATGTCTGTCATCAACCTGATTTCACATCCACTATTTGGAATATCGTAGAAGCGTGCCTCCACGAAATCGCTGACAAGGGGAAACAGATCGTACTCTTGTCGTTCTCTGACATCGATGCATTCTCCCACACTTTCATGAAGAGTAATAATCTCACCCCGCTCGTAGATCCTGTATTTTTGTAGAGAATAGCTGCAGTTTATCAACAATGAAAATAGAGTAACAATAATTAACATACGCCTCATAATACCTCCTCCCAAATCTACGCTGAGCTATTTTAGAGTATATGAATTGAATGTCAAGACGATGGACGCTATACGCCAAACGCTTTCCGCATCACGGCAAGCGGTATTAGCGGAAGTAACGAAAATAACGAACCAAACGATTTTTGTGTAAATTCGCTTTGTTATTATAGCGAAAATGACGGTCTCAACGCTTCAATATATACCAGGTTGGTTGTGTAAACTGACTTACGACTCTGCTCCCTCATTAACCAAAACGATCCGATAGCGTGCCTTGTTCTCCTTAACTCGTTGAAGCGCCTCATTTACTTGAGACATGGGCATCAGCTCAACTTTGGGCGTAATGCCCTGTGCCTGCGCGAACTCCAATACTTCCTTCATTATAGCGCGGTTTCCCAGGAACGAGCCAGTGATCGAAAGCTCGTGCGACACAATATCAATTGGTTTTAAGTCAATCATTGGGAAACCAACCAAGACCATCTTTCCTCTTTTCTTTAGAGTCTCCAACAATGAAAACCAGCTAAGCCCGCCGCTCGATGTACATAGTAGCAAGTCGTACTCGAACTCAACCCTTCGCAAGCTATCTCGGTCGTTTGAATCAATGAAGTGGTCTGCACCGAAGGCAAGCGCTTCCTCCTTTTTCTTTGGAGATGAGGAAATAGCCGTGACTTCATACCCAAGTGCGTGAGCGAACTGGAGCGCAAGATGGCCCAAACCTCCAACGCCGACAATACCGATCTTTGGAGCAGTTCCTTTTTTTGCATAGGTTCTGAGCGGAGAATAGACCGTAACGCCGGCACACAGAAGGACAGCCGCAACCTCGGGACGCATGGCTTGAGGAAGTTGGTATGTAAACCGGCTATCCGCAATGATAGAAGAAGAGAACCCGCCGTAGGGATCCCATGTTGCCGACTTTACAATATCCATGCAGAGTTGTTCCTCTCCCTTCAAACACCATTCGCATTTCATGCAGGAACGACCCTGCCAACCAACACCGACTCTGTCGCCTTCCTTAAAACCAGATGCAGCGCGTCCCACCTCCGATATGTACCCGACGACTTCATGCCCGGGCACAAAAGGATAATTTGTTATATCATAATAATCATCAATAGCACTGACATCAGTATGACAGACACCACAGTGAGTAACAGATACGCGGACATCATTATCCCCCAATTTAGGGGCTTCAAGGGATTTAAGTTCGAGGGTTTTCCCCCGTTCCATCGCCACATATGCCCGGATGGTCGAGGGAGATTCTACGGTTTTCATTATTCCTCCTCTGCTGAGTCACGATATTCTAAGACAGAATGGAGTCAATGTCAACAAAACATGCTGACAAACTCCCGACTCACTTCCCACACTACACACTCCATGCCGTCATTGCGAGGAGCGAAGCGACGAAGCAATCTCAGTCAATCAACGATATTAACGGGGCTAACGGAAGTA
>Ga0224495_10001462_pt1 | contig 16611 bp, 11 predicted proteins | sample SF_Jul11_sed_USG_FD_168128 | JGI IMG/M metagenome (GOLD analysis project Ga0224495, IMG submission 168128) | Sediment microbial communities from San Francisco Bay, California, United States - SF_Jul11_sed_USGS_4_1 | ecosystem: Environmental > Aquatic > Marine > Sediment | place: USA: California... | reverse complement strand
CCTCCTGAGCTATCGGCCCACACTCAAGGAATCAATAAGCCTAAAAGTTTACGCCGCTTTTGTCAAGAAAAGGTTTGCCTTTTTATTAAGATAAATTGCGGTGGGCTGGCTCGTGGTCATCGGCAGCCGTCTTTGGACGCCGCGCGCCGGTGGAGAAATCCGCAATGCAGACCGTCTAAACCGCCCCTTCGTAAATCGAGATCAGCTCGTTTCGGGTCAAACCGCCCAGATTCTCCGGGCTTTTATAGCTCAGCAGGCTATCCACCATGCTGGTTATCCTCGGTTTCTCCTGACAATAGTCCCCGATGCGCGAGCCGATGCCCAGCGCCCCGTGGAAGCCGTTGAGAGCCTCCTGGGCCATCGGCCCCAGCTCTTGGGCGCTCTTGCCGGCGGTGGATATGTCCCATACCTTTTCCAGAAACAGGCGGAACCGGCCTTCCTTGCGCGAGGCAACATGCCTCATCCAACTGGGGAAGACCACGGCCAGCCCAGCGCCATGGGCCAAGCCATGCTTGGCCGACAGCTCATGCTCCAGCATGTGGCAGGTCCAGTCCCCCACCGTCCCTGCGCCGATAAGCCCGTTAAGCGCCAGGCTGGAGCCCCACATCAGGTTGGCCCGGGCGATATAGTTGTCAGGCTCCGCGACGGCGACAGGCGCATATTTGATCACCGCCCGCATGATCGATATGGCCATTCCATCCTGCAGGTCGGTCCCCTCCAGCCCGTGGAAGAACTGCTCGTATACATGGGAAAGAATATCCACAGCGCCAAAAGCTGTCTGGTCTGGCGGGACGGTGTATGTAAGCTCCGGGTCCAGGATGGAGAAGGCCGGGTATAGGCCTGGGTGGTAGTAGGCGAATTTCTGTTCCGTCTTCGGGTTGGACATGACGGAGTTTCCGTTGGACTCCGACCCGGTGGCCGCCAGGGTGAGCAGCGCGCCCAGCGGCAGTGGATTGTGTGGCTTGATCTTTTTCTCGAACAGGTCCCAGGGGTCTCCTTCATGGCGGACCGCCGCGGCGATGGCCTTGGCGCAATCGATCACGCTGCCGCCGCCGATGGCCAATATTCCGCTGATCCCCTTCTCCCGGCAGAGGCGCACCCCATCCCGGGCGAACACGATGGAGGGATTGGGCGCGACGCCCCAAAGCTCTTCGTATGTAACGCCGGCTTTGGCCATACTGCCGGCCACCCGGGAGTGGAGGCCGGATTTTCTGGCGCTGGCGCCGCCCAGGAGCAAAAGGACCTTGCCACCCAGATGAGCCGCCGCCATATCCCCCACCACCTGGGCCTGGCCCCGTCCAAAAATTATCCTGGTGGGGTTATGGAATACAAAATTGCGCACGGCCCGCAGGGGCTAGAGCGCCTTGGCGGAGCTTTTGGCCAGTTCCGCCCGCAGCCGCGCCGCTTGGGTTTTGAGGTTTTCCATCAACTCATGATGGCTCATGGCCGACGCGCATACGGTGAGCACAGGCTCCCCGGCGCGGATCAGCGAGCCGCTTTCCGGGACATCCTTGGCGCCCCGGCTGAGCCACTCCTGGGCATTGAGAAATGTGGTTTCCACCGAGGAGAAAACCCGGGCGTGGGCGGTGTAGCGCAGGGCCGGCGCGAAATCTATGATTCTTTCAGAGGCGCTGTGGGTCACGCTCTCCACATGCAGGGCCAGCAGGTCGTTAAAGGAGCAGGCGCCGATGACGCCCATCCCCGCCGTGGGCCTGGGATTGATCTCCAACAGCGTCACCGCGCCGTCATAGATAAAATCAAAGCCCCACAGGCCTTTTAGGTCAAACTCCAGGGTCAGGGCCTCGGCTATCTCTGTCACCTTGTCGCTGATATCGTTGGCGAAGGGATGAGGGAAAATGTTTCCCGCGTAACGAAAGCCGCTGGCGCCGAAATCCTTGTCTCCCACGATCTGGGACATGATCCCCAACACTGCTGCGTCTGAGCCGTTGGAGACCACCGCCACGGATGATGGAATCCCCGGCACATGCCGCTGCAGGATATATGGCCCTTCCGGCTCCGGCGCTGTGGGGGAATAGAAATGGACTCCGCCGCCGCCGAGGCTGTTGAGCGGCTTCACCAGCCACCGGCCGGAGTCTGTCGGCGCGCGTTTTTCCAATAGAGTTTCGGGATATTTGAAACCCCAGGTGGCCGCCGCCCGCATGATCGACTCCGGGTTGCGGGCGTTCCTGGCGGATTTGAGCTCGCACCCCAGCACGGGGCCAAGCTTCTGCAAGGCGCGCAGAGCCACGATGTCGTTCTCAAAGCCCGGCCCGTAGATCACTCCCTTGTTGGGTATCCCCTCGGCCAGGCGCACCAGGCCCAGCATGGACATCTCCCGGTTTCCTTCCCGCAGTATGGAGCGGTTGGGGGCAAGCATCCTGGTGTCATAGTCGCCGTAGTAATCCACGGTGGTGACATGATGCCCGTGTTTGATGGCGTTTTCGGCCAGAAAGCGGATGTTGGACCCTACAAGGAGGTATGGCCTTCCCAGAGGATCGCTGTTTAACACGTTGTTATCCATGGGTTCGCCTATGTTTAGCCAACATTAAGCCTTGTTATACGTCTTCTAACTATAACCGGGGAAGGATGATTTTTCAATGCGCACCTCAATAAATAATTTCCCGCAGGGCCGCCGGCAGAAAAAGCATGAGCCCCAGGACCAGCGCCAGCTCCGCCAGGGGGGCTATGACGTTCCACCATCTCCATGGGCTGTTTAGCGCCATAAACACACCATGGGAGCTTCTGATGGCCAGGATGGCCGGGAAAACGTAGCCATACTCCATCTGGGGGGGCACCAGCCCCGTGGCCGACATCACCGCAAAGCCGGGTATCACCGCCAGGATGGACCAGATAAAGCTCTTGCTGGCGAAATGATAGCCGATGGCCGCGCCGCAAAGGATGTGGCCAAGGCCCAGCGATAAGCCGTTGACCAGCGCCTGCCGGGATTTGTCCTCGATCTCAAAAGCCGCCGCCATATCGCCGATATAGCAAACCCAGCCCGCGCCCGCCAGAGCCACCGCCACGCCATAACCGGCCAAAAGCTTGCCCCATGTGAAGTTATCCTTGACCGGATTGAGGTAATTTGCCACGCCCTTTAGGGCGAGCTTGGCCGTGGGGGAATACCATCGGCCCGTGCTGTCCGGCTTCAGGACCCCCTGACTTACCTGGAAGTCCAGGTTGCGCCGATGGTCCCGCTGGAATGTTTCGGCGAAGTTCTCGGCGGTGACCCGAACGATGGCGCCCCGCCCTTCCCTGGAGTCATGCTCCCGGTGCAGGCTCAAAAGCTGCGCCGGATCCTGGATGTGAGGATATTGGCGCGACCGGGCCCATGGCGGCTTGGCGAAAAGGCTGGAGACCGGGGCGTTGTTGGTCTGCACCTCCACTTCGTCATGCTTGGAGAGAAACTCGAAATATTTTATCGAATCGTTGTTCTGGGAAAACATCTGGGTGACCAGCAGCGAGGAGCCATCGGCGCTGGCGTAGAGCCGGTTAAAGTTATCGCCGGACAGGCCATGCACCGATACGTCCATCTGCCTGGAATATCCGCGCCCGGCGGCGAACCGATCCATCTCCCGGAAAAAATCCTGGTCCAGCAGCTTGTTGGAATCGATAACTATCTGGCCGAACTCCAGCGCGGCGCCGATCTTTACGCTGGCCATGACGGCCGGAACACCTATGGCCACCAGCACGGCGGCTATCCCGAGAAAATATAAAAAGAAAGATTCCATATATATTCTCCAGCAGGCCAGGACCAAAGAGCATTATATCAACTATCGGCGCCTTCGCCACGGCCCGCGACAGGCTTTATGGGCAGATGAGGCCCTTCAGGTACTCGGCCTCCGCCTCGGCGGCCACATGGTTGCCATGGATCAGCCAGTGGGTTTCCCGGGCGCGGTAAAGCGGCTTGGGGGAGGCCTTGGCGGCCGCTAGCAGCGCCGGGGTAAGGTCCACGCAGGCAATCCCCCGGCTCTGGCAATACTCGGCCATCATCCGGTTCGGGTGGTCCGGCTTGATGAATTCCTGGCGGATGGTTTTAAAACGCTCGGCGTCCTCCGGGTTGTGCAGGTCGTCCCGGAATTTATCCACATCCTTTATCCCCTCCAGAAACTCGGTTATCCTCTCCGGATATATCTGGAAGGAGGATGGGTAAAGAACGATCACCAGCTTCCGGCCGGAGTGGGCCACGTTGCCCGCCACCTCATCCAGAAACTCATACGCCTGCGCCCATTGCCGCCGGGCGTCCTCCTCGTCGGCAACATACATCACGCCCACCTCGATGATCGAGACATAGAATATCCAACGGGCCGGGACAAAATATGGCCGGGCCAGCTCCGGCGCGTCGTCGGTGATCACCAGGCCGGGGGTCACCTCCCCACCGGCTTTGCGGGCCTGGCGAACCCCCTTTTCCTTGGCGCCTGCCCACTCATTCATCAGCCGGCCGGTCTCCACGCTCTGGGTCACTGTTAGCAGGTTGGCGATGAACCGGGCCAGGTATGATCCGCTGGCCTTATGCCGCCGCTTCTCCTCTTCGGGCAGCTGGATGGTGTTGTAATAGAGGTTCGGTCCGTCATTGCCCATGTAGAAGTGCAGGGCCACCATGTCCGGGTCATATCTGCCCTCCGCCAGCTCGTACACCGTTTTGTAATCCCACAAATCGCCGCCGTTGATCCCGAAATTCAGCACCTCCACGTCCTTGCCACCGCACGCGGTTTCAAGCTTTTGCTCCACCTGGGTCATTACAGCGTCCGGGTAGGGAACCATGCCATAGGTGAAGGAGTCCCCCAGGGCCATGATCCTGTATCTACCCTTGGGCTTGGGTGTTTCAAACTCCGTATCGCGCATTCCCAGCGAGTTGTCGTAATAGTTCAACAGGGGCATGTATGGCTTTATGTCCGGCTTGGAGGCAAGATATGTCTCCAGATTGGGGAAGACCACGTCCTGGTTCTTTTCTCCGGCCATCACCAGGTATCGCACCCCCGGCAGCCGCGAGGCGGCGATACGCACCGCCAATTCCCCGGCAATAAAGCAGACCGTCAGGGTGAAAAGGGCCATGAGAACATGCAGCCGCGCGCCAAGCAGGCCAAGCCAAAGCTTTTGGCGGCCCTGGGCGGAAACAAAAAGCAGGGCGGCCATGGCCGACATCAGGGCAATGACGGCGGGTTTGTCGGCGGCGCTGATTTTGATGACGCCCAGGGGCGTGGTGATGACAAGCCTGCCCAATAGCAAGTATGCGGCCAGGGCGGTGGCCTCCAGCAGAGAAACCGCCGCCAGCGCAGGCGCCAATACCGAGCATAGGCTCGATGGGAGCCTGTCGGCCAGGGTGGCGCGAGCAAGGAAAGATTGAATCGAGGGAAAAGGGGTGGCCGCCAGAAATATGGCAGTCAGGCCCGCCAGCCACACAAGAGGCTTTTCCAGTCCGGCGATATATATCCCCAGGCCGTGGGGGCGCAGGTCGAACGGGCCCACGAAAATGAAATACAGAACGCCGATGGCTTGGAGCAGTGCGCCGCCGCCCGCCGCATATCTGATGGTCCTTTTTGCCTGTTCCATAGCTCCGCCGTGTTAGGCGGCCCGCCGCCCGGCCGCCATGGGGAAATCAGTAGGTCTTCTGATATCTGGCGGGCTTTCTGTCGTGCTCTTTTTTAATCCAGTAGCTGGCCGCGTTTTTATCTATCCGCTCGTCCAGGATATCCTTGCCCAGCATCCTCATGGCCAGGCCCAGCGGCGTGATGAGCATAAAATAGATGATCCCAAGCAACAGCCTGGTGTTGAACCACGCCAGGAACATGGCGAACTTCACCCATATTCGATATAACGGCATCAGCGCCATGGGGGCCGCCGCGGCGAAAAAGGCGAAGAAGGCCGACATGCCATATAAATATGGATACGCCCTTCCACCCTTATAGAGCGATATGGACCCAAATAGGGCGAGCAGGATCGTGAAACCGATCCAGGTTGTCCTTAGTTCCCGTTTGCTTTCTCCAATAGCCATCAGTCCAGCTCGAACTCCTTTCTCCAATCCTTTTCCTCGGTGAATTTGGGCTGATCCTCCTTGGCCAGAAGATATGGCCCTAAGGCAAGATAGTCCATGTCCGTGCGCATGAAGCAGGTGTAAGCCTCCTGGGGCCCCTGGACGATAGGCTCGCCGCGCACGTTGAACGATGTGTTGATTATCACCGGGCAGCCGGTGAGTTTTTCAAATTGGCTGATCATCTGGTAAAAGATCGGATGATCCACCCCGTCCACGGTCTGCAGCCGGGCCGAATAATCCACATGGGTGATCGCTGGCACGCCGGAGCGGGGGATGTTAAGCTTTTCGATGCCGAAAAGGCTCTCCTGCTCCGGAGTCATGGGGATCCTGCGCTCCTCCAGCACCGGCGCCACCATGAGCATGTAGGGGCTGTCGGCGTCGAACTGGAAATAATCCGACACTTTCTCCCGCAACACCGCCGGGGCGAAGGGACGGAAGGATTCGCGGAATTTTATCTTCAGGTTCATCACTGATTGCATCTTGGGGGAGCGGGCGTCGCCGATGATCGACCGGGCGCCCAACGCCCTGGGTCCATACTCCATACCCCCCTGGAACCAGCCCACTACCTTTTCCTCGGCCAGGATCCGGGCCACTTCCGCGGCCAGTTCGCCGTTGGTCCCTAGCTTTTTGTAAGGATAGCCATGCTTGTCCAGGAACGCGCCGATCTGGTCTGGGGAGTAATTCGGCCCCAGGTATGAGCCTTTTTGCGTGTCTCTTTTATCATCGGCCTGGCGCGGCTTGCCCAGGTAGTGGTGCCAGGCGACCAGCGCCGCGCCCAGCGCGCCGCCCGCGTCTCCCGCGGCAGGCTGCACCCATATCTGGTCGAAAACCTTATGGGCCAACAGCTTGCCATTGGCCACGCAGTTTAGCGCCACGCCGCCGGCCATCACAAGCTTCTTCTGGCCGGTGGTGGCGGCCACATGGCGGCCGATGCGCAGCATTATTTCCTCGGTGACCTCTTGCACGCTGCGGGCCAGGTCCATCTCCTTCTGTGTGACCTCGCTCTCTGCCTGGCGGGGCGGGCCGCCGAAAAGAGCGTGAAATTTTTCCGAGGTCATGGTGAGCCCGGCGCAATAGTCAAAATAGCTCATATCCATCTTGAAGGAGCCGTCCTCCTTCAGGTCCACTATATGGTCGAAAATATCCTTTACATATTTCGGCTCGCCATATGGCGCCAGGCCCATCACCTTGTACTCGCCGGAATTGACTTTAAAGCCGGTGTAGTAGGTGAAGGCCGAGTATAAAAGGCCCAAGGAGTGGGGGAACTTCATTTCATATTGCAGGTCGATCACGTTTCCCCTGCCCACCCCGAAAGAGGATGTGGTCCATTCCCCCACGCCGTCGACGGTGAGTATGGCCGCTTCCTGGTATGGCGAAGGAAAGAAAGCGGACGCGGCGTGGGATTCGTGATGCTCCGGGAACAGAGTCCTGCCCTTAAAGCCCGGCAGGCTCTTGCGCAACTGGTCCCGGATCCAGAATTTTTCCTTTATCCACACCGGCATGGAGGTGAAGAAGGAGGAAATCCCCCTGGGAGCGTATGCCAGATATGTCTCCAGCAGCCGTTCGAACTTTATCCATGGTTTGTCGTAAAAGGCCATGATCTGCACATCCTCCTGTCGGACGCCGGCCTTTTCCAGGCAGAAATTGATGGCATGGATGGGGAAATCGGGATCATGCTTTTTCCGTGTGAACCGCTCCTCCTGGGCGGCGGCGATGATCTCTCCGTCACGAAGCAGGGCGGCGGCCGAATCGTGGTAATAAGCCGAAACGCCCAGGATATATAAGGGACTATTTTCCATTTTGTAAGAACAGTTGTTATATGTTGGTAGATTAAACGTTTAATTTTACATCAATCGCCCTGGTGATCAAACATTATTAACGCCTGGCGAGCCCTCGGCCGGTTTTGCCCCCGGGCGGCAATAGGCCGGGAGTCGGGTTTCTGCCGAGGATGTTGCGTAATTAGCCCAAATGAATGGTATAATTTGCCTTGGGATAATGGGTGAGGTGTGCCGCGTGGAAAACGTGGGTTTGATATAGCTGGTGTCAACATATTGAGTTTGTGCGTGTTAATTATGATATTGGGGTTTTATAGAGCCGTTGAAACTTACACAGGCGAAAACTTGTAGGCTTTTTCCCAGATGGAAGAAAAGGATTACCCAAAGATAAAGACGGAGAACATCGACATCGAGACCCTCCTGCGCGAGAAGGAGAAGATCGATTCGCTGATCAAGCGCAAATTCACGCGCGAGATCACAGTGATGTTCACGGACCTGTCCGGCTCCACCCAGATGAGCGAGGAACTGGGGGATCTGGCCATGCGCGCCATCTTCAAGAAACATTACGACATCATCCGTCCCCTGGTGGAATCCCACAACGGCGTGCTGGTGAAGACCATGGGCGACGGCACCATGTCATACTTCGAGGACGCCGCATCCGCCATCCGCGCCGCCATCGCCATCCAGAAAGGGATCGCTCAATATAACGAGGAAAAGGGGGATCCCCAACTCTTCATCCGCTGCGGGCTGAACACCGGCCTTGGCATCGTGGAAAAGACCGACGTGTACGGGGACGTGGTGAACGTGGCCCAGCGGTATGAGGCCATGGCCACCGCCCGGGAGATCCTGATGTCGGCGGAGACTTTTCAGGCGGTGAAGGGAACCTCCGGGTTGACCATCATTTTCCTGAAAGAGAGCAACATAAAGGGGAAAGGCGACATCCCCAAGAAGGTGTACAAGGCCTTATGGGATCCCGCCGATATCGAAAGCCACGCCGCCAAGATGAAAACCGACGAGTTGGAGACATTCGTCGACCAGGCGGCCGTGGAGGAGATGAGCATCGGCGAGGCCAAGACCTCCATGCCCCCGTTGCACCCCAGGCTTATGGTGGAGCAAAAAGGGAAAACCCCGGTTTTCTTCGAGCTTAACAAGGACGAGATGGTGATCGGCCGCTCCTCCAAGTGCGACATTCAGCTGCCGGAGGTGTATATCTCCCGCCGCCACGCCCGGATTCTGAAGGAGGGCGGGACCTTCTACCTGGAAGATATGGAAAGCAACGTGGGCACCGTTTTCAAGGCGCAGAAGATCAAGCGCCAGGAGATCAAGCCCGGCGAAGAGTTCTCCATTGGCTCGGTGCGGCTGGTGCTGCTGGGAGAGCGCACCCCAGAGGAGGAGAGAATCGGCATTGCGGACACCTCCGACAAAGTGGTGGGGGTGGACACCGACGCCACCTTGCTGATGGAGCGCAAAAGGATCTACCTGATAAAGGTGTTCGAGGGGAAGACCCTGGTGGCCAAGCACGAACTGCGCGACGTGCCGCTGATGGTGGGCAGGGTCAACGAGTGCGATGTGCGCCTTGGCAATCCCGCCGTCTCCCGCCAGCACGCCAGGATATACACCGTGGGCGAGGCTGTGATCGTGGAGGATCTAAAGAGCAACAACGGCACCTATGTCAACGGCACCAGCGTCAGCAAGGTGGACGTGGGGATCGACGACGAGATCCGCATCGGCCCCTTCACCATTTTCGTGTCGGACCCCTCGGTGCCGGAGCTGGAGGAGAAAAGCGGCAAGCTGAGCCTGGCGGACAAGATGCTCTCCTTCCTCCACAAAAAATAGATGCCCGCCGCAACAGGGCGGCCTCACCTGAACATCATCCTCTGTCAGGCCCGCCACGCCGGCAACATCGGCGCCGTGGCCCGATTGATGAAAAATCTTGGTTTCTCCCGCCTGACCCTCGTCGATCCCACGTCCCGCGGCCATCTGGAGGCGATGCGCATGGCCTCTGGCGCCGAGGAAATAATAGAGAACTCCACCATCGTCGACGGCCTGGAGGAAGCGCTGGAAGCCGCAGGCCGCGCTTACGCGGTCACCCGCCGGCCCAGAAGCATCCGGAAAAAAATCCTCACTCCGGAATCCGCCGCCAGGCAGATCGCCACCCTGGCTGAAATGGAAGTGGCCCTGGTGTTCGGTTCGGAAAAGTTCGGCCTTTCCACAGAACATGTGCGCATGTGCGACGCGGTGATCACCATCCCCACCAGCGATGAGGCGCCGGCCATGAACCTGGCCCAGGCTGCGGCGGTGACGCTGTACAGCGTGGCCAGGAGCAGGCTGTCGCCCCCGGTGGCGGCCGAGGAGGCGCCCTCCACCCGGGCCGATCGGCGGATACTGTTCGCCCGGATGGAGGAGGGTTTGCAAGCGGCCGGTTATTTCCGCACCAGGGGCGCCAGGCAGACCATGGCAGATATCGAGGATGTGATGAACCGGGCCAGCCTCACCCGCCGTGACGTGGACCTGTTCATGGGGATGTTCCGCAGGCTCCTGGCGGCAATGGAGAAGTAACCTCAAGCTCAAATGCATGGTTGGCCTCGGAGCGTTTGATGACAGGCCGCAGGAACAGTCTGGCGTCGCATGGGGATTTGCTGGGAATCTATTGCGAATGCCCGGTGGAAGTATGCGAGCGGCGGGATGTTAAAGGAATGCGCAAGCGGACAAGGTTCGGGGAGATAAAAGATTATACGGAGTTTTCTCTCCTTGCGAAGCTCCCATCGCTAAGGACATCCTAGCTTACACCGCCAACGAATCCGTAGATAAGTGCGCGGGCGGTCAACAGTGGCGCGCCAGCGGGTGGCTTGCTGGCGCTGGATGAGTTGGAAAAGATATGGCTGGATGGAGCGCAACAGGCCCTGGATGACAGGGCGCGCTCTTGGGTAAATTATCATGAAGCGCTATGAAGGCCTGGTGTTTGGTGGCCGGTTTATTTGAGGTTTCAATAAATCAGAGCGTAAAGTGTGAGGAGCTGATGGCAGTGTCCCCCTTCATATATTTATACCTTTCGGCATAATATATGCCATAATCGATCAACAATAGAGGGTATTGTTGGTTTGAAAAAGAAAACAATCTCCAATAAAAAAGCAATAATAGCCACCCATTCGGCAAAGCGCTCTAAAGCCGGCAAGCTCGCCGCAGAAAAAACTGGAATCAACAAAACATATGCAGGCGCCAGGGACAAAGCAACCCAGGACAGGGAGACCGCGCAATCGCTTGCTGAAAAGAAATCATTTCCCATAGTGGGCATCGGGGCTTCGGCAGGTGGGCTGGAAGCTCAAGAAAAGCTCTTTTCCAACATTCCGCGTTCCATTAATGCGGCTTTTATCATTGTTCAGCATCAGGCGCCAACCTGTAAAGGCATGATGACCTCGTTTCTGCAAAAACACACGGCCATGAGGGTGTTGGAAATAGAGGACAGACTCAAGGTCGAGCCGAACACCGTCTATATAAATCCACCAGGCAAGGAAGTATCGATCCGGGATGGTGTCATATTGCTGGAGCAACCCAGGGAAACCCACGTGGCACGGCTGCCCATAGATCACTTTTTTCGCTCGTTGGCGGCCGACCAGGGAGATAGGGCGATATGCGTAGTGTTATCGGGGACTGGCTCCGATGGCGCATTGGGGCTCAAGGAGGTCAAGGGCGCGGGTGGGCTGACCATAGCCCAGGTAGAAACGCAGGCGAAATATGAATCCATGCCGCGTAGCGCCATAGACACAGGCCTGGTGGATTTTGTTTTGCCGGTGGAGAACATAGCGGCCGAGCTTGCAAAGTATACAGAGCATCCATACATCACGAAACCGGGAGTAGCTACCGTTGGGAATGATTATGAGCTTGCGCTACGCAAGATTCTAGTGATGATACGTAGCAAGACCGGACACGACTTTTCCGATTACAAAACAAGCACCACCAGGCGCAGGATTGAACGGCGCATGGCCGTCCAGCAGATTGGCCAGATAAACGAGTACTGCGCGTTCCTGGCCAATAATCCAGAGGAGGTGGATGCCTTGTACAAGGATATGCTGATAGGCGTCACCAATTTTTTCAGAAACCAGAAAGCTTTTAACGTTCTGAAGAAGGAAATAGCGCCGGACATTCTTGAAAAAAAGAACAAAGAGGATGTGGTGCGCATATGGACGCCAGGCTGCTCGACGGGCGAAGAGGCCTATTCACTGGCGATGATTTTCCTTGAGGCGATAGAGAGAAGCAACAAGAGGCTGAGCCTGCAGATTTTCGCCACTGATATAGACACTGAATCGCTGAAATTCGCCCGCGCCGCCGTATATCCGCAGAGTATATCCGCTGATGTCTCGGCGGGCCGCCTTAAGAAGTTTTTCACCAAGGAGGATGATTCTTACAGGATAAAGAAAAATGTGCGCGAATCGATCATATTCGCCAGGCAGAATGTCTTCAAGGATCCGCCGTTTTCCCGTTTGGACATGGTCAGCTGCCGGAACATGCTTATCTATATGGAGCCAGAGCTCCAGAAAAAAATAATTTCAGTGTTTCATTACACCTTGAAGAAAGACGCCATTCTGTTTCTCGGCGCATCGGAAAGCATCGGCGGGCACAACGAATTGTTTCAACCCTTGGACGCCAAATGGAAAATATACAAACGCGCCGGGCAGGAAGGGGGAATGCCTGCCAGCCAGAAAGTCGTGCATTTTATGAGCAACGACGCCCAGGCGGCGCCATCCAGTTTCAAGTTAAATATCAATAGTGAGGATATAAATCGCGTTGCCGAAAAAGCGATTTTAAACCGCTATTCCCCTCCATGTGTCTTGGTCAATCAGCGTCTTGAAATCCTGTACTTTCATGGCTTGTTGGAGAAATTTCTCTCTCCGCCCATTGGTGAGGCCAGGTTCAACATGCTGGAAATGGTAAAAGTGAATCTGCGCTTCAAAATCAGCTTGGCGATCCAAAAAGCCATAAAGACGCGCAAGAATGTGACAGAGCGGGGGATCCTAATGTCGGACGATAGCGGCTCGCGGCTCCTGGACCTGGAAGTGCGCCCGCTAAACAAACAGCGACCCGGCCAGGATGGCCTTTATATGGTTATATTCAAGGAAAAGCAATCCCAGGGCAAAATACCGCCAATGGAAAAAAAGAAGCGAAACGTCTCCAATATCGACCCACGGATAACCACCCTGGAGCAGGAGCTCAAAGTCACAAAAGAATTTTTGCAGTCGATTAACGAGGAATTGGAGACGTCCAACGAGGAGCTGAAGTCGTCCAACGAAGAGCTTCAATCAACCAACGAGGAGATGCAAAGCGCCAACGAGGAGCTTGAAACCTCCAAAGAGGAACTGCAATCCACCAACGAGGAGCTAGCCACAGTGAACTCGGAGTTGCAGAGCAAGGTCGACCAGCTGTCCCAGGTAAATAACGACCTGAATAATCTTCTGGCCAGCACGGAAATCGCCACGATATTTCTGGACACAGATTTGTGCGTCACGCGGTTCACCCCTTCTGTGATGGGTATCTTCAATTTAAGAAAAGGCGACATAGGCCGGCCCATCAGCGACATCACCTTTAGCCTGGATTACGATGCGCTTTATGAAAACGCCTCCCACACCCTGAAGACCCTGGAGAAAAAGCGAAAGGCGGTGCAAACAAAGCATGGGCGCTGGATGGATGTGCGGATAATTCCCTACAGGACCACGGATAACGTCATTGACGGGCTGGTGATTACGTTCATGGATATTACAGAGATGAAAAACACAGAAATGGCGCTGCTGGAAAAGGAGAAGAATCTTCAAACAATTCTTTCGATTTCAAACGATGGAATATTTCAGATGGATAAAGACGGAAGGATCATATCCGCAAACAAGAAATTCTCGAAAATGACTGGATACGCGGAAAAGGATTTAGTCGGCAGGCGCATGGTTGATTTTGTGGCAGTTTGTGACAGCGGAACAAAAAATAATACGCTTGAAAAGCTGTTGAGCGGAGAGCCTGTAAAAGGAATTATCCCTTTCGTTCATAAAGATGAATATGAAATCAGAGCCTTTCTAATGTCTGGCTCCATCATTGTCAATGGAGAGGTGGGCAGAATAATTGGGGTTGTCAGAGATGTCATTGAAAAAGCGATGGATAAGAAAAGTCAGTAAGTGTCTCGATGTATCCGCGGATGACAATAAACATAAAGCAAGTTGCTGAGCGTATAGGATATTTATAATAATAAATCTTGATATTGCATATACGTTCCCTTATGCTTGCGGTGGCTGTGTTTTTATCATGTTTGCGGTCATTTGTATTAAGATGCTAGAGGGTTTCATGTATGAGGGAAAAATTCAAAGCAGCCGCATGGGAAAAACTTCGTAATCGCGCAGAGTCGATTCTTCAATCCGATCCTAAAGCCGTAACTGACCTCCCTCCAACGGACATCCTGCGCCTTATTCACGAGCTCAACGTGCGCCAGATAGAGCTGGAGATGCAAAACGAAGAGCTTTTGCGAACACAGAAAGAGTTGGAGGACTCGAAAGCGAACTATCTGGATTTGTTTGACTTCGCTCCCGCAGGATATCTGACCATGAATGGATTTGGCCGCATTCAGGAAGTCAATTATACGGGCGCCAGTATGTTGGGCGTCACACGAAAGAGTCTCATGGGCAAGCATCTGCCATTGCATGGAGTGGAAGATGGCGACACCTTTCATTTGCACATTCAGGCGTTGAAGGAAACCGGCATGAGCGATGAATGCGAATTGCGGTTAAGAAAAGCTGACGGCTCGTTTTTCCACGCTCACATGAAAAGCGATCCTGTAAAAAGTGGCGCTGGCTTACCTTCAAAGTTTCGTACCACGCTGCTGGATATCACCAGGAGAAAGACCGCCGAAGAGGAGAACTCCCTGTTGATTGCAGCAGTGGAGAGCGCCACAGATTCCGTCATCATCACCAGCCCGAACGGTGTGATCAGGTATGTGAATCCCGCATTTATCAAAAACACCGGATATTCGCGGGATGAGGCGGTTGGGCAAAACGTTAGCCTTTTAAAAAGCGGAGAGCACGATGCAAGATTTTTTAAAAATATCTGGCAAGTTATAAGGGCGGGGCAGGTATGGCGCGGGCATATGGTCAATAAAAGAAAGAACGGATCACTGTATGAAGACGAAATTGTAATTACTCCAGTAAAGGATAGTAAAGGTAATATAGCCTGTTATGTGGCCGTCTACCACGATGTGACGGCAGAATCTAATCTGCGGCGCGCCAAGGAACATTTCACCATGGTAACAGCCCATGAACTGAGGACCCCCCTCACGCAATTGGGGCTGATAAAATCATTCATGGATGCTTTCAACTATTCGAAGGACAACCAAGAAAAAGTTGACAAAATAAAGGACATTTTCCATAAAAGCTTTAATGATATGGAAAGGATCGTTACGCGGGCCATACTCTTGACTGAACTATCTGCCGAGGGGAAAGAAAAAATATTTGCCGATGTTTACATTCACATGCTTGTTAAGTGTTGCTTTGAAAATGTCCAACACGATGTTCTTCAAAGCAGGCCCCAATTAAAGATGCTTATAAATATCGAATCGCTGCCCGATGATACTGTTGTGTCGGCCAATCAGGATATGCTGGTTGTTGCGATAGATGAGCTGTTATCCAACGCTGTGAAATACACAGATGACGGCAATACTGTGCTGGTGAGGGGTCATATTGATGGAGAGCTCGCCGTGGTAAGCGTCCTCGACGAAGGCGTGGGTATTGATAATAGTGCGACCACGGCTGTGTTAGAGCCATACCATTCACTGGAGGAGACATCTCACCATTCCACTGGCCGTCACAATTATTTAGGTGGAGGCATGGGGCTGGGCCTTACGCTTGCTCACCTGATCGCCAAGTATCATAATGGCCGCCTGGATATTCACAGCAATATGGATAGCCGGGGAACTGTCGCCACGTTATTTATCCCTTTGGCCAGAAGAGCGCAATGAGTTGTCAAAAACCGCCGGCGAGTTGGGTTCTCCAGTACTTTTTTGCAGGTTGTTTTGAGCCAACTCGTTAATAAATGGTAGGCGGAGAGGGGATCGAACCCCCGACATCCAGCTTGTAAGGCTGGCGCTCTCCCATCTGAGCTATCCGCCCACTATTTTCCGCTGCGGTGGTTTGCCTGCCAGCGAAGGTTTATATTGTACAACACTGGCCGATAGGTAGTGAAATGATCATTGCGCTTGGGGAATGGGGGGGGGCTGTATGGGGTCGAGAATTCTGATAAATTCCCGCACCGGGTTGGACATATATTTGCCCTTGAGCAGGATCAGGTTGAACAGCCTGGGCAATTGCCGCCCTTTTATCCGGGCCATGGCCAGGGATTTGGATTTGAGCTCCCGCTCCACCGCCGCGCGGGAGATCACCGCCACGCCGGAGTTGTTCTCCAGCATTCTTTTGATCGCCTCGGTGTTTCCCAGCTCCATGGTGGCTTTGGGCGGTTCCTTATCCATGCCCATGGAGTCCATGAACACTTTCCGGGTGCCGGAGCCTTTTTCCCTCAGGATCAGCGGCTCGGAGCCGAATTCATCCAGCGATATTTCCGTCCTTCCCCTGAACCTGTGGTCGGAAGAGAAGACCACCACCAGTTCATCTTTCTTGAACAGGTAGGAGTCCATCTTGGCAGGATGGGCCAGGGGCCCCTCCACCAGGCCCAAGTCGATCTCGTTGTCCAGGATCGCCTGTTCTATATGCTCGGTGTTGTTCACGGTCATCTCGATCATGCAGCCGTTGAATTTATGGCGGAACCGGACCAGGTAGTCCG
>Ga0224495_10001461_pt1 | contig 16626 bp, 9 predicted proteins | sample SF_Jul11_sed_USG_FD_168128 | JGI IMG/M metagenome (GOLD analysis project Ga0224495, IMG submission 168128) | Sediment microbial communities from San Francisco Bay, California, United States - SF_Jul11_sed_USGS_4_1 | ecosystem: Environmental > Aquatic > Marine > Sediment | place: USA: California... | reverse complement strand
CGGATCGCCCGTCGAAGGACGCGCACGGCGCCTACCTGTCGCTCGTGCATACGCTCGGCACGCGCACCGGGGAGTTGCACGTCGCGCTCGCGATGCGCAGCAGGGATGCCGCGTTCGATCCCGAACCGGTCGAGGATGCCGACTTCGGCGCGTGGGCGGGGCGCGTGCGCGAGGAAGCCGAGGCGACGCTTGCCGTGCTCGAGCGCCAATACACGCAGTTGCCGGTTCCGGCGCGCGACGACGCGCAACGGATCGTCGAGCAGCGCGACGAGTTGTTCGAGCGCATCGACACCCTCGCCGCCGCGCGAGGCGCCAAACTCAAGACGCGCTATCACGGCGACTACCACCTCGGCCAGGTGCTGCTGGTGCAGAACGATTTCGTCATTACCGATTTCGAAGGCGAACCCGGCCGCTCGATCACCGAGCGCCGGCGCAAGGGCGCGCCACTGCGCGACGTCGCCGGAATGCTGCGTTCATTCGACTATGCGCGCTGGACGGCGCTGCGCCGGGCGGGGGGCAGGAGGCAGGACGTGAATGGCGCGGCCGAGATGCTGCGGCAATGGGAAAGCGAGACCCGCAGGCAGTTCCTTGCCGCCTATGCGGCGACGACGCGCGATTGCGGCCTGTACGCAGAATTCGGCGCGGCGCGCGGCCTGCTCGCGCTGTTCGAGCTGGAAAAGGCCCTGTACGAAATCCGCTATGAACTCGGCAACCGTCCGGGCTGGGTGGGGGTGCCTTTGCAGGGCGTTCTCGCGCTCGCCGGTATCGGCGAGTAGGCGCGAACCGGCAATCACACGAGGGAGAAGGTCATGGACAAGGTCAACGTATTCTTCGAACCGCTGCGCGCGATGCTCCTGCAGGTCGGGCAGTTCCTGCCCAAACTCGCGATCGCGATGATCGTGCTGGTGGTGGGCTGGCTGCTCGCCAAACTCGCGCTGTTTGCCGTGGTGAAGGCACTGCGCGCGATCAATTTCCACGTGCTCAGCGAGCGCGCCGGCATCGACCGATTCCTGCGGCAAGGGGGGCTGGAGAACGACATCACGGGCGTGTTTGGCGTGCTCGTGTACTGGCTGGTGATTCTCGCCGCGCTCATCGTCGCGTTCAACGGCCTGGGCCTGACCTATGTCACCGACCTGCTCGGCAAGGTCGCGCTGTTCGTGCCGAAGGTGATCGTCGCGCTGCTGATCCTCGCCTTCGGCGCGTACTTCGCGCGATTCATCGGCAGCACCGTGACCGCGTACTGCGGCGGAGTGAGAATGCGCGACGGGGAACTGCTCGGCAGGCTCGCGCAGTACGCGATCATCGCCTTTGTCGTGCTGATCGCCTTCGAGCAGGTAAACATCGGCGCCGATATCATCCGGCAAAGCTTCCTCATCGTTCTCTCGGGGATCGTTCTCGCGCTCGCGCTCGCCTTCGGTCTGGGCGGGCGGGAATGGGCCGCGGCGATGCTCGAGCGCTGGTGGCCGAGCGACCGGGGAGAGCGCGGCTGAGCGCGAATCGAGGTTCGATGAACGCGGCGCGGCGATGATTCTCGCGGGCGACATCGGCGGCACGCAGACGCGCTTCGCGCTGTTCGAGGCCGGCCAGCCGCGCGCAGCCTTCGAAGTGCGCTACGAATCCGGCGACTACGCCGGCTTCGGACTGGTGCTGGAACGGTTCGTCGCCGATGCCCGCGCCGCGCTGGGCGGCCTGCCGTGGATCGAGACGGCCTGCCTCGGTGTCGCCGGACCGGTCTCTCCCGGGCGCGTCGAATTGACCAATCTTGCGTGGGTCATCGACGCCGCCGAGGTCGCGCGCTGCCTCGATGTCGAGCGCGTCGCGCTGATCAACGACTTCGCCGCGATCGTGCACGGTCTGGAGAACCTGGGCGAGGGCGATCTTGCCACGCTGCAGGCGGGCGAGCCGGCCGCCGGCGCGCCGCGCGTGGTGCTGGGCGCGGGTACCGGTCTGGGCATCGCCTACGCGGTCGCCTCGCCCGGGGGCGGTTATCGACCGATTCCGGGCGAAGGCGGGCACGGCGCCTTCGCGCCGGCGAACGACGAGCAGGCGGCGCTGTGGAAGTATCTGCACGAGCGCGTCGGCCGCGTCACGCTGGAGCACCTGCTCTCGGGCGCGGGGCTGCGGCGTGTCTACGAATTCGTGCTGGCGCGCGGCGGGTCGAGCGAATCGGCGCCGCTGCGGGCCGAGCTTGCCGCGACCGTCTCGGCCGAGCCGATCACCCGCCATGCGCTCGAGCACGGCGATCCACTCGCGCTCGCGGCGCTGGATCTGTTCATTGCCTGCTACGGCGCGGCCGCCGGCGACCACGCGCTCAACGTGCTGGCGCGCGGCGGCGTGTTCATCGCCGGAGGCATCGTCGCGAGGATCCTGGCGCGGCTTTCGGACGGGGGCTTCATCGCGGCATTCAATGACAAGGCCGCATTCTCCGGGCACGCGCGCCGCATGCCGGTGCACGCGATCGTCAACGAGCGCGTCGGGCTGCAGGGCGCGGCGGCCTTTGCCGCGCGGACCGATTCGGGCGCGGCGGCCTTTGCCGCGCGGACCGATTCGGGCGCGGCCGCGCCCGCCGTGCGAACCACTCCCCCTTGAACTTCATCGAGCACCGACATGACTGAACTGGCGGCGATCACCGCAGTCTGGCCCGGGCGTCCCTATCCGCGCGGCGCAACCTGGGATGGCGAGGGCGTCAATTTCGCGCTGTACTCGCAGGATTCCGACCGGATCGAGCTGTGCATCTTCGATGCGACGGGCAGGCGCGAGCTGCAGCGCATCGCGCTGCGCGAGCGCACCGACGACGTCTGGCACTGCTACCTCCCCGAGGCACGGCCGGGCTTGGTGTACGGCTACCGGGTGCACGGACCCTACAAACCCGAGGAGGGGTTGCGCTTCAACTCGCACAAGCTGCTCGCCGACCCCTATGCGAAGGATTTTGTCGGCTCGCTGCGCTGGAGCGACGCGCTGTACGGCTACACCATCGGCCACAAGCGCGAGGACCTCTCGTTCGACCGGCGCGACAGCGCGGCCTACATGCCCAAGGCGCGCGTGATCGAGCCCGCCTTCACCTGGGGCGACGACCGGCACCCGGATATCGCCTGGCACGACACCGTCATTTACGAACTGAACGTGCGCGGGTTCACCAAGCGCCACCCGGAGGTTCCGCCTTCGCAACAGGGCACCTACGCCGGGCTCGCGTCGGCGCCCGCAATCGAATATCTCAAGCGCCTGGGCGTGACCGCGGTCGAGTTGATGCCGGTACATTTCTACGTCGACGAGCGGCGCTTGTTCGAGACCGGGCTGCGCAACTACTGGGGCTACAACACGCTCGGCTTCTTCGCCCCCGAGCAGCGCTATTCGGCCTCGGGCAAGGTGAAGGAGTTCAAGACGATGGTGAAGACCCTGCACTCGGCGGGGATCGAGGTCATCATCGACGTGGTCTACAACCACAGCTGCGAGGGCAACGAGCGCGGCCCGACGCTGTCGTTTCGCGGCATCGACAACGCCGCCTACTACCGGCTCGCGCCCGGCGAGCGCCGCCGCTACCAGGACTTCACCGGCTGCGGCAATACCCTCAACCTCGTGCATCCGCGCACGCTCCAGCTGGTGATGGATTCTCTGCGTTATTGGGTCGAGGAGATGCACGTCGACGGGTTTCGCTTCGACCTCGCCTCGGCGCTGGCGCGGGAGGACTCGAACGTCGACCAACTCGGGGCTTTCTTCGATGTCGTGCGCCAGGATCCGGTGCTCAATCGGATCAAGTTGATCGCCGAACCCTGGGATATCGGCCACGGCGGCTACCAGGTCGGCAATTTCCCGCTTGGCTGGGCCGAGTGGAACGATCGCTACCGCGACGGCATGCGCGCGTACTGGAAGGGCGACGGCGGCGTAATCGGCGAATTCGCACGCCGGCTGACCGGATCGTCCGACCTGTACGGCCGGTCCGGGCGCAATCCGTTCGCGAGTATCAACTTCATCACCGCGCACGACGGCTTCACCCTCAACGATCTCGTCTCGTATAACGACAAGCACAACGAGGCGAACGGCGAATCGAATCGCGACGGACACGACAACAATCTCTCGTGGAACTGCGGTGTCGAGGGGCCGAGCGACGATGCGGAGATTCGCGGCTTGCGCGAACGCCAGAAACGCAATTTTCTCGCCACGCTGCTGCTTTCGCAGGGCGTGCCGATGCTGCTCGCCGGCGATGAAATGGGACGCACGCAGGGCGGCAGCAACAACGCCTACTGCCAGGACAACGAGACGACCTGGCTCGATTGGTCCGCGGCAGGTGACAAGGGCGAACTGCTCGAATACACGCGCCGACTGATCGCGCTGCGCCGGGCGCATCCGAGTTTCAGGCGGCGCGACTTCTTCCAGGGCCGGCCGCTGCATGGCGGCGGCGTGCAGGACATCCTGTGGATCAAGCCCGACGGCACCGAAATGACCGATGACGAATGGGAGCACAGCCATGCGCGGTCGCTCGGCGTGTACCTTGCGGGCGCCGCGCTCGTCGAGGTCGACGCCAAGGGGCGGCCGCTGCGCGACGTCGATTTCCTGATGCTGTTCAATGCGCATCACGACGATGTCGAGTTCGTGATGCCCGCGCTTCCGGGAGAATCCTGGCGTGCGCTGCTCGACACGGCGTTTGCCGAAGGCAATCACCCCGGCCTGCGCTGCGCGGCGGGGGAGAAGTACGTCCTGCGCGGGCGCTCGCTCGCCTTGCTCACGCGGAGCGCGTGATGAGGTGGGCGCACCGTATGCCCTTCGGCGCCGAGCTGCAAACGGGCGGCGCGACGCGGTTTCGCCTCTGGGCGCCGGGCGCGGCGGGGGTCGACCTCGAGGTGGAGAACGATTCGGGCCGGGCGCGCATGCCGATGCGCGCGCTCGACGCAGGCTGGCACGAACTGGTCGCCCCCGGCGTGCCGGCGGGTACGCGGTACCGCTTCGTGCTGCCCGACGGCCTGTCGGTGCCCGACCCCGCCTCGCGCCGCAATCCGCTCGATGTGCATGGCCCGAGCGAGGTCGTCGATCCGCTCGCCTACGCATGGCACGACGATGACTGGCGCGGCCGGGCCTGGGAGGAGGCGGTACTCTACGAGTTGCATATCGGGACCTTCACCCCCGAGGGCACGTTCGCCGCGGCGCGCGGGCGGCTGGCCGATCTCGCCGAGCTCGGCATCACCGCGGTGGAACTCATGCCGGTGGCGGACTTTCCCGGCAAGCGCAACTGGGGCTACGACGGCGTGTTGCCGTACGCGCCCGAGGCAAGCTATGGCACTCCCGACGATCTCAAGGCGCTGGTCGACGCCGCGCACGGCCTCGGACTGATGGTGCTGCTCGATGTGGTCTACAACCATTTCGGGCCCGAGGGCAACTACCTGCACACGTACTGTCCGCAGTTCTTCAACCCCGCGCACCCGACGCCGTGGGGCGCCGCGATCAATTTCGACGGCGAGGCGAGTCGCACGGTGCGCGACTATTTCGTGCATAACGCGCTCTACTGGGTCGGCGAATACCGTCTCGACGGCCTGCGGCTCGATGCGGTGCATGCGATTCGCGACGAGTCGAATCCCGACATCGTGAGCGAGATCGCGCACGCGATCGCCGAGGGGCCCGGGCGCGAGCGCCGCGTGCATCTCGTGCTCGAGAACGACCGCAACGAATCCCATTACCTCGAGCGCGCAGCGGGCCACGCGCCGGACTGCGCCACCGCTCAGTGGAACGACGATCTCCACCACGCGCTGCACGTGCTCGTCGCGCGCGAGGTCGACGGCTACTACGCCGATTACGCCGATGCGCCGGTCGAGCGGCTCGCGCGCGCCCTCGCCGAGGGATTCGTCTACCAGGGCGAGGCGTCCGCGTTTCGCGGCGGCGCGCCGCGCGGCGAACCGAGCCGCCATCTGCCGCCCGCGGCCTTCATCTCGTTCCTGCAGACGCACGACCAGGTCGGCAACCGCGCCTACGGGGAGCGCCTCGATCGGCTGAGCGATCCGGCGATGCTCGATGCGGCGCTCGCCTGCCTGCTGCTCGCGCCGCAGACGCCGATGCTGTTCATGGGAGAGGAATTCGCCGCGTCGACGCCGTTTCTCTTCTTCTGCGATTTCGGGCCCGACCTCGCCGAGGCGGTCTCGCGCGGCCGGCGCGAGGAGTTCGCGCAATTCGCGGCATTCAGCGATCCGGTGGCGCGCGCGCGGATTCCAGATCCGGGCGACCCCGCGAGCTTCGAGCGTTCGAAGCTCGCCTGGTTCGAGCGCGATGCACCGCCGCACGGCACGCGGCTGGCGCTGGTGCGCAAGCTGCTTGCACTGCGCCGGCGCCACCTCGTGCCGCACCTCGCCGGCATGACGCGCGGCGCCACCTATGTCGTCGTCAACGGCGCGCCGCATGTCGAGTGGACGCTCGGCGACGGCGCGCGCTGGCATCTGGCGGTCAATTTGTCGCGCCACGACGCGAGTCTGTCTGAAGCGCCGCGCGGGGAAACCGTGTATTCGGCCGGCACGTTTCCCGAGTACGGCGCCTTGCGTCTCGCGCCGGCGGGGATCATCGTGACGCTGGAGCCGGTATGAGCGAGACGCGCGCCGCGCTCGAGCGTTTGTGCGCCGGCGCCGGCCTGCGCGCCGACTATCACGACATCTGGGGCAAGCGTCACGAAGTCGCCGATGCGAACCTGGTCGCCTTGCTCGCCGAACTGGGCGTCGATGCCGCCGAGCCCTTGCGTGCCGGCGCGCTCGCGCAGGCGGCGCAGGCCGATCTGCTCGAGCCGGTCACGCTCGTCGCGCCCGGGTCGGACGCGTGGCGCATTGCGCTGCGCGACGCGAGCCGCGGTGCCGCCGGAGCGCTACGCTGGGTGATCGAGGAGGAGGGCGGCCGGCGACACGAGGGGGAATGTCCTGCCGATGCGGAGTCGCTCGCGCCGGGGGTCGCGCTCGAACGCGGTTATCACCGCCTCGTCGTGCACGGTGCGCAGGGCGCGCACGGCGAAACGCTGCTCATCGCCGCCCCGGAGCGCTGCTGGCGGCCCGCGGCGCTCGATGACGGCGCGCGCGTATGGGGTCCGGCATTGCAGCTCTATGCATTGCGCTCGGAACGTAATTGGGGCATCGGCGATTTCAGTGATCTGGCGCGCCTGGTGGATCATTTCGCCGCGCGCGGCGCGGCGCTGGTCGGGCTCAATCCGCTGCACGCGTTGTTTCCGCACAACCCGGCGCACGTCAGCCCGTACAGCCCCTCGTCGCGCCAGCGCCTCAACGTGCTGTACCTCGATGTCGAGTCGATCGCCGACCTGGGCGAGTGCGGCGCGGCGCGCGAGCGTCTCCAGGCGCCGGAATTCCAGGCACGCCTCGCGCGTCTGCGCGAAACCGAGCTGGTCGACTATCCCGGCGTCGCGGCGGCGAAGCTCGAGGTACTCGAACTGCTGTACGCGAATTTCCGCTCCCGCCATCTGGACAACGAATCGCGCAGCGCGCGCGCGCACGAGTTCCGTGCGTTCCAGGAATTCGCGGGTCCGGCGTTGCGCCGGCATGCGCTGTTTGAATCGCTGCAGGCGCATTTTCACGCCGCCGATTCCGCGGTCTGGGGCTGGCCCGTCTGGCCGCAGGCCTACCGCGACCACGCGAGCGAGGCGGTGGCGCGCTTTGCCGCTGAGCGCGTCGAGCGGGTGGAGTTCTACGAATACCTGCAGTGGCAGGCCGAGTTGCAGCTCGCGCGAGTCGGCGCGCGCTGCGAGGCGCTCGGCCTTGCGCTCGGCCTGTACCTCGACCTGGCCGTGTCGGTGGACCGCGCGGGGTCCGACGCCTGGGCCGACTCCGGGTGCTACGCGCTCGGTGCGAGCATCGGTGCGCCGCCCGACGACTTCAACCTGAAAGGCCAGGACTGGGGCCTGCCGCCGCTGCGACCGAACGCGTTGCGGCGCGCGCGCTACGCGCCGTTCATCGGCGTTTTGCGCGAATCGATGCGCCATGCGGGTGCGCTGCGCATCGACCATGTCATGGGGTTGATGCGCCTGTTCTGGATCCCGGCCGGCGCCGAGCCGCGCGACGGCGCCTATGTGCATTACCCCTTCGACGAGTTGCTCGCGATCGTGGCGCTCGAGAGCCACCGCAACCGCTGCCTGGTGATCGGGGAGGATCTCGGCACGGTGCCCGACGAGGTGCGCGCGGCGCTCGGACGCGCCGGTGTGCTGTCGTACCGGCTGTTGTATTTCGAGCGCGATGGCGCGGGTGATTTCAGGGCGGGCGCCGACATGCCACGCGAGGCGCTGGTGGCGGTGAGTACGCACGATCTGCCGACGCTGGCAGGCTGGTGGGACGGCGTCGACCTGCGCCTGCGCCAGTCGCTCGATCTGTTTCCGAGCGATGCGGTACGCGAGGCGCAAATCCTGGCGCGCGCGCAGGACCGCGTGCGGTTGCTGTTCGCGCTCGAGCGCGCGGGGCTGTTGCCCGAGGGGATTCGACCCGACGCGCCGCCTCCCACGCTCGATGCGCCGCTCGCCGAAGCGGTGCATGCGTACGCCGCGGCGGCCCCCGCGCGCGTAATGGTCCTGCAGCTCGAGGACCTGCTCGGCGTCGCCGAGCAGGCCAATCTTCCGGGCACCGTCGATCAGCACCCCAACTGGCGCCGCAAGCTGCCGCTCGCCATCGGGGCGATCGCCGAGGATCCGCGCGTCGCCTCGTGTGCGCGCCGGCTCGCGGAGATCCGCCCGCATCCGCAGCGGCGCGCGCCGGCGCACGCCGCCGGAGCCCGGGTGCCGCGCGCGACCTACCGGCTCCAGTTCAACCGCGACTTCACGTTCGATGACGCGGTGCGCGTCGTCCCCTATCTCGCGAAGCTCGGCGTCAGCCACGTGTACTGCTCGCCGATCCTGCGCGCCCGTGCGGGCAGCACGCACGGCTACGACATCGTCGACCATACGAAGCTCAACCCCGAGATCGGCGGCGAGGCGGGTTTCGAGCGCTTCTGCGCCGCGCTCGAAGCGCAGGGCCTGGGGCAGATCTTCGACATGGTGCCCAATCACATGGGCGTGCACGGCGCGGACAACCAATGGTGGATGGACGTGCTCGAGAACGGACCCGCTGCGGCCTGCGCCAAGTACTTCGATATCGACTGGCAGCCGGTGAACGCCGATCTGCGCGGCAAGGTGCTGCTGCCGGTGCTGGGCGAGCATTACGGCAATGTTCTCGACAAGGGTGAACTGGTGCTGCGCTTCGAACCCGAAGCCGGAGCGTTCGCGCTGCGCTACTACGAGCATCGTTTTCCGATCGATCCGCGTGAAATTCCCGCGATCCTGCGCCGGGTCGAGGCCTTGCTGCCCGCCGAAGGGGTCTCCGAGGACGACCGCGCGGCGCTGTCGAGCCTCGCGGCGGCGTTCGGGCACCTGCCGCCGCGCGACACCGAAGATCCGGCGGGGCGCGCCGAGCGCGCGCGCGACAAGGAAATTCTCAAGCGACGCCTGGCGCGACTGGTCGCGCGCTGCGCGGCGGTCGCGCAGACGATCGACGCGACACTCGCCGAGTGCAATGCGCCGCCGCGCGAGTCGCTGCACGCGCTGCTCGAGGCGCAGGGCTACCGGCTCGCGTACTGGCGCGTCGCGTCCGACGAAATCAACTACCGCCGCTTCTTCGACATCAACGAACTTGCCGCGCTGCGCATGGAGGACGACGAGGTGTTCGACGCGACGCACGGCTTCGCCCTGCAGCTCGCGGTGCAGGGCAGGGTCGCCGGTCTGCGCATCGACCATCCGGACGGCCTGTTCGATCCCGAGCGCTACTTCGCGCGCATCCAGCAGAGCTACGCGCGGCTGGCCGGCATCGATCCGCTCGCGCAAGCGGACGGCAGGCCCGCGCGGCCGCTGTACGTTCTTGCCGAGAAGATCACCGCGCGGCACGAGCACGTGCCCGAGACCTGGGCGCTGCACGGGACCACCGGCTACCGCTTCGCGGCGGTGGTGAACGGCCTGTTCGTGGATGGCAGCGCGCGCGCGCGTATCGACCGCATCTGGCGCGCATTCGTCGGCGGTGGCTTCACGTTCGAGGAAGCCGCCTATCGCGGCAAGCGCGCGATTACCGTAAGCGCGCTCGCCTCGGAGCTGACCGTGCTCGCGACCGAACTGTTGCGCATCGCGCGCGCCGACCGACGCACGCGCGACTACACGTTCTACACGTTGCGCGCGGCGCTTTCCGAAGTCGCGGCCTGCCTGCCCGTGTACCGCACCTACATAGCGGACAAACCCTCGGCGCAGGACCTGCGTTACATCGACTGGGCGGTTGCCCACGCCACCCGCCGCAGCCGCGCTGCGGATACGAGCATTTTCGGCTTCGTGCGCCAGGTGCTGCTCGGCGCTGCCGCGGAAGGGGCGCCGCCCGAGCTCGCCGCGCGCGTGCTGCGTTTCGCGATGAAGTTCCAGCAGTTCACTTCGCCGGTCGCCGCCAAGGGGGTCGAGGACACGGCGTTCTACCTTTTCAACCGGCTCGTCTCGCTCAACGAGGTCGGCGCCGACCCCGAGGTGTTCGGGTTCACCGTGCGCGCCTTCCATGGCGCGAGCAGCGACCGCGCCGCGCGCTGGCCGTACACCATGCTCGCGACCTCGACGCACGACAACAAGCGCTCCGAGGACGTGCGCCAGCGCATCAATGTGATCTCGGAGACGCCCGCGGCGTGGCGGTTGCTGCTGCGCCGCTGGAGTGCGCTCAACCGGGCACGGCGCACGCCGCTCGAGGACGATCATGCGCCCTCGGCGAACGACGAGTATCTGCTCTACCAGACGCTGCTCGGGACCTTTCCGGTGCACGAGGTCGGCGGCGATGCGCTCGAGGCCTACTGCGCGCGTATCGAGCAATATGCCGTGAAGGCGGCGCGCGAGGCGAAGGCACACACGAGTTGGATCAGTCCGAACGAGGACTACGAGCGCGCGCTCGTCAATTTTCTGCGCGGGATCCTCGATTCCCGGCGGTCGAATCCGTTTCTCGACGATTTGCGTGCGCAGGCTGACCGCCTCGCCTGGTTCGGCGCGCTGAACAGCCTGTCGATGGTGCTCATCAAGTTCACCTCGCCGGGCGTGCCCGACCTCTACCAGGGCAACGAGTTGATGGACCTGAGCCTGGTCGATCCCGACAACCGCCGGCGGGTCGACTACGCGCTGCGCGAGCAGACCCTCGACGCGCTGCGGGGCACCGCAGCGGGCGAATTGCCGGGTATCGCGCAGGCGCTCGCCGCGGCGCCGCACGACGGGCGCGCGAAGCTGCTGGTTACCGCGCAGCTGCTGGATCTGCGGCGCCGCCATCTGCTGCTGATGCGCGACGGCTCCTACGCGGGTCTCGCGGTGCGTGGCGCGCGGGCGGCGCATGTCGTCGCGTACGCGCGCCAGCACGCGTCGAGCAAGCTGGTGGTGATCGCCGGACGCCTGTTCGCGCGGCTGCTCGGCGATGCGCAGCGCCTGCCGCTCGGCGAAGCGGTGTGGGGCGACACGGCGGTCGCGGCGAGCGGGCTCGCCGAGGGCACCCCGCTCACCAACGTGCTGACCGGCGAAAAGCTCGCGGTGCGCGACGGTGCGATTGCGCTCGCGGGCGCGTTCGCCCATTTTCCGGCAGCGGCGTTTCTGACCGGCAACGCGGACTGAGGCGAGCGTTCCGCGCCGTCTACTTGTACGGACTCCCGGCCGCCGCGGTGTTGTCCGACGGCGGGGCCGCGCCGAGCGCGGGCGTCGGGACGTAGTGCGGCGGAACGGCGCCTCCGGCGGCCGACCGCAGGCGGGCCTGCTGCGGGGTCTCGAGCAAGGCCGCCGCGGCGAGCGCGGCCTTGCGATCGACTTCGACCGGGCCGGGTTGGTCGGGCGGGGGCATCATGCTCGCGGGGTAGTAGGCGATGGTCCTGGCGTGCAGCGGATCGACCTTCTTGCGCGGATCGATATCGCGCTGGTTGCTGCCGCGCGGGGCGACCGCCACGCCGTCGACGAACTCGTGATCGAACCACCATTTCTTGACCGGATTGCGGGTGCCGTTGCCGAGGCGATCGTCGAGCCAGGTCGCGATCGGCACCAGCAGCGGCTTGAGCCATAGCGCGTTGACACCGAGCCAGCTCGCGGCGCGCGTCAGCCACCCGCCGTCGGCGTCCACCACCTTGTTGATCGGGCAGGTCTTCATGCAGCGGCCGCAGGCCGAGCCCTTCGGATTGGTTACCCGGTAGCGCGCGCAGCGCTCGACGTCGGGTTTCCAGATTTCGTAGCCGTTGAACATCACCTTGTCGCCGAACGGAATCGCGCTGCACGGGCACTCTCGCGCGCACTTCAGGCAGTTGGCGCAGAAATACTGCAGGCCGAAATCGATAGGCCGGTCGACCTCCAGCGGAAGATCGGTCGTGAACACCACCGACTTGAATCTCGGACCGACGAAGGGGTTGAGCACCAGCTCGCCGATGCGGCTGAGTTCCCCCAGCCCGGCCCACAGCACGAGCGGGAGCTGGAGCACGTCGCTGTCGGCGTTGGTTTGCGATCGGGCGGGAAAGCCGTGGCCGCGCAGGAACTCGGCCATGATTCCCGCAATTTCGGCGCCGCGCAGATAGCCGCGCATCGACTGCGCGCCCGATATCCAGTCGTCGCCGCTCGCCCCCTCCATGGTGTCGAAACCCTGGTCGATCAGCATCACCACGGCGTAGCGGTGATACGGTTCGATCGCGTTGCCGTCCTCCTTGTGCGAATACCAGGCATAGCGCGGAATCTCGCAGATCCCGGTCAGGTCGGAGCCGAGGAAATACGAGAGCGACTTGATCGCGCGCGCGTTGGAGGCGGGATTGCCGAAGCCGCTCGAGTCCGACTTGCCAAGTTCGCCGTCCTGCAGCGGAACCAGCGCGCGAATCGACTGCAGCAGGCTGTACGAGAGCGGCGTCTTGAACGCGAACCGCTTGCGCTCGTGCCGGGCCTTGTCGCCCAGATCCCCATGCAGCGCGCGCTGGAAGAACGCCGCGCGCTTGGGTACGCGCGGCACCTCGTCGTCGAGGATCAGCGTCGTTGGCCGATCCACCCGTTTGACGGTTTCCATCGGGTAGCGGCTCAGGTGCGAGGCGCGCTTCGCCTGGCGGTTGCGCTCCCTGCCCGACTGTGCGCCGTCGATCCCCCACCAGTAGCGCAGGCCCTTGGCGCCGAGCGCTGCGGCGTGCAGCGGCCGGTCGGGAATCAGTTCGTAGTCGGTCGACAGCGCCGCGACCGAGAATCGCCGCGCCAGATACGGATTCTCGATACCGTCGTCCGCGCGCACCGCGAGGCCGGAGAGTACCGCGAGTTTCTCCAGATCGAGCGCGCACCGTCCCGCGACATGACCTTGCGCGGCGAAGCCCATGCAGCGGATATGCCCGGCAAGCACGGCGATGATTTCCGCGGCACGCATTGCGGCGACCGCGGCAGCGGCGTCGCGTGTCCAGCCGCGGGCCGGATTGTCCGGTTCGGGTCGGCGTCCATGTTCGACCAGGATGACCACCGAGAACGGATGCGCTTGCTTCGGCAGACCAGGGAGCCAGGCCGAGTCGGGCACGCGGCAGATGCCGACCTGACTTGCGTCCATGAAGTAGGCCGCACCCTTGATATCCGCGACGCGCGGTTCGAGTTCCCCGGGCAGCGGCGCGCGCGTGGGCGCGACCGGACCCTCGGCAAAGCGCGTAAAGACTTCGCGGTAGTGATCCGCCGCCCGTGTGAGCAAGGTTTCGGACGGAAGGCTGGGTGCGGGGGTCTGCGGCGGCGACAGCCGTTCGCGTTCCAGCACCCGGTCATCGCGCGGCAGGGATTCCAGCGGAAAGGGGCCGAAATGAAATGGCCGGTCCTTCGAGCGCGGGTGAATCAGCATGCTAGCCGACCCGGTTAGCGAGCCGCCGAAGGGCGGCGCAAATCGGCCAGGTGCGGGTACTTCTCCGTCAGCAGCGAGCCGTGGTAGTAGGTCGTCTTGAACGCCGGTTGCGCGCGGATCAGGTCCAGCCAGCGCGCGACGGCGGGCCGCCCGGCCCAGCTCGCGCCGAGGTTGACGTCGTCCATGCGCACGATCACCGGCATGATCGCGATGTCGGCGAGCGTCAGGTTCTTGCCCATCAGCCAGGGCCCGCCGCTCTCGCCGATCCATTCGTCCATCCGCGCGACCGCGCGACTCAGACGGTCGAGCGCCTGGTCCATTTCCTTTTTTGGAAAACCGGTGCGACCCATGCCGAGCAGGAACTCCTTGCGCAGCGGTTTTGATTCGGCGAGCGCAACGAAAGCCTCCTCGCTCATTTTCTGGAAGTGCGGCAGGAACGCGAGGTTGTACGAGGGCACGCGCACCGCGGGGGTCGGGATTTCGTCGATGTAGCGCATCATCCAGCGCATGCGCGCACGCTCGACCGGATCGCCGGGGGTGAACGGAGAGACGTCGCCGCGGATTTCGTCCAGGTATTCGATGATCACCGCCGAATCGAGCACCGTGCGCCCGCGATGGATCAGCGCCGGGACCACGCCGTTCGGATTGATCTTCAGATATTCGGGTTTGAGCTGGTCGCCGGAGAACAAATCGAGCTTGTGTTCTGCAAACGCCAGGCCCTTCGCATTCAGCACGAAGCGTACGCGCTGGCTGCAGGTCGATTGCGGGGCGTTGTGAAGGATGTATTCGGTCATCGGGAAGGGAACTCCGGGGAGCGGTTCGGCGGGCGACGATGGCGGGGACGAAGCAGTGTAACGCCGAACCGGCTGCGAACCGCGCCTCGGCACGGCGTTGCGCAGCGAAACAGTGGTTGCGCCGGATTGACCGCGCTACGGGCCGAGTCTACGCTTGTCGCTTCGCATGGAGGTAACATCGATGAGAATCCTGATGTTGTTGCTCGCCGCGCTGCGTGCGGCGCCCGCGGCCGCGCAGCACGCCCGGCCTTCGCGGCCACTCACTTGGCGGGTCGCCTATCCGCCGGGTGCGCTCACCGACGCCCTCGCGCGCGCGGTGAGCGGGCGGCTCTTGCCTGCGCTCGGCCAGCCCATCGTGGTGGAAAATCGGCCCGGCGCGGGAACGCTGCGCACTTCGGGCGCCCGGGTGGACTGACATGGCCACGCCCGTCATCGACGTCCACACCCACGTTCTCAACCACGCCTGGCTCAAGCTGCTCGAACAGCATGGCCGCCCGCGTTATACGCTGAAGACCGTGACCGGCGGGCTGCGCGCGATCCATCTCGACGGCGCGCCGTTCATGACCCCGGTGCCTGAGATGTTCGACTGGGACCTGCGCATCCGCAACATGGATAAGGTTGGGATCGATGTCTCGGTGGTGTCGCTCACCTGCCCGAACTGCTACTGGGGCGGGGAGGCGGTGAGCCTCCAGGCGGCGAGAATCATGAACGACGAAATGGCCAACGCGCGCAAGGCGCGGCCCGACCGTATCCAGTGGTTCTGCTCGCTGCCCTGGCAGTACCCGAAGGCGGCGCTGAAGGAACTCGCGCGCGCGACCAAGGCCGGCGCCTGCGGCGTGATGGTGCTCGCCAATGTCGCCGAGCGTCCGCTCACCGATCCGCTGTTCGCGCCGATCTGGCAGGCGATCGACGCGAAGAAACTGCCGGTGCTGGTGCACCCGACCGCTCCGCCGGGGGTGCGCGAAATGGACATGACGCAGTTCCAGCTCACCGCGTCGATCGGCTTCACCTTCGACACCTCGCTCGCGGTGTCGCGCATGATGTTCGACGGATTTTTCGATCGCTATCCGAATGTGCGGATCATCGCCAGCCACGGGGGCGGCGCGCTGCCCTTTCTGATCGGCAGGCTCGACCAGTGCTACGAGCATATCCCGGCCTGCCGCGTGAAGCTCGGCGAGAAACCGAGCCTCGTCGCGCGGCGCATCTGGGCCGATGCGGTGGTGTTCAGCGACGACGCGCTGGCGATGGCGGTGCGCGTGTTCGGCTCGGACCGCGTTCTCTACGGATCGGACTACCCGCATACGATCGGCGACCCGATCGGCTGCCTGGCGCGCGTCGACCGGCTGCCCGACGGGGTACGCAATCGCGTGCGCTCGGGAAATGCCGGGCGGATATTCGAATTTCGATAGTGACCTGCGCCAGGGAAGCGGATGATCTCGTCGGCGATCTCGGCTTGAGCCGATTACCCGCTGACGTGGATCAAGGCCCGGGTCTTTCGGATGTGCATAATCTGGACTGAAGCGGACGCCCGTTTGGGCGGTCTTCCCTTGCTTGACTGATCCTCAGGGATCGCGAAGCGCCGGACCGCATCGCGCTGCCGGCACACAAGAAACGCCGCACCCGCCGGCGCGCGAGGCGCGCCGCCGGCAAGGGTGCGTACGCCGACCCCCCTCAGTCGATCTTGACCCGGAGGCGCTTGGCCTTTTCGATCTTGGGCAGCGTCAGTTCGAGCATGCCGTCTTTCAGGTGGGCGCTCGCCTTCGAGGCGTCGACCGCGCAGGGCAGCCCGAGGCTGCGGATGAATTCGCCGCCGCCGATCTCGCAACGGTAGTAGTCGGCCTTCTCCTCCTTCGCTTCGCGCATGATCTTGCCCTTGATCGTGACCGACGTATCGTTCACCGAGATTTCCAGATCCTTCTTCTCCACGCCCGGAACCTCGGCGCGTATCACCACGCTATCCTCGCCATCGAGCACGTCCATGCGCGGAATCCGCATTTCGAGCGGCT
>Ga0224495_10001460_pt1 | contig 16630 bp, 13 predicted proteins | sample SF_Jul11_sed_USG_FD_168128 | JGI IMG/M metagenome (GOLD analysis project Ga0224495, IMG submission 168128) | Sediment microbial communities from San Francisco Bay, California, United States - SF_Jul11_sed_USGS_4_1 | ecosystem: Environmental > Aquatic > Marine > Sediment | place: USA: California... | reverse complement strand
CTGGGCGACATCTTCTGTTCTCCGTCGTGTTGCGAATTTCATGATAAAGCGTCGCTCGCAAGGGATGTGATGGGAAATAGTCTCACAGCCATGCTTCGAAAACAAGCCTACCGGGCCGCCACATTTGCGTACAGTCGTTATCGTACTAGCGGAGTTCCTCGTCCGGGACTACGCATTCTCATGTATCACGCTATTGGGACACCGGTTGCCGGTGATATCCACGGTCTGTACAGTATGTCAGTTGCGAGATTTGAAGAACAGATGCGCTTTCTGGCAACAAATTATGCTAACCACCTTGTACAATTGGATAAATCTTCCCTGGATGTTGGATCTTCATTACATATCGCGCTGACATTCGACGATGGGTATCGTGATAATCTACTTGCAGCAGCACCTTTGCTTATTAGTCTAGGAATACCATTTACGGTTTTTATATGCACTGGAGCCGTTGCAGAGAAGCGTGCAGGTTTTCTAAATCGTGATGATGTAAAACATCTTGCTGTTTTACCAGGAGCACAGATAGGATCTCATTCAATTAATCATCCCCACCTTACAGAAAGCAATGATCGCAATTTACACAATGAGTTAGTTGGCAGTAAATATTATTTGGAAGACCTACTTGGAAGGGAAATCGATATGATTTCCTATCCTAATGGTTCAGTCAATGATAGGGTTCGTAACATGGCTAATCAGGTTGGATATCATCTTGGTGCCTGCAGCAGGTTTGATGTTAATCCACCGGACCGTGATCCTTTGCTTCTTTGCAGAACGGATATCTGGGCTCAAGACGATATGCTGATATTTGATCAGAAACTGCGAGGTGACTGGGACTGGTATCGATGGCGCTCTACCGATCGCAGCAATAAATAATCATGAATGATATTTCGATTATCATACCAATCTACAATGAATCCAAGACGTTAAAACCCTTAATTGATGCGATTGTCGCCCAAACCCTGCTTCCCCGCGAGATTATCTTTGTGGATTCAGGATCAAGCGACGACAGCATCAATATAATAACTAACTACGCCAATACTGCCGACAGTCTTCTTTCGATACGCACTCTGTTGAATACGGGCGGACTTCCTGGAGGGAATAGAAACAAAGGAATACAGGAAGCTTGCTCTAATTGGATTGCATTTCTTGATGCAGGACTGGTTCCAGAGAAAACGTGGCTTGAGAATTTAATGAACTATGCTCGATCAAATATGCAGAATGCGGTTTATGGCCTTTGTCAGTTTGATGCAGACATGGCTTTTCAAAAAGCAGTTTGCGCAATATCCTACGGCTGTGGCGCTTTCCATCCAGCACTTCCAGCATCGCTATTTCATCGTTCCGTATTTGAATCTGCTGGTCTTTTTCGTGAAGATTTACGAGCGACAGAAGACATTGTCTGGCTCAAGAAATTTGAACTTATTTATGGACCTCGTCAAGTATGTAATAGTGCTCTAGTATATTATCGACATTTCCCGACTTCGGCGTATCAACTCATGAGCAAGTGGTGGAGTTATGAGAAAAGCGCAATCCGCAGCGGAATTGTATCCGCTAAAATATTGTGGTTCAGTCTTATGCTTCTGGCTTTTATTGTTACCATTATTATATATTTCCCGTTAATGTCAATCTCTCTTTTGGCAAGCGGTATCACAATACGCGGCATTGTCAGTCCGATGCTGCGCAGTCGCCATTGGCAATGGTGGGGAAGCACACCCTATGTCACATTAATCGCAATCGGAGCGTGCTTCGCTCGGGATATGACCAAGCTAATCGCCCGCGCTTATTATTTATTTCAGATGCAAAGTGATAATCTTTCACGGAGAGAACGGGCATAACAACGTGAGTCTATCGTCAAAGAAACTGAGCAGGCACAGCTTGCAGCTATTGTATTTCTCAAGGTTTATCCTTACTACAATACCTGCTCAAGCGGCATTGCTGCTACTATACATGAGAAAGCCTGTATTGCCCGTCAAATTTCTTTTTTATATTCTCTGCGTAATATTCTATTGGGCCTGTATTTTTTCTTTTGGTTATTCAGCAATCCGGTTTCAGCATGTTTTATTCTATTTTTCTTTTATACCGCCACTCGTCATATTATCCTCGCAAAAGCAACCTGATGTTCCAGTATTCATCTCTGACCGATTTATTATCGCAATATTTGCATTAACTATTCTTGAAGCAATCCTTGTCAACAGCCCCATAGCAGAACATCTATATTTCTTTTCATTGCCAGAAGACTCAAGTGAACGCGTTAAGTTCATGGGCTTTTATCAACGACCATTGGGTATTGCTGGCAATGCATCCATGACATCCTGCGTATTGATCTTCTCAGTGGTTCTTGCTGACACTGTGAAGGATATTCTTACAGGTATATCTTCTTACGAGAAATGCACTTCTCATGCATCGACAAGAGAACATACGGACAATATATTCACCTACAGAACACTCCTGCTGATTGTTTCTATCCTGATTCTGGCATCCGGAACTGGTTTCGTATTACTCCTTCTTTATTTAAGTTTTAAATTGTTTTCTCGATTTCAGTTAAAATTAAACTCTCTGCTCCAATTAATCGGTATGGTTGCTTTGCTTATAGTCTGTATATACGGAAGCATCTACTTGACAACAACAATTGATGATTTCGACAAGTTCTCTATGAGTTATGCTGAATTAATATATGATTACAAGATCGAAATCGTCCGTTCCAATCTTGAAATGCAAAATGCAAACCTCATATCTGTTCTCTTCGGCATGCAAACAGAAACAAGCCTTTCGGAGGCCCTCACTTCCGGTGATTTTGGCTATATTGTAATGTACAATGCGATTGGCCTTTTCGGTTCAATATTGGTATTGATAGTCCCTCTACTATTCATATCGACTATTACAAAATTCATCATTCCGACAATCTTCTTTTACCTATCTTTCGTGCATTACCCCGGATTACTGTCTCCTCCTGGAGCGGTATTGTTCTCCCTATATATATACTTGATGCTCAATTATAATCATTATGACAGGCATCAACATGCGACTGATAATATAACTCATTACCGTTTAATTTAAACGATTCAGAGCTTTAATTGCGGTTACCTCTATGACAATGACATAAATAAAGATAACGGTATTAATTGAGCCGCACAAAAACCCCGGCTCTTGCCGGGGGAGGGTCATTTACAAGAGAACCTATTGTGATTGAAAAGTCATCAAGTAATCGTAAGCGTATATGTATCGTGGCGACGGTGCCATTTGTCCTCAAATGGTTTATGACCCCGCATATTATTGAACTTCGAAACACCTTCGACATAACACTGGTTGCCAGCGGTTCGCACGATGATATCGCGGACCTGCTAGGAAACAACGTTTCGTTCCAGCCGATTCAGATCGATCGAAGAATCCATCTCAGGAACGATATAATTGCATTGATCCGTCTATGGCGTTTATTCAAACGAATGAAATTCGATATCGTTCATTCCATGATGCCGAAGTCAGGATTGCTGTCTATGGTGGCAGCTCGTTTTTCAGGAATACCTCTCCGTGTTCATACCTTCACCGGACAAGTGTGGGCAAATAAAAAAGGATATCATAAATTTATACTGAAATCACTTGACCGGATCCTTGCATGGAACGCCACGCACCTCCTTGCCGACAGCCCTTCACAGAGATCCTTTCTCATACAGAATGACATTGTATCCGCATCCAAGATTGAGGTGCTTGCAAATGGTTCAATCGCCGGCGTCGATACAAATCGCTTTAAGCTCGACCCAACAGTGCGACGCCACATACGCTCCCAATACAGCATATTAGATAATGACATTGTGTTTATTTATCTTGGGAGGCTAAACTACGATAAAGGGCTTTTGGATCTATCTCGTGCATTTGCCTCGATTGCAGATAAATGCACAGGGCTCCACTTAATGATCGTCGGACCGGATGAGGAAGGTCTCGAAACAGCGTTTTCCGGTCTTGCCATCCGATTCCCGGGTCGAGTGCACAGAGTCAACTACACAGATCGTCCTGAGGACTATTTGTCAGCCGCCGATATATTTTGTCTCCCCAGTTACCGAGAAGGTTTTTCCAGCGTGATCATCGAAGCTGCTTCAGTCGGAATACCGGCAATCGCATCCCGTATTTACGGTGTAACCGATGCCGTGGATGACGGGGTTACCGGTATTCTCCATCAACCAGCTGATGATCGGGAAATAGCAAAAGCAATGCTGCTTCTGGCAACAGATGATGATTTACGGCATCGAATGGGCACCGCAGCGCAATCTCGAGCAAGAGACCTTTTTTCGCAATCGCGAATTACCGAGGCATGTTCCAAGTTTTATCAGCGTATGATAGCTTCACCGGGAGTTGTTTGCAGATAAAGTCCTTCATGTGAGAATAGATGAACGTACTCAAGAGACGGGATTATCGTTGATGAATTGGGGTGGGTTTAAGCTGGAATGCGCGTACTGGTAACAGGAGCAACAGGATTTATCGGCAAGGCGCTGCTGGTCCGTGCTGCAGCAGACACAGGACTCCAGGTTCGAGGTGCCTTTCGACAACTGAGCTCGTCATTTCCTTCCGGTATTGAAACTGTTGTCGTTGGTGATCTATCTCGGGATACAGATTGGAAAACCGCGGTCAAAGGTGTGGATGCTGTCGTGCATACAGCTGCTCGCGTGCATATTATGCATGATTCAACATCTGACCCGATCAGCGAATTTCGCCGTATCAATGTAGAAGGGACGCTCAACCTTGCACGTCAAGCGTCCCTCAGTGGCGTACGACGGTTTATTTATCTCAGTTCGATAAAGGTCAACGGAGAGAGAACAACGCAGGATCGACCCTATGCTGCCGATGACATACCTGCGCCGGTCGATCCCTATGGCATCACCAAATTGGAAGCCGAACTTGGACTGCGAGAACTCGGACAAAAAACGGGCATGGAGGTGGTAATTATTCGACCTCCCTTGGTATACGGTCCTGAAGTTAAAGCCAATTTTTATCGGCTGCTTCGCATAGTACAGAAAGGCTATCCGCTGCCGCTGTCCCGAGTTAACAACCAACGAAGCCTGATCTATCTCGGCAACTTGATTGATGCAATCCTTACCTGCCTCAGGCACCCCAGGGCAGCCGCACAGATTTATCTGGTCAGTGACGGCGAAGACATCTCTACACCCGAACTAATCAGAAAAGTAGCGTCTGCACTGGAATGCCCGGCAAGACTCTTGCCATTCCCACCATCCGTCATCGGACTTGCAGGAAAGATTGCGGGTAAAACTGACGCGGTAGATCGGCTGCTCGGGTCGCTTCGGGTGGACAGCACCAAGATCCGTCGCGAACTGGGCTGGTCCCCGCCTTTTACCCTTGAGCAGGGTCTAAAAGAAACGGCTGCATGGTTTAAAAAACAGTCGTACGCTCACGTTGAACAGATGATCTGACAATCCACCATCCTACCTGTTACGTGGAATGAAACGAATCTTCGATCTCATAAATGCGTTCATCCTTTTAATCCTGCTTGGACCATGCTTGCTGATAATTGCCATCTTGATAAAGGCGACTTCACCTGGACCAATATTGTACTGGTCCAGGCGGGTAGGGAAGGATAATACACTCTTTAACATGCCCAAGTTCCGGACGATGAAGATTGATACCCCCGCAGTTGCTACGCACCTTCTTTCTAATCCTGACCAGCATGTAACACTTCCAGGCAAATTCCTCCGCAAATCGAGCCTCGATGAACTGCCGCAGCTTATCAGCATCCTGAAAGGTGATATGAGCTTCGTGGGCCCTCGTCCTGCCCTGTTCAACCAGGACGACCTAATTACTTTACGAACGAAAAAAGGGATACACGTTCTTCAGCCCGGTCTTACCGGATGGGCGCAGATCAATGGTCGTGATGAACTTCCTATTCCCGTAAAAGTCGAATATGATGAATTTTACATGAAAAAACGGTCGTTTCTTTTTGATCTCAAAATCCTGTTCAAAACATTTTCAAAAGTAATTTTTCGTGAAGGTATTACCCATTGAAAAGACGAGCATATTCAACGGATAGTTTCCGGTTCCATCTTGGCGCTTGCCATATAGAAACTGTACAATCCAGGTGAAATTTACCTGTAGATACAATTAATTATATCTGCTAACGTCTTGACAGGAGACGGGAAAAAAGATACTATCAATGCGTTCCTGAAAAGAGGGAATTATCTCCTATGATCGAAATTATGCATAAACAAAGAATTAAGCAGATCCTTGTTTTTGTGAGCGATGCATTGCTCGTGAGTGCATCACTCTTTATCTCCTACAGTCTTCGTTTCGGCACATTGATGCTTAGCGAAGAACAGTTGCGACAGATTCTGTTTACCCTGCCACTTGCGCTGATAATCAGACTTTTCCTGTTCTATAATCGCGGTCTCTACCGAGGTATGTGGCGCTTTGTGAGCGTCCGAGATCTTATCGTCCTGCTCCAGTCAGCAACGTTCGGTTCCTTGTTCATCGTTGGACTGCTGTTTCTGTTCCAGCGTCTCAATGAGTACCCAAGATCGGTCTTTATCATCGACTGGTTCATCGTTATCGTTCTCGTGGGTGGGAGCCGTTTTACCTACCGTCTGTACCGGGAGGGGTGGTTCAAGGTCAATATCGCTAACTCCTCTGATCCGGCAAGCAAAAAGATCCTCATTGTCGGAGCCGGCAGGGCTGGAGAAATGATACTTCGCGAGATCCTTGGCAACTATCGCCTCGGGTATGCGCCTGTTGGTTTTGTTGATGATAACCGGGCCAAACGAAATTTAACGATTCATGGATATAAAGTTCTGGGAAATACCCGCGATATTCCTAATATCGTAGAGGAACATAAGGTAGAAGAAGTCTTTCTGGCCATTCCCGTAGCCCCTTCGAAAGCCAAGCGAAGGATAATGATGACGTGCAAGAATGCTCATGTCAAATTCAAGACCCTTCCGGCTGTCGGTGATATCCTCGATGGCACGGTGAAGGTCAGTGCTCTCCGAGAATTCCAGATCGAAGATCTTTTAGGACGAGAATCTGCAAAACTCGATACCGGTGCTATCAAGTCCTATCTTCGCGAAAAGACTGTTATGATCACCGGCGCGGGAGGTTCAATTGGTTCGGAACTCTGCCGCCAAGTGGCTAAATATTCACCCAAGCAGCTTATTCTTTTTGAGCGATCTGAGTTCAATCTCTACCAGATTCACATGACACTGATGGAACTATTTCCAGACCTGGAACTTCATCCGGTAATCGGGGACGTTTTGAATCAGCAACGGGTTGAAAAAACATTAAAGCAGTTCATGCCGGAAGTCATTTTCCATGCTGCCGCATACAAACATGTTCCCCTGATGGAAATCAATCCTGATGAGGCATTGATCAACAATGTGCTCGGCACCTGGACAGTTGCGCATCTTGCCGTTACTCACGGAGTACGCAAATTTGTCATGGTATCCACGGATAAAGCAGTCCGGCCAACGAACATTATGGGTGCAAGCAAACGGATCGCTGAACTCATCTGCCAGGGATTGGGTGAAAGCAGTAAAACGAAATTCGTTACTGTGCGCTTTGGGAATGTCTTGAATAGCATAGGAAGCGTCATTCCTCGATTTAAAGAACAGATAGCCAAAGGCGGGCCGGTCACGGTTACGCATCCGGAGATCTATCGCTATTTCATGACCATCCCTGAAGCGGTACAGCTTATCATGCAGGCAGGCGCCATGGGGCAGGGCGGCGAAATATTCATCCTTGACATGGGAGAGCCGGTCAAAATCGTCGATCTGGCCAGGGACATGATATCTCTTTCCGGTCTTGAGCCTGATAAAGACATCAAGATCGTATTCACCGGTCTTCGACCAGGTGAAAAATTGTACGAAGAACTGCTCACTCAGGGAGAAGAGATCAAATCAACGCTGCACGAAAAAATTAAGGTGGCGGCTGCCGAGCAGATCAACTGGCCTATCTTGCTGGGGAATATCGAAGCCTTGCTTGATGAACTTCAGAAAGGCTTCAAGGACAGGACCGTGAATAAGATCAAGCTTATTGTTCCGGATTACCAGCCGGAAAAGGGTGGTCCGGGAACAGTGATACATTCCATCAGGGACATGGAATACGAGATTATTCCTGACATTGCGAATTAATCATTTGCCGATCCATTAGTCTGTATATATATACCTACCAACTTAGTATTGGGGAGCATGTAGTTTCTCTTCAAGAATCCTGTTGCTTTTCTGCTATCCATCTGTTATATTCACCCTGCAAAAAGAACATTAATCCATTGAAAACATGATTAAATTATCCACATGGCACTATCATGAGGTACCGGCATTCGTGAAAAAACGCATCCTCGTTTTGCTTGTTCTTCTTTCTATCCTTCCTGTACAGGCATTATATGCGCAAGCATATCCCGGCAATACCCCTCAGCAAGGTCAAGGCACCACAGGGCAAAACTATCCAGGTGGCCCGCAGCAGGATCAACTTGAAAAAACGCCAATCGTAGTCTTGGGCTTCGATGCTACGGAAGAAATAAAAAAACACGATCCGCAGGCTGCTCAAGCTTTTGCTGAAGCTGTTAAAATGGGCGACCTTGAAACAGCACGCAAGATCTACGAGGATTTTAAAGAAACCTACAAGGATGTCATCGGGCTCGATACAACAGGTATGGATCCCATGCTTGCGGAAGAGATCAACCGCGCGATTAAGAACGGCAATTTTAAAATAGCCAAGAAACTGATCGCGAAATTCCAGAAGCTGAGAAAGAAAAAGCCGACGAGCATCATCGGCATCGAAGACATCGACATAGAGGAGGATCCGTCCATCTTCGAGCGGACCCTCTCGGGTGATTTCCCCACCGAGATCCTCAAAGCCGAGCTGAAACAGTTTGGCTATGATCTTTTTCAGAAGAAAGCATCGCGATTGTCTCCCTCGTCCATGAGCATGCCGGTCGGACCGGACTACATCATAGGTCCGGGAGATCAGTTGTCCCTGACCCTGTGGGGTACCGCTGAGGGCATCTTCATGCTCTTCGTCACTAAAGAGGGTACCGTGACACTTCCGAAGGTTGGGGTGGTTTCCGTCGCAGGATTGCGTTTCGGAGAACTCGAGAACACACTCCGGCGCCACCTTTCCAAGTACTTTACGAACTTCAATATCAGCGTTGCCATGGGGAAGGTAAAAACGATCACGGTATACCTTGTCGGCGAACTCGTCAATCCCGGAAGCTACTCCATCAATTCACTGACAACGCTCTACGGCGCTCTTGCCTCAGCAGGCGGTCCTTCCAAAAGGGGCAGCCTCAGGAATATCCAGGTCGTGCGCAATGGAAAAGTAGTGAAGACCATCGATCTCTACGATTTCCTCATCAGAGGCGACCGGACAAACGATATAAAACTGCAGCATGAAGATACAATATTGGTTCCGCTCATTGGCCCTATCGTGGGGGTAAAAGGATCTGTCTACCGCCCGGCTATTTATGAGCTCTTAGGACACGAGACGATCGGAGAAGCTCTTCAGATGGCTGGAAACATCATGCCGATCGGCGTCAACAACAGGCTTCAAGTATCTCGTTTCACCGATACCGATAACCAGAAGAAGATCATCAAAGACATCAATCTCGATGTGCCGGTTTCACTAACGTCCAGCTCCGACGCGTCGCTCAAGGAAAAAGTCAGGAACATGGATGTCATTTCTGTCCAACCGCTCTACGACAAGGTTTGGGAAAAAGTGAACCTGCAGGGAGATGTACGGAATCCCGGCGATTACCAGTGGAGGGAAGGACTTCGCGTCAAGGACGTCATTATGGATGCGCAGCTGCTGCCTACCTCGGCGCTTCGCAATGTCGAAGTTATCCGACTTTCAACAGATTTTCTCGATCGCAAGGTCATTCCCATTGATCTCGATGCCTTGATGAAAGGGGACAGCAGCCAGAACATCACGCTCCTTCCGAAAGACCTCATCCGCGTGTATACGACCTATCGCGAGGTCGAAAAGGTGACTATTAAAGGCGAGGTGCTTCGTCCCGCGGAGTACGAGATCTATAAAGGCGAACGTCTCAGCGACTTTCTCCTGCGCGTAGGCGGTTTTACGCGGGAAGCTTATCCCTACGGCACGGTACTGAAACGAAAAGATGTGAAGCTTTCACAGGCAAAGAACATGCAGGCATTCATCAGCCGCATGCAGTCGCAAATGATCCAATCGGCAGCAGGCGTTGCAGGAACTGCGGTGAGCGCCGAGGAAGCTCAATTTGCAAAAGCTGAGCTTGAGCTGAACCGGGGGTTGTTGGAGAACCTCAAGAGCATGCAGGAGCAGATGGAGGGAAGAGTCGCCATCAACATAACCGAAAATATCGAGTCCTGGAAAGGCACGAAGGATGATTTGCTGCTGCAGGACGGCGATACCATCATGATACCGAAACGCCCCCAGGAAATCCTTGTTCTCGGAGAAGTGCACAGTATAGGCGCGCAGGTCTATATTCCTGACTTCAGGGTGCGCGATTATCTCAATCAAACCGGCGGTCTTACGAATTATGCCGACGATAGCCAGATCTTCGTCCTGCAGGCAAATGGTCTTGCATTCAGCAGCGATTCTCCCGATGTCGGCAATATCGAAAAAATGAAGCTCAAGGCTGGAGATACGATTTTTGTGCCTCAGAAGATCGAGCGTTATGCTATCATGCGGTTCACCAAGGATATCATTGATATCCTGTTCAAGACTGCAGTTACCCTGGCTACCATTACTGTCATTTTTTAATCAGCCCTCAGCGCGAAAAGATCCTTACATGCTGTCTATGGATATTAATACACATAAAGACGAAATAGATCTATTTGCATACTGGGCCAGTATCTGGCGGAGAAAATGGCTTATCGTATTAGTCTGTATGCTCGCAATGATCGTAACCATCATCATCAGCAAGCGTTCTCCCAAATACTACAAGTCTGAGGCTGTTATAATGTCAACATCCTCGGACTCCGGAGGATTGGGCGCAGCATTCTCGTCATCACCTTTCGCAGGCGTGCTTGGGAGTGCCGGTATGCAGTCAACGACGGACAAGATCATGGCAATACTGAAAAGCAGGAGCGCGGCTGAAGCAGTGGTCTCGAGATATGACCTTTATAAGGTTTTCAACGAAGAAGCCTGGGACAAGGAAAAGGGCGCTTGGAAGGATCCTCTCAAACCTCCGCTCATGACCGACACCCTTGACATGCTGATGCGTTCCGTCACGAAGTTCAGCAAGAACAAAGAAGGGGTGATCACCATCGCAGTCGAGTGGAAAGATCCTCGACTTGCCGCTGAGATCGCAAATTACTACGTCTATGCGCTTACCGATTTTTTAAAAGACCGCTCGATGAATATCACGATCCAGACACTGGATCGTGCGATACCTGCTGAAAGAAAATCCAGGCCAAAAACCCTGCAGAATATGATCCTGGCGGGAGCTGCCAGCTTTTTATTCTGTATCTTTTACATTCTCATTGTTGATCATATCGGGAAAAGAAGAACCATGATATAAAGAATACGTTGTTTTATTCCACCAAGATCGTTTATTGTTTCTGGTATCATTTCCAAAAGTATTCCTCACGTTATTTTACTCTCGAATAATCGCTATATTCTCGCTCAAAAACCCTATGGCATATTCGCGTTCATCGCATGTTATCATCAGATCAGTATTCTGCATGCTTTTCTTTATCTGTCCAGTTGTGAGTTCAGGCCAGGAACTCGACCTCCTGAATCGTCCTGTAAACACGATTGGGTTGACCGGCATGATCTATACCACATCACCCTTTGTTCTGCCGTCGAAAACAATTGAAATCGGCACATTTTCCCAGTCGGAAAACAGCCTGGCTCCTTCCTATTCCTTGACCGAATATACCATGACTATGACCACCGGGATTTCCGGTTCCATGGAAATGGCTCTCAAAGGGTCTTATTACGGGTACAACCAGCAGTCATCAGGAAAACGGTCACGGGACATCGATGACATTGATCTGGCATTCAAATGGAACTTCCTGAAGCAGCCGGAAGACAGTGTTCAGCCCGCTGTGGCACTGATTGCAGGCGTGACCCGTCCGGCCAAGCATCGTGATCTGATAACGAGCTCAGTTGATCATTGGGCATCGTGGATCGGCATTGCGACAGGTGCTGAGCTGACCTGGGCCGAACACAGCCTGGGAATCTATGCTGATACTCGAGCAATATTTCAGGACCTGGCACAGGAAGCCAGCAAAGAGCAATATTATCGTACCAATATGGGAATACTGTTTCCGGTCAGCAAATACCGAAATTTGCAGATGTTGGTAGAGTACAGCATAGTATCAGGAAAGGACGTTCAGCTGATTACGGGTACTGATTACAGTGCTGTGACATACGGTTTACGGTTGGTCAATGAACGATTCAACCTGTCCATCGGAACTCAGTTCCTGCACAAGAAGGCAGACGGTTTCGATGACTCGAGCAGAGTCGTAGGGATGATGAGTTTCAAGATCTGATAAGAATTTGCCATAAATCTGATATATTACAACTAGATGAATGATACACTTAAACATTAATATGATGTCTGATAATGTATATTATGTCAAATTATATTAACCAACCTTTCTTTTCTAATCAGCCATCCAGTCTCCTGATTCCCTGCTTGCAAACCTTTTCCTTATAATCAATTCTCCGCTTCAATATCTCTTTATTGCGCAGATATTTTGGATTACTGAAATCCCAGGTCGATTTGTGCCATAAATGAAAAATGATCGCTCTGTTGCGAACGGTCCGAAGCTTCTTTCCCTGGTTCAGGACGCGAATGCCCAGATCGTTGTCCTCGATCGAACCATCCGCGAATTCCTCATCGCATCCATTGATCCCGTAGAAAAGGTCCTTATAAAGGCTGAAATTGCATCCCCAGACACCGTCATCGGTTATCCGGTCGCGGTGAAGCAGTTTTCTCACCAATGGATTCCTGATGATAATAGCTTCCTCGACCTTCCGTGACTTTATCTCGCTTCCGAACGCAGCATCCCATACCAGCCTTGGATGGAGCGTATTCAGGACCTTGCCTTCCCGCAGAAGCCTTTCTGTCAGGTTTTTCCCGATCTCCACCCGTTTTCCGCTCAGTATCGTGTCACGGTCGCTCAAGGTGATATGTTCTTTGATGAAATAGCGATGGGCCATGCAGTCGCCGTCAATGAACACCAGATAGTCGCCTGATGACTGCCGTACCGTCTCGTTCAGGATCATGGGTTTGCGAAAACCAATGTCCTCCTGCCAAATGTGCTTTATCGGGAATAGATGGTCCAGTTTCTGCCGCATATCCTCAATAAGAAGCCGGGTCTCTTCCCTGCTGCCGTCGTCTGCAATGAGCACTTCCGAAGGCAGCATGCTTTGTCCGGCGAGGCTAAGCAGGTTCAGTTTGAGCGCCTGCGGACGGTTATAGGTCGGAACGATGACTGTTATTTTAATGGGGCTGTCTTTCAAAACTACTCCTTTTTCAGTGTAAATACCGCCTGGTCGCCTCGTTGCAGTCTGTTCAATTCCTTTGTTTGCTTTTTCCACTGCCTGATCTGTTTTTTCGGGAACACATCCTTCGCTTTTCCAAAAACGATCCCCTTTTTATAACATTCGCTGACCCTGAACTGTTCGAACGTGGAATCGAACTCCACCTTTTCAAGGATCAAACCGGCCGTTTTCGCAAGAAACTTCATCGTATCGGTCGACGGGATGATCAGATGCCGGGGTGCATCTACCTGGTACCAATACTCGCGGTAATGCTCCCATGCAAAAGATGAAACTGTCGGTATGCGGATAATGCATGCGCCGCCTGGTGCCAGTATCCGGTAGACCGACTGCAACTGCTCCCGAGGATCGGGAACATGTTCAAAGGAATGGTTGTACATGACAACATCCCATGCTCCTGAGATGTCATGGACGTTCTTTTTTAATATCCATAGACCGCCACCGCGGTCTATGTCCTGTGGTATGTAGGGATCAATGCCCGAGACGTTGGTAAGGCCCATCTCTCGCAAATAGGACAGCCTCCCGCCGGATCCGCAGCCCACATCAAGGATCCGCGCGGACGGAGAGAGATGAAGATCCGCCAAATAGAAGTATTTGCTCTTTCGCAGGATGCGCCCTGACAAGGAGTTCCGTCGGCCTCTGCCAAAGACCACTGCGCGATCCCTGGCAAGACGAAGTCGATCCGATAATCTTCTGACGATCGATTTTCCGGGCGGAGACGATGAAAAACTATAGTAGTTATCCGGATAATACCGGGACATGTCCGTGGGTATTTCTTCTATCTGTAAACACCCGCAGGTACCGCATTGAAAATAGCTGAACAGTTCCTTCGTGCCGAACATCAGTTCCGGGATCCGGTAGTGCTCATGGCCGTCCGGGGAACCGCAGATCCTGCATTTTGGATTCGGCATCAGACGTGATTGCTCCCGGTCATATTATTAATGTTATATTGTCCAGCCCGGTACGAACTTCTGACCAAAGGACCAGTGACCACGCTTCGAAATCCCAAGGAAAATGCCTCCTGCCGTAACACCGCGAATTCGTCAGGATGATAATACTTCTTTACGGGAAAATATCCCCGTCCCGGACGAAGATACTGTCCGATGGTCACTATGTCGCATCCAACCGAGCGAAGGTCCCGCATCACCGATGATAGTTCGTCTCGCCTTTCCCCCAGCCCCACCATAAGCCCGGACTTTGTTATCATGCCGGACTGTTTGCCCCGTTCCAGAAGCTGCAGAGATCGTTTGTAAACCGCCTGCGGGCGGACTGCAGGATAAAATGATGGCACGGTCTCCAGGTTGTGGCCGAGAATATCCGGATTTGCCTCGTTCACGATCTTGAGCGATCCTTCTGAACCGCCAAGATCTGGGATCAACACTTCGACCCGGCATCCAGGATTAGTGCGGCGGATCGCCCGGATCGTATCAGCAAATATTGCCGCGCCACCGTCCTGAAGATCATCACGGGTGACTGACGTGACAACAACGTGCGAAAGTCGAAGTGCCGCTACAGCCGCGGCAACGCGTTCCGGTTCGTTCCTATCCAGTCCGGAAGGCTGACCTTTTGGCACGCTGCAAAAACGACAAGTACGGGTGCAGAGGTTGCCCAGAATGAGGAAAGTGGCGGTACCGAGGCTCCAGCACTCGTTCCGGTTCGGACACCGTGCGCTCTGGCAGACCGAATGGAGATGATTGTCGCGCAACCGCTTTTCCACCTGTTTGAAATGTCCTTCGGGCGACACGGAGCTCTTGAGCCACACCGGCAGCCGCTGCTGATCGTCTCTTAGTCGGTGCCCCACTCCCATCATTGGTCGTTCACGCTCTTTCATCATTCGACTTCTTCAGGAGGAATGCTGCCTGATCGCCACGATGCTCCCTGTTCAGTTCTGCTGCCCTGCGCTTCCACTGGCGGATCTGTTCTTTCGGAAAGTTTGGCATTATCACTGATCCAGGATCTGCAGGATATTGCGGAATTCCCCGCGCGTAGAGCTCACTGGCCCGGAACTGGTATTCCGTAGAATCATAGATGATATCGGAGATGGAAAATCCTGTGCGTTGCGCGAGCAAGGCAATGCTGTCCAGGGAATGGAGAAAATAATGGCGCGGCGCGTCAACTGCCACCCAATTCTCCTGATACCGCTCCCAGGCATAGGATGACACAATGGGTATACGAATAAGGCACGTGCCGTCATGTTTCAGGATGCGGGACGCTGCTGCAAGCTCGGCAAAAGGATCGGTAATATGTTCAAAGGAATGGTGATACATGATCAGGTCCCAGGTCCCACTGAGGTCCCGTACAGCAGTCTTCCTGATCGAGAGACCGTTGGTATAGGTAATATCAGCACCCAGGAACGGATCCACTCCCAGAAGGTTGTTGAAACCGCACTCTTTGAGCGCATAGAGCAGCCATCCGGACCCGCATCCCACATCGATGATCCGTGAATCCCGCGATAGTCCCAGAGACGACAGGGAGAGCAATCTTCTGTTGGGAGCGAACGACCGGACGAGCCGGGCAAAAGGCCCGTTGTTCACTATCGTGCTCCGGTCCTGGATGTTCCGCAGCCAGCGGATCACCGGATTTCCGTACTTTCGAGCCGGGTCTGCGCAGAAGCTGTAGTAATCCGTGGGATAATACCGCTCTATATTTGCAGGTATTTCGGATATCTGCAGGCATCCGCACCGGGAACATTGAAAATAGTTGAACTCGTCCCGGGTACCGTAGAGCATTTCCCGCATACGATAAGCACGGTTACCCTCTTCGTTCCCGCAGATCCGGCATGCAGAAGATTCTTTTTTTTGCTCGGGCGTCACGGCCTCGTTCCATCCTGACGCAAAGCTGCTTCGATGACCTGATCGATCCGTTCCACGGGGATGAATGTCATTTCCTTCCGGAGCTCCTCAGGGACATCTTCAAGGTCGTTCTGGTTACGCTCCGGCAGTATGATCGTTTTGATCCCGGCGCGACGGGCCGCCAGGACCTTCTCTTTCAGCCCTCCGATAGGCATCACCTTGCCCCGCAGTGTGATCTCGCCGGTCATGGCAACATCGTTCTTTGCAGCCTTTCCGGTCAGGAGCGACACGATCGCTGTCGTCATGGTCACGCCTGCCGAAGGACCATCCTTGGGAATGGCCCCTGCGAGAACATGGATATGGAT
>Ga0224495_10001459_pt1 | contig 16632 bp, 17 predicted proteins | sample SF_Jul11_sed_USG_FD_168128 | JGI IMG/M metagenome (GOLD analysis project Ga0224495, IMG submission 168128) | Sediment microbial communities from San Francisco Bay, California, United States - SF_Jul11_sed_USGS_4_1 | ecosystem: Environmental > Aquatic > Marine > Sediment | place: USA: California... | reverse complement strand
CGATATTCCAACCATCCGGCCAATGTTGAAAAATACGGCTTCAAGCCGATCACCATCGAGGAAATGCTGGTCAAGCTCAAAGAAGCAGACCTAATTATTCCTTTTTGAGGATATACCATCATGAAACTATTAAATATTATTCGGTCAGAACCGGACGAAACAACAAAAACGTTTATCGAAAGCTTCTCAAAGGACGAAGGGGCTAAAAAAGTCGTTCTTTATGAGGGAGATATAGACTGGTCCGCATTGGTGGATGATATCTTTTCATATGACAAGGTCGTATGCTGGTGGTAAATCGTTTCCATCCGGAATTCGAATCTTGTAACAGGTATTATAGTGATTTGGAGTTGAAATATTAAATTCAACTTAATAAAAAGGAATAAAAGCCATGGCTAATAAATTAGGGATTCTCGTAAGCTCGGATAAACACCTTGATTATGTCATCGCCTTAACCACGGCCGCCCATGATAAAGGTAAAAGTGTTCAGATATTTTTTACCGGCCAGGGGGTTCTTCTGACACAAAAACCGGAATTTGAGCAACTGGTGGGCAAAGCCAAACTTTCAGTATGTGACGTTAGTTTTCGGGCAAACGGTCTTTCGGGTGATGTGCCGGGCGTCGGGTTCAAGGACTTTGCCACCCAGGCAAGAAATGCAGAAATGATTGAATCGTGTGACCGGTACGTTGTATTTTAGCCGGAATGTAATATTTAGAGTTTTTGAAAACATTGAAATTAGCGCGATAGTTGTTAATTTCTAATACAGTCCGTGATTGTGCTTTTTATCCTCTTTCTTGATTCATAACGGATCCACCCAATCTTCAAACACTTTTGAATCCACGTTCCATTGCCGTCATCGGTGCCACCAGTAAAAAAGGACGGGTGGGGAACATCATTTCAAAGATTTGTAACGTTCATCCGAAAAGGTTGACAAGCACCATTCATGTCACTATATTTCAGCCAACTGTTGAACTTTTAAAAATAATACGGAAAGGAAACAATCTTATGGCAAAGGATATTCTTGAAATAGGCGATAGCAATTTTGAATCCGAAGTATTAAAATCAAATAAACCTGTATTGGTCGATTTTTGGGCACCCTGGTGTGGCCCATGCAGGGCAATTGCACCCATCGTCGAAGAACTTGCTAAAGATTTCGGCGACAAGGTTAAGTTTACAAAGTGTAATGTTGATGAAAACCCGACAACCCCTACCAAATACGGCATAAAATCCATTCCTACCCTTATTTTCTTTAAAAATGGAGAAATTCAGGACAAGGTTATCGGTATCGTTGCCAAATCAAGGCTCGAGGAAATGATATCTCAAGTTTAGCAGGAAACCTTGCAAATGAAAAATGTCGATTACGAGCTTGTCATTATCGGCGGTGGTCCGGCAGGACTAACCGCCGGTCTTTATGCAGCACGCTCCGGATTAAAGGTCGTTTTATTGGAAAAATTCATGACCGGCGGACAGATCATTATTTCAGACTGGGTCGAAAATTATCCCGGATTTCCCGAAGGAATCAGTGGTCAGGATCTTGTACAGCGGTTCACGGACCAGGCGAAAAGATTCGGCCTGATGATCGAAAGCAAAGAAGCCGTTTCCGTTGATCTGTCTAAGCCTATTAAAAAAATCATTTTAAAAGATGGCGTTCTTACAACCCATACGATCATTATTTCTACCGGCGCTTCTCCAAAGAAACTGGGAATTCCCGGTGAAGACATGTTTTACGGAAAAGGTGTCTCCTCTTGTGCCACCTGTGATGCTCCGTTTTATAAGGATCGCGTCGTTGCTGCTGTAGGCGGGGGTGATACCGCCGTAAAGGAAAGTTTATATCTGACCAAATTTGTAAAAAAGGTTTATCTTATCCATCGAAGAGATCGGCTACGTGCAGAAGCGATTCTTCAGAAACGTGCATTCAATAATGAAAAAATAGAAATTCTGTGGGACTCTGTGTTGACCGGCATCAACGGGTTAACCAATGTTGAAAGCATTGATGTGGAAAATGTCAAATCCGGCGAAAAAAAGAAGCTTTCCGTGGATGGGTGCTTTATATGGGTGGGTGAGATTCCAAACACCAAATTTCTTACAGATGGTATCGAACTCGATGAAAAGGGGTTTGTTGTTGCGGATATAAATATGGAGGCCTCGGTCCCAGGGGTTTTTGCAGCCGGAGATTCTAGAAATACGCCGTTGCGCCAGATCGCAACCGCGGTGGGTGACGGTGCCATCGCAGCATTCTCAGCTGGACAATATATCGAAAACTTGAAAAAATGAAACGAATCATTGCTCTAATCCTTATTCTATTGTTTGTGTTTTCCGGTTGTGCATGGTTTAAGTCAAAAGAAGAAAAAACCGCCCTGGAACTGGTCAGCGATGGAATAGATCAATTCAACAACGAAGATTATCAGGATTCAATAGAATCCTTTGAAAAACTCAGAGACTGGTACCCTTTCAGCAAGTATGTTATTCTTGCTGAACTGAAAATTGCGGATGCGTATTACCATATAAAAAATTATGAAGAAGCTGTGGCAGCATATGAAGCATTTGAAAACCTTCATCCCCGCAACGAAGCCATCCCCTATGTCATTTTCCAAATCGGGCTCTGTTACTATGAGCAGATCGATACCATCGATAGGGATCAAACCCATGCAAAAAACGCACTCGATACTTTCAATCGTCTTAAAAAACAGTTTCCTGAAGATATATATGCTCACAGAGCTGGAGATCACATTAAAAAATGTATAAAAAGCCTTGCCGGACACGAATTTTATGTTGGATTCTTTTATTATAAGAGTAAGCATTATAAAGCAGCCCTAAACCGCTTCAAATCGGTACTATCCAACTTTCCTGATGTCGGATTTCACCAACAGGCGCTCCAATATGTCAGCCTTTGTGAAAAATTGCTGACAAAAGACCAGAAAAATTAAATAAAAATACTTTACATATATACTGTAATACTATAGTAAAGCTAGTTCTTGTTTTTGAAAAGGAGAAATAATCATGTCCAGAATGTGTGAAGTATGCGGGAAAAAGCCCCTCGTTGGCCACAATGTAAGCCATGCTCATAATTTAACAAAACGTCGCTTTAATCCAAACCTTCAGAGGGTAAGAACATTACAAAAAGGAAGGGTTAAAAAGATGATGGTTTGTACCAGTTGTATTAAATCGGGGCATATTGTTAAAGCACCCTAAATCGAAAAGGGTCTCAAAGAGACCTTTTAAAAATGTTCATTTTTGTTCAATTTCAAGCCTCCGGCCCATAGGACCTACGCCCTGGAGGGAAAAGCGAAAATTTTAATCACCCCGATGAAAAACGCATCGGGACAGGCATCCATACATTGAGTATTTTGAGGATTAACCCGCCAAAGTTCGGTGGCGGGTTAAAATTTGAGCCTGTTGATAAATCCCGATTGTCGGGGACGCAGAAATTGGGCAAAAAGGGGGATTTTTTAAAGGTCTCTAAAAAAGGCTATAAAAAACAAAAACTAATACGGATCATCAGTCAATTCTTCTGACATCCTGAATATGTTTCACCTTTCTAATAGCCGAGAGAACCCTGTTTAAATGATCGGTGTTTTCAACGGCTATGGTGAATAAACTGTCGACTATTTTGCTCTGCCGCGTTTCCGTATTCGCACTTAAAATATTGGCGCCATTTTTGCTGATATTTGCAGTAATATCCGCCAGCAATCCAACCCTGTCATAAGAACGAACCAAAATCTTTACAGGATATGTATCAGCTATATCCACACTCCATTCTACATCTATTTGTCGGTCAGGGCTCATTTTCATAGCATTAACACAATTTGTTCGATGTACGGTGACCCCATAACCTCTTGTAATATAACCTATAATAGAATCTCCTGGAACCGGCTGACAGCATTTTCCAAACTTGATCAAAATATCGTCGACACCTTTTACAGTCACACCCGTCTTTGGCTTTTTCTTTCTAACGCGGCTAATGATTTTATCAAGAAAGGATGCGGAATCTTCTTTTTCTTCGGGTTTCGGCTCAACTTTTCGAATAATCTGCAAAGGCGTGATTTTTCCGTAACCAACGCTTGCGATCAGATCATCCACATGCTTAAAACCAAAATGCTCCACCACCTTCTCCATCTCTTCCGATTTCAAAAGGGTATTAAAATTTAGACGGTATTTTCGAAATGCCTTTTCGCACATCTCCCGACCGAGGGTAATGCTTCGTTCTTTTTCCTGGGTTTTGATCCATTGTCTGATCCTGGAACGGGCTTTGACAGTTTTGACAAAATTGAGCCAGTCTTTACTGGGATGACTCTTTTTTGATGTGGATATTTCAACGGTGTCGCCGGTTTTCAATTCATATTGCAAAGGAACGATACGACCGTTCACTTTGGCCCCGACACACTGATTCCCGACTTCTGTATGAATTAAGTATGCAAAATCCACAGGAGTAGCGCCACTGGGCACTGTCTTTATCTCTCCTCGGGGAGTAAAAACATACACTTCATCCGGAAAAAGATCAATGCGGACATTTTCCAGAAATTCATCTGGATTTTCAAAATTTTCCTGGTTTTCCACCAGGTTCTGTATCCAGGAAAACGCTTTGGTTGTCTTCTCATCAAGGTGAAGACCTTCCTTGTAGCTCCAGTGGGCAGCGATACCTGATTTGGCAACTTTATCCATTTCCCATGTTCTAATCTGAATCTCAATACGTTCTCCAAAAGGACCGATAACGGTTGTGTGGAGGGACTGGTACATATTGGGCTTGGGAACCCCGATATAATCCTTGAACTTTTTAGCAACCGGTTTCCATAGAGAATGAATCACCCCGAGTGCTTCATAGCAATGGGGGACTGTGTCCAGAATTATTCTAAACGCAATGATATCGTAGACATCTTCAAATTCAAGGTTCTGGGACAACATTTTCTTATATATACTGTAAAAATATTTATACCTTCCGAAAACTTCGCATTCAAGGTTGTACTCATCCATCTTTTTTTTGATGAGGTCCCTGACCGTTTCAATATATTTTTCGCCTTCTTCTTTATCTTTATTTACGAGCTGTTCTATCTTGGAATATTCATCAGGTTGGATATACATAAACGATGCGTCTTCAAGTTCCTTTTTGATCCAGTAAATACCGAGACGGCCGGCAATTGGGGCGTATATATCGAGGGTTTCCCTAGCAATTTTTGCCTTTTTTTTCGGCGAGTGAAACTTCAACGTCCTCATATTGTGAAGTCGATCTGCCAGTTTGATCAATATGACCCGGATATCATCCGCCATTGCCAGGATCATTTTTCTGATGCTTTCAGCCTGACGTGCCTGGGAGCCGCTGCTAAAAGGGAGGACACTCAGTTTCGTTACACCCGATACAATATGGCTGACATCTTTGCCGAACATCTCATTGATTTCTTCTATGGTGGCGTGTGTATCTTCAACAACATCGTGCAATAGACCGGCGGCAACACTGACAACATCGAGCTTCATATCGGCAAGAATGCCGGCCACTTCAAGGGGATGGGATAAATAGGGCTCGCCGGAAAGGCGAACCTGTCCATCGTGGACCCTGGCAGAGTAAATATATGCACGATCGATAATATCAAGATCCGCATCCGGATAATACTCGGTAATTTTGTCGATGATGTCGTTAATACGGATCATGGTGAAAAATCCTGGCCCATCTTAGATCCCGACACGCGGGGGAGAACTGGGCTTTGGTTATCCCCAGATGGAATTTGCTTTGTTGAATGTTCATTTTAGAAAATAGGAATTAGGAAATAGATAACCGCAAATGCAAGTAAATGAACGTAAATGTTAATATTATAATTTGTGTTTATTCGTATTCATCCGTGGTTTCCCTTATCCTCGTCCCTCTTTCCTCTTTTCTCTTTCCTATTTCCTATTCCTGGTTTAAAGATTTTTGCCATTTATTATTGGAATTTGAGATTTAGTTGGAATTCGTATTTTTAGACACAAAATTCCAGGGCCTCAGCCATCTATCTCTAACCTTACATAGATTACCAGATTTTCAATGAAAAAAAATCAATATGCCTTGGCAAAGACGACTCGACCGGTGCTGGAATTGCCGCAGCATATACACTTGCCTTTCTCTAATGGGTTATCAAAGGGAATACATCGAATCGTAACAGCAAGATCATCTTTAATTTTCGTCTCGCAAACATCTTCCCCGCACCAGTGGGAATGTGCAAACCCTCCGTGTATTTCAGGCTTTTCCTGATTTTCGGGGGTGAAAAAATCATAGAATTCATTCTTATCATCTATTGAAAATGTGTATTTTTTTCTAAAAGACAAGGCACGTTCAAATAATGTGTTCTGAATTTCATCCAGAATGTGTGTTATTTCTCCGACAAAATGATCTTTTTTTATGGACACCTTATCTTTGTGGTTTTTGTCTCTACGTGCAACGTATACGGAATTTTCGGCAATATCTCTAGGTCCGATTTCCACCCGAATCGGTATCCCTTTTTTTATCCATTCCCATCCCCTGGCACCACCGATCTCGCGACTGTCAATTTCTACCCGAATTCGACGATGATGGTAGGTTTTGTCATTCAGCTCTTTTTTCAAGCTTTCCACAAATTCCATCACTTTTGCTCTGTCTTCAGAATTTCGGATGATGGGTATCAAGACGACATGTGAGGACGCAACTTTTGGCGGGAGAACGATACCGTCATCATCACCGTGGGACATGATGAGTCCGCCGATAAGCCGGGTGGAAGAGCCCCATGAAGTGGTCCACGCATATTCTTCAGTCTCCTGGGCGGTCTGGAACTTGATATCAGAAGCCTTTGCAAAATTTTGTCCCAAAAAATGTGATGTGCCGGCCTGAAGACCTTTTCTGTCTTGCATCATTGCTTCCATGGACAAGGTATCAACCGCTCCGGGAAATCTTTCGGAAGCTGATTTTCTTCCTTTAATAACCGGCATGGCCAGGTATTCTTCAGCCATCCTGGCATAAACATCGAGCATTAATTGCGTCCGCTCGATGGCTTCTTCTTTAGTTGCATGGGCCGTGTGGCCTTCTTGCCACAAAAATTCACTGGTTCGCAAGAAAAGGCGTGTTCGCATTTCCCATCTCACGACATTTGCCCATTGATTGATAAGTATGGGGAGATCCCGATAACTCCCAACCCATTTTGAAAACGAATCTCCAATGATCGTTTCAGAAGTGGGGCGTACAATCAGGGGTTCATTGAGTGCGCCTGCGGGTTCAAGTCTGCCGTCGAATCCTTTTTCCAATCGGTGGTGGGTCACAACGGCACATTCTTTTGCAAATCCTTCTACATGCTCGGCCTCTTTCTCGAGAAAAGACAGCGGGATAAAAAGCGGAAAATATGCATTTTTAACCCCTGTTTCTTTAAACATGTCATCCATTACCCTAACGATGTTTTCCCAGAGAGAATATCCCCATGGTTTTATGACCATACACCCTCTCACCGGTGATCGTTCCGCCATATCCGACGCTTTGACCACCTCCTGATACCATTGAGGATAATCTTCAGCTCGCGTTGGTGTTATTGCAGTCTTGCTCTGTTTTCCCATTTAATAATTCCTCGATTCATCAAGTTTATCGATCTCAGCCATTAAAACTTCGACAATTTTGTCTTCAGGAAATTTTTTTATGACTTTTCCTTTTTTAAAAAGAATTCCTGTGCCGTCGCCCCCGGCAACACCGATATCGGCCTCTTTGGCCTCTCCCGGCCCGTTCACTACACAGCCCATAATGGCAAGTTTGATGGGCAGCGGCTTTAACAATAAAGCATTTTCAACCTGTTCGAGAATTTTAAACAGGTCGATTTTACAGCGACCACAAGTGGGACAGGATATAATGTCCGGCCCGTATTGGCGGATGTCCAGCGCTTTCAGGATTTCGTATCCAACCCTGACCTCTTCCACCGGGTCCCGGGTCAAAGAAACACGAATAGTATCCCCGATACCTTCTGCAAGGAGCATTCCGATGCCAAGAGACGACTTGACGACTCCGGAATAGAGTCCTCCTGCCTCTGTTACTCCCACATGAAGGGGCAAATCGGTCTTTGAGGAAAGAAGCCTGTATGCCTCTACGGTACGATGGACGTCGGAAGCCTTTATCGATATCTTTATATTGTTAAAGTCGAAAGATTTTAATAAATCAATATGCCGCATAGCGCTTTCAACCATGGCTTCCGCGCTTGCCCCATTATATTTCTTTAGGATATCTTTTTCAAGAGAACCTGAATTAACCCCGATTCTAATGGGGATGTTAACGTCCTTTGCGCAATCAACAACCGCCTTGACTTTTTTTTCACCACCGATATTCCCCGGGTTAATTCGCAGGCCGTCGGCGCCGGACTTCGCCGAACCAATAGCCAGTCTATAGTCGAAATGGATATCTGCAATAATCGGTATCGAAATTTGTTGCTTAATTGAAGATATCGCTTCAGCAGCTTCATGGTCAGGCACAGCCACTCTGACAATTTCACACCCGGCTTTTTCCAGGCGATGGATTTGTAAGACGGTGGATTGAACATCCTGGGTAAAGGTATTGGTCATGGATTGGACGGCAACCGGTGCTGTCCCGCCCACACTTACATCTCCAACCTTAATCTGGCGGGTTTTTATTCGTTTTATTGAAAAAGTCATGATGACCTGTTATTAGATAAATTTGACAATGATTTTTTATAAACTCAATAAGACATATAATTAACAGACAGCACCCTGAAATTCAAGCAAAATGCAGATTTTGGATCGGTTTCAAAATTGATCGATCCGAAAAGAAGTTAAATTTATCACGTTTTTGGGGCAATAACATCGCGAAAGGAGCGTGTAATGAGTCTTCGTAAAGGTAAATCTTTTTCAACAAAGCACGGACCCGATGAGAAACCTGACACCTCGATTAAAAATGAAATATTGAAACAGACACAAAACGAAAAAATTCCCTGTGCCGTGGCGTTTGAAATCTCGAAGGCGTTACAGATTTCACCGGAAAAGGTGGGCAAAACGGCTGACCTGATGAACTTTAAATTGACCAAATGCCAGCTGGGCTTGTTTGGGTACCAACCTCAAAAAAAGATTGTTAAACCTCAGGGCAGTATCAATGTGGATGTAAAAGATGCCGTTTCCGATGCGCTTGTTCAGGAAAGGCTTTCATGTAAGCAGGCATGGGATATCGCATCCCGGTTGCAGGTCAGCAAAATGACTGTCAGCGGTGCTTGCGAAACCATGGGGGTCAAAATAAAGGATTGTCAGCTAGGCGCATTTTAACCGAATTTTCGAATTGTTAAAACAATAAGACGTAATGTTTCAAAAAACGATAGAGACCGATTTGCCGTAAATCTCTTTTTTTAAAGATGAAAGGACCGGATTTTACTTTTTGAGAATCATGCTTACTATCTTGAAAATATTACCGCTTTAGGTATCATTAAATTTTTTGCTGAAAGAACTCGTGAATAAGGGCTCGTAATGAAAGAACCTGTCCGGGTTATTAATAAAGGTTTCTGCTTTAAAAGAAGATTTCATTGATAACATTAAATCGCCTATGGTTCTTTCAAAACGATCCCTAATTCACTCAAACAGCTTCCAGCAAAAAATTTAATGATACCTAAAGCTCCTTTGAAATTAATGAATTTCAAAAACGTAACCTATTATAAAAATATCGATTTAACCTTATCAATGAAAAATGAGACGCAGAGCTTTTATAAAAAAAATACTTATGAGTGTACAAACCCTGTTTTTGATGCGTTTTTTTCACCCAGCTGTTGTGCTGGCAGCCATCGGAAAAATGGAAGATCATCAATTGCACTATAAGCCACTAAATGGACGTAGTTTGAGAGATATTTCGCTAAAAAAAGAGCATCATGGCAGCGGCGTTTTCATAAATCCCATCGGACCTTTGCGGAAAAGAAGATTTCTGCAACTTCTGAAATGGAAGCTCTCCCCAAGCCAGTTTAGTCCCTATCTTAAAAACCAGTCTGTTCATCCCATTGTCATAAACTGGTCCCCGATACAGGCACATCAAGGCGTCAGTGTCACTTTTCTCAAGCACGCCGGAGTTCTCATCAAGGATGCCGACGGTTATTTAATGGTGGATCCGATGTTTTCCGATCTGACATGGTTTATTGAAGATTTTTCACCATTTAAATTCAACCCGAACCAGATCCCAAAACCCGACCACGTTTTGATCACGCATGGTCATTACGACCATATGGACAAGTCCTCTCTGTCCACCCTGGATAAAGCCACCCATGTGATCACCCCATTGGGACATCATCAGGTATTTCAGGATTTGGAAATGAAAAATCGAACCCAGCTTGACTGGTATGACACATATCGCAACGGCGACCAATCGATAACATTTCTGCCCAGCAATCATTGGACCATGCGAAATCCTTTTCGAGGCCCCAATCGGTCTTTATGGGGAGGGTATATGATCGAAACATCCGTCGGAAACACGATTTATATCATGGGGGACTCAGGATACTTCGACGGATTTTCAGAAATCGGACAGGATTTCGACATCGACTTGGTTGTCATCAATCTTGGTGCCTATGAACCGCGGTGGTTCATGGCTTCCAGCCATATCAATCCTCGGGAAGCGGTTCGGGCGTTTAAAGAACTCCATGCCAAAAAGATGATGATCGTTCACTGGGGAACATTTCGTCTGGGCGACGAACCGGTCCATTTTCCACCCAGAGACCTGAAAAAAGAACTGGAAAAGGAAGGATTGAGCGACCGACTGGTGGATATCAAGCATGGTGAAACATTCTTTTTAAACTGACCCCAATATTTCAAACTCCCGAAAAAAACAAAAAGCCTTGCCTTTCTTTTTTATCATGCCGTATAGTTTATTCTCTAATACATTGAATCTTTTTCCAGATCTTGAATTTGTGCCATTTGTTTACATTTTCCAATAAATTGTTAATTAAGAGATAAAAGTTTTGGAAAGGATGCTTCACCTACTAATAAACAAAGGATAAATGTTTTCAGTTAACAGAACCTATCTCAAAAATAAGATTAGAGTTCAGGGCAAGGCGTTAAACGATTAAAAAGCGGAGCATACACGTAGTATGTGAGCATTTTGAACCGTTTAACAACGGAGCCATGGGCACTTAGATTGTTTTTGAGATAGGTTCTAGTTTCAGGTATCATTTAACGATTAACGTGTGCTAACGACTTAAATGAGAGGAGGGTCCAATGTTTTGTTATCAATGTGAACAGACGGCAAAAGGCACGGGATGCACGGTGCAGGGAGTTTGCGGGAAAAAACCCGAGGTGGCAGCCTTACAGGATCTCCTCCTCTACACGCTAATGGGGCTATCCCAAGTTGCCGTGGAGGGAAGAAAAGTTGGTGTCACGGATAGAGATGTTAATATTTTTACTGTTAAAGCGGCCTTCTCGACACTGACCAATGTGGATTTCGATCCCGACCGCTTCAAAAATTTGATTCATGAGGCCGCAGAAAAGCGTGATCAGTTGAAAGAAAAAGTTAAGGCCGCCGGTGGGAATGTTGATCTGCATGATGGACCTGCTGAGTTTAATCCTCAACCTACTTTGGAGGGATTGGTAAAGCAGGGTGAAGATGTCGGCTTAAAATCCTATCCGGGCGACAACCCGGACATTCTCTCTTTGAAACACACCGTTCTTTTCGGTATAAAGGGAGTCAGCGCCTATGCGGACCACGCCCAGATTTTAGGGGAGGAAGATGATAAGGTGTATGCTTACATCCATGAAGGTCTGGCGGCCATTCAGAGGGATGATTTAAGCTTAGACGACTGGGTAGGCCTGGCCCTTAAATGCGGTGAAGCCGCGCTTAAGGCCATGGAGCTTCTTGATGCCGGAAACACAGGCATTTACGGTCATCCGTTACCCACCCGGGTCCCGCTGGGACATAAAAAAGGAAAAGCCATTTTAGTGTCAGGCCATGATTTAAAGGATCTTGAAGAACTTCTTAAACAGACTCAAGGCAAAGGCATTTACATCTATACACACGGAGAGATGCTTCCGACCCATGGTTACCCGAAGTTGAAGAAATATGAGCACTTCTATGGCCAGTTTGGTACGGCCTGGCAAAAGCAGATCAAAGAATTTTCGGATTTTCCCGGGGCTATTTTGATGACGACCAACTGTATTCAAAGGCCCAAGAACGAATATAAGGACAATATTTTTACGAGCGGTATGGTCGGTTGGCCTGGTGTTCCGCACATTTCCGACTTGAATTTTCAACCTGTCATCGATAGAGCCCTGGCGCTGCCCGGCTTTCAAGAAGATGAAGACGCCGGCGAAGTCACCGTGGGATTTGCCAGAAATGCCGTACTAGGGGTGGCGGACAAGGTTATTGAAGCCGTCAAGAACAACGACATCCGCCACTTCTTCCTGGTGGCCGGATGTGATGGCGCCAAACCGGGTCGCAACTACTACACGGAGTTTGTGGAAAAAGTGCCAAAAGATTGTGTTGTTCTAACACTGGCCTGCGGCAAATATCGGTTCTTTGACAAGGATCTTGGAGATATCGGCGGCATCCCGAGGCTGCTGGATGCAGGTCAGTGCAACGATGCTTACTCGGCCGTCCAGATCGCAGTGGCCCTTGCCAATGCCTTTAATGTCGATGTGAATGAACTTCCGCTGTCTTTAATCATATCCTGGTATGAACAAAAGGCGGTGTGCGTCCTGTTGGCTCTGCTGCATTTGGGTATCAAGGGGATCCGGCTTGGCCCCTCTTTGCCTGCTTTTTTGACCCCGAATGTACTGGATACATTGGTGAAAAATTTCGACATCAAACCGATTGCGACACCTGATGAGGACCTGAAGGCCATTTTGGGTTAACCCACCCGTTTGGCATCCAAACTTTAGAGGATCAACTCTTATTTCGGGCAATGATACCCGGTATCTCTAAAACTGGCCCACAAAAGGATTATAACGCTTTTCCCTGCCGATGTTTGTTTCCGGGCCATGCCCTGAAAGGACCTTAACATTGTCATCCATTTTGAAGAGTTTTGTCTGAATGCTCGATATCAATGTGTCAAAATCTCCACCGGGAAAATCGGTGCGACCAATGGAACCGGCAAAAAGCGTGTCACCAACGAAGACAACCCCGTCTGTATAAAGAGAGATTCCACCCGGCGTATGCCCTGGGGTATGAATCACGCTTAAGTTAATGTCACCAAAAGAAACGGTATCGCCTTCTTCCAAGGTTTGATCACAGGGCGGCGAGTTTTCCACTGAAATACCAAAAAACGCAGCATTTGATGAAAGACTTCCAAGCATGGGTGCATCAAGGGGATGGATGAGGATGTCGGCGCTGGTTGCATCTTTCATCTTCCCGTTTGCGCTGACATGATCAAAATGTCCGTGGGTATTAATGATATATTTTACCTTAAGTTTATCATCGGCAAGAGCAAGCAGGATTCTGTCTGCATCACCTCCCGGATCAATGACAACAGCTTCTTTTGTTCTCGAACATCCACATATAAAACAGTTTGCCATAAGTGGACCAACAGCCAATTCTTTAATAATCAAAATATCCTCCTTATAGGATCAAAAGCGACATTCACGAAATCCTCTTTTTTGCCTGTTCAACAAGCTCGACAAGACTGACGATTTTCTGTTTCGGCTTTGAATTTGCAAGTTTTTTAAACTTATCCTCCGGCAGGGATTTTTTTAAATATCCCACCACATCAAAGCATTCCCACCAGCAATCAAAAATTTTCCAGCAAAAGGAATGGTTATCACCACTCGTTTTGCAATAGGCAAATAAAACAGGGCCACCCAGTCTGGGGCATCTTCGCTCAAGTTGATCTATGTTTTCATCCATTGATTAACCGGTTTCGTTTATTTTTATATCAGCCTTTATTTTAATTTCCTTTTTTTTAAGGGCTATGCGTATACTGTCGAGGATTCCATTGATAAAAGCACCGGATTCTTCGGTGCCAAATTTTTTCCCCACGTCAATTGCCTCGTTGATAGATACTTTTGATGGAATGTCCTGGCAGTAAAGCAGTTCATACACCGCGATTCTCAAAATATTTCTGTCCACGCAGGCCATTCGGTTTATTTTCCAATTATCGGAAAAGGTCTCAATGATTGAATCAATCTCGGGTTTTGCTTGAATTACGCCTTTTACAAGCTTTAGAAAAAAGGGGCGGGCCTTTTTTGAAGAGGCAAAATTAAGGCAGAAACGTTCCAGCAACTCATTTGAGTCGTTCTGGTTCATATCCATATAAAAGAGCGCCTGCATGGCAAGTTCTCGGGACTTGCGACGATTCCCCATAGTTACGCCTGGTCGACAACCTCAATCAAATTTGCCATTTCTATGGCCGATATTGCCGCACTCCATCCTTTATTGCCGGCTTTTGTTCCGGCCCGTTCAATGGCCTGTTCAATGGTGTCCGTGGTTACAATGCCAAATATGACCGGAATTTCAGATTCCAAACTGACCATGGCAATGCCTTTGGAAACCTCGGCGCTGACATAATCAAAGTGCGGGGTGGCACCTCTGATGACAGCTCCCAGACAGATAACGGCATGATATCGAGCCGTTGAGGCCATCTTTTTTGCTATCAATGGTATTTCAAAAGCACCGGGAACCCTGACGACTTCAATATCCTCGTCCCTGGCCCCGGATCTTAACAGTCCATCCAAAGCCCCTTCAAGAAGTCTTTCAGTGATAAAGTCATTAAAACGGCTGACAACAAGCGCAAATTTTTTACCTTCAGCAAGAAGCTTGGCTTCAATAATTTTTGGCATATAACTTTCCTCCTGTTTCCGTTACCTGAATCTTGCAAACTTTGGGTCCTGCAATGGTTAAGGTACAGTATCGATATTTAACAGGTGTCCCATTTTAAGTTGTTTACACTTTAAATACCGCCGATTGTATTCATTGGGTTCGGTTTCGATTTCAATCTGCTCAACAATACTGAGGCCATACCCATCAAGCCCGACCATTTTCTTGGGATTATTGGTAAGGAGCCTCATCTTTTTCACGCCAAGATTCACCAGAATTTGCGCACCAATTCCGTAATTTCTAAGGTCTGGCTGGAATCCAAGCCTCTCATTCGCCTCAACCGTATCGAGGCCCTGGTCCTGAAGCGCATAGGCTCTTATTTTATTAACAAGCCCAATGCCGCGTCCCTCTTGCCGAATATAAAGAAGCACTCCGGCACCCTCCTTGTCGATCATTTCCATTGCCGTCTGCAACTGATCGCCGCAATCACATCGAAGGGAACCGAAAATATCCCCTGTGAGACACTCAGAGTGAACTCTGACAAGAACCGCTTTTTCAGGATCAATTTTTCCCTTAACCAAAGCGATATGCAATAAATCATCCACATCATTTTCATACACAACGGCTTTGAATTCTCCTGCAATTGAAGTGGGGATAATGGTTTCCGCCGATCTTCTCACGAATGACTCCGTACGCATACGGTATTCTATAAGGTCGGCGATGGTGCATATGCCGATACCATGCTTTTCACTGAATTCTTCAAGCGCCGGCATTCTGGCCATGGAGCCGTCTTCATCCATGACTTCACATATTACTCCGGCCGGCTTTAAACCGGCTAGACGTGCCAGATCGATGGACCCTTCTGTCTGCCCGGCACGCACCATCACGCCGCCATTCCTGCCCCGCAAAGGAAATACATGACCGGGTCTGACAAGATCGGTGGGTTGGGCATCGTCCGCTACAGCCGTAAGGATTGTTGTGGCACGATCCGCTGCGGAAATGCCGGTTGTTACGCCGCACCGGGCTTCGATGGAAACCGTAAAACCGGTTTGAAACGAAGAGGTATTGTGCTCGACCATCAACGGAAGGTTGAGGGAATCGATCTTTTCTCCGGTCATGGACAGACAAATCAACCCTCTTCCATATTTAGCCATAAAATTAATGGCTTCAGGTGTAACAGCTTCAGCAGCCATGGTAAGGTCGCCCTCATTTTCACGATCTTTATCATCAACGAGAATGACCATACGTCCGGCTTTTATGTCTTTAATTGCTTCTTCAATGGTTATTAGTGGCATTTATATCTATGATCTCCTGACCCGGGTGAACCGGTATTTCTTTGTCTCAAGCGCCCGCCGTATTTGTTTTGGCAGGGGAGATGCTAAAACACATAGAATTTATTTAATAATTTCATGAAATATGAAAATTAAACAAAACCGCTCTTCGCAAGAAACTCCATGTTTATTGAGTTTCCGGCTCCTTTTTTCTTTTCATCATGGCGTTTGTCCCCGACAAAACGTTCAACGTATTTTCCTATCATATCTGTCTCTATGTTGACAAGATCTCCGACCTTTTTAAAGCTGATGGTCGTCAACTTTGCCGTATGGGGAATAATGCTGACATCAAAACTGTCGTGGCCGCAATTGTTAATGGTCAGGCTGATACCATCCACTGCGACAGATCCCTTTTGAATCATATAATGCGAAATGAATTCCGGCACTTTAAAGGAGACAATAATCGCGTTTCCTATATTTTGTTTGAGCGTGACGGTTCCAATGCCATCAATATGACCTGAAACGAGGTGACCGTCTATACGGTCAGAAAGACGAAGGGCCCTTTCAAGGTTTACACGATCGCCGATTTTGGCACTTTTAAAAGTCGTCTTCGCAAGCGTTTCAGGTGAAACGTCGACCGTAAAACGTTTATCGTCGATCATA
>Ga0224495_10001457_pt1 | contig 16637 bp, 17 predicted proteins | sample SF_Jul11_sed_USG_FD_168128 | JGI IMG/M metagenome (GOLD analysis project Ga0224495, IMG submission 168128) | Sediment microbial communities from San Francisco Bay, California, United States - SF_Jul11_sed_USGS_4_1 | ecosystem: Environmental > Aquatic > Marine > Sediment | place: USA: California... | reverse complement strand
GTGGTGGACAGAACGACGTTAGACAAGGCTTTTTTTTCGGAATGGTGCCTTTGGCGACTGCAATATCATGATCACCGGCATGCTGTGTTATTGCGGTTTATCTTTCTGTTCTTTTTTGATCATTTGCCTTACCTCCTCACGCTTGTCTTCCGGAACCATACTGAAAGCACGGTATTTGTCCCGCGCGGCTTGGCGTTGTTCTGGAGTCAGGTTTCCCCATGCTTCCAGTCGGCTCAGAAAACGATGCTTTTCCATTTGGCTTAAGCTGGGGAAATGTTTTGCAACATTAAGCAGATGACGTTTTTGCTCTTCCGGCAAGCTATCCCATTGTTGTGATATCGGCGCTAGCGACTCCTGCTGGACAGGAGTGAGCGCACGCCAAGGCTGGGGAGATGCCGCAACGGATGGTGTGATTAATACACTGAGCAGCGCGAACGCAATGACGGCTTGTTTCATGTGTTCGTTAATCCACAAATATTTCCATGGGCAGATCGTCGGTCAGAATTGCGATATCCAGATGGCTTGCGTCATGATCATTCAAGTCGTGCACACGCCAATAATGCCAGTAGCCGGCGGCAGAGACAAGCACAGCGGCCAAAAGGACGATGGTTGCCATCCATTGACGGGGAGAGTGGAGCGTCAGCCAAGGTATTTCATTCACACTGCTCAATTTTAAAACGGGTTGCACTGACGAATATCTCGACATCGCGATATCGTGCGCACGGTGCAAAGCGGCCACGGTGCCATCGTCAAGCTGTTCGGCTGCTTTCGTAAGAAGTTTTGCAATAGACTCGGGCGCAATTTTCTGAGTATGGTCGTCGGGGAGATCGACATTTTTCCTCATGGCGGTTTTACTCCTTTCTTCTTGAGCGATGTGGCAAGAGTATGAGCAGCACGAGAGCAATGGGTTTTTACGCTCCCTTCGGAGCAGCCCATAGCTGCGGCAGTTTCGGTTGTGTCCATTTCTTCCCAGTAACGCAACAGGAAGGCTTCGCGTTGACGGGCAGGAAGTCGCACAAGTTCTTCTTCTATCAAGGCAATGGTTTGGCTTTGTTGCAGAGAATTGTCAGGGGTGGGTGGGGAACTTCGATTTTCGCGATCTTGTAGCACTTCGAGAGGGTCGAATTCCTCATCTTCTCTGGAGGTGAGTGAAGAGAAGAGACTTAGCCATGTGTTCCTGACTTTTTGTCTGCGGTAAAAATCCCGGATGGTGTTCTGCAGGATTCGCTGGAATAGCATTGGCAGCTCATGAACTGGCTTGCCGCTATACTTCTCGGCGAGTTTGATCATTGCATCCTGTACGATATCCAATGCGGAATGTTCGTTGCGCACGGCATACAGCGCTTGTTTGTACGCGCGACGCTCTACACTGCTGATGAACTGCGATAATTCCCCGGGGCTGGCCAGTTTAATTGTCCCTTCAAGATTCGGGCAGATAGTATCAAATATTCTGTTGTGCTGAATGAATCCACTTCAATCATGCGGCAAAGGTTGACCAAACCGCCGCCAACCTTTATCTTACGCGGTTCTTCAATTTGGCGTAGATTTTAGGGTGCTGTGATGGAATTGACCGGTGCGGAGATTGTCATCCGCTGTTTGCAGGAAGAGCGGGTCGAATATGTGTTCGGTTATCCGGGCGGTGCGGTGCTGTTCATTTATGATGCATTGTTTCAGCAGGAGAAAGTTAAACATATTCTGGTGCGCCATGAGCAGGCTGCGGTTCATGCGGCCGATGGCTATGCGCGCTCTTCAGAGAACGTGGGAGTGGCGCTGGTGACCTCGGGCCCAGGGTTAACCAATGCCGTGACGGGTATAGCAACCGCCTATATGGACTCAATTCCGATGGTTATCATAAGCGGCCAGGTTCCGACTTTTGCCATTGGCGAGGATGCGTTTCAGGAAGTTGATGCGGTGGGTATTACCCGTCCGTGTGTGAAGCATAATTTCCTCGTCAAGGATGTGAAAGACATTGCTTCAACCATAAAGAAAGCCTTCTACTTGGCCAAGACGGGCCGTCCGGGCCCGGTGCTGGTGGATATTCCCAAGGATGTGTCCAATCAGAAGGCAACGTTTGAATATACAGGAAACGTGAATATTCGTTCTTATCATCCCGCAGGTAAAGGTGACAGCGAGCAGGTCAAGCTTGCCGCGAAAATGCTGCTGGAAGCAAAACGTCCAATGGTTTATGCGGGTGGAGGCGTGGTGTTGTCCGGTGCGTCAGCTCAATTGACCGATCTGGTGCGTTTACTCGGGTTCCCTTGCACTAATACACTGATGGGGTTGGGCGGTTATCCCGCGAGCGACAAGCAGTTCGTCGGCATGTTGGGTATGCATGGTACTTACGAAGCCAATATGGCGATGCAGCATTGCGATGTGTTAGTTGCTATTGGCGCGCGTTTTGATGACCGTGTCATTGGCAATGTTGAGCATTTTGCGCAAGTGCCGCGCAGGATTATCCATATTGATATTGATCCATCTTCGATCGCCAAGCGAGTCAAGGTGGATGTTCCGGTGGTAGGCGAATTGAAACTGGTGCTTGACCAACTATTAAGCGAACTGCGCAGGGGAAAGCGCAAGCCTGACGCAGCAGAACTTGGGGTTTGGTGGAAACAGATAGATGAATGGCGCGTCAAGGGTGGTGGCCTGCGTTATAGAAACTCTGCCGAAATTATTAAGCCGCAATTTGTCATCGAAAAACTGTATGAGATTACCTGTGGCGATGCGTTTATCACCTCTGATGTGGGCCAGCATCAAATGTGGGCGGCTCAGTATTACAAGTTCGAGAAACCGCGGAGATGGATTAACTCCGGTGGTCTGGGAACGATGGGCTTTGGCTTGCCGGCGGCGATGGGTGTGCAATTGATCAATCCGGGCGAGACAGTGGCCTGCGTGACTGGTGAGGGCAGCATTCAGATGAACATTCAGGAGTTGTCTACCTGCAAGCAGTTTCATCTGCCGATCAAGGTGCTGTCGCTGAACAACCGCTATCTGGGCATGGTGCGGCAATGGCAACAGTTCTTCCACGGGAACCGGTACGCCGAGTCATATATGGATGCCTTGCCAGATTTCGTGAAATTAGCCGAAGCTTATGGCCATATCGGCATGCGTATCGACAAACCTTCCGATGTGGAGCCTGCAATAAAAGAAGCGTTCTCGCGTAAAAATGATTTGGTGTTTATGGATTTCCGTACCGACCCGACTGAAAACGTGTTTCCCATGGTTCCAGGTGGGAAGGGTTTATCGGAAGTCATTTTGGCGGAGGAGTTGTGATGCGGCATATTATTTCCCTGCTGATGGAAAACGAAGCTGGCGCGTTGTCACGTGTGGCGGGGTTGTTCTCTGCACGGGGCTATAATATCGAGTCCTTGACTGTGGCGCCAACCGAGGATCCCACATTATCACGCATGACTATCGTTACCAGCGGATCGGATGCGGTTATAGAGCAAATCAACAAGCAACTAAATAAATTGGTGGACGTTGCGGCTGTGATGGATTTGAGCGATGGAGATCATCTGGAGCGGGAGCTGATGCTGGTTAAAGTTCGCTCTGAAGACGCGGCTTGCAATGAGTTGAAGAACGTTTTGAGCAGTTTTAGCGGGCGTGTGATTGACGAGTCGGATTCTACCTGTACCATCGAATTGACTGATACATGTGCCAAGCTGGACGAGTTTTTGAAGGCGATAGGCAGGGCACACATACTCGAGACAGTGCGTACGGGCACCTCCGGTATCGGGCGCGGTAAACGAATTTTGAAAATTTAATTTTTACTATAATAGAGGCTAAGATGAAAGTTTATTACGACAAAGATGCAGACCTGTCCCTGATCAAGGGCAGGAAGGTAACCATCATCGGTTATGGCTCACAGGGTCATGCTCATGCGCAAAACTTGAAGGAGTCTGGCGTCAACGTGACGGTAGGGCTACGCAAGGGTGGTGCTTCCTGGGCCAAGGCAGAGGCTGCCGGCCACAAGGTTGCTGAAATTGCCGACGCAGTGAATGGCGCCGATCTGGTGATGATGTTGCTGCCCGACGAAACTATGCCGCAGATATATCACGCAGATGTGGAAAAGAACCTTAAGCCGGGAGCCGCGCTGGCATTCGCCCATGGCTTCAATATTCATTACAACCAGATTGTGCCTCCCGCAAACATTGACGTGATCATGATTGCGCCCAAAGGTCCGGGCCATACCGTGCGTTCCGAGTACCTCAAAGGCGGTGGCGTGCCGACATTGATCGCGGTGTATCAGGATAAATCCGGGAAAGCCAAAGACATCGCACTGTCTTATGCTGCTGCTAACGGCGGCACCAAAGGTGGGGTAATTGAAACCAATTTTCGCGAAGAAACCGAGACCGATTTGTTCGGCGAGCAAGCCGTGCTCTGCGGCGGGGCTGTAGAGCTGGTGAAGGCCGGTTTCGAGACGCTGACTGAAGCCGGTTATGCACCGGAAATGGCTTATTTCGAGTGTTTGCACGAATTAAAACTGATTGTTGATCTGATGTATGAAGGCGGTATCGCCAATATGAACTATTCGATCTCCAATAACGCGGAATATGGCGAGTACGTTACCGGCCACCGGGTAATCGCAGATGAAGCACGCACCGCAATGAAGGAATGTCTGAAAAACATCCAGAACGGTTCATATGCCAAACAGTTCATTCTTGAAGGTCGCACCAATTATCCTGAAATGACCGCACGTCGTCGTTTGAACGCTGAGCATCCGATTGAAGTGGTGGGAGGCAAGTTACGTGCGATGATGCCATGGATAGGCAAAAACAAGCTGGTTGACCAGTCCAAGAACTAGTTGCCGGTCAGAAGACGTGAGCTGCTTCCAATTCCGAATATTAACTTGCGTCTTCAAGGCTAACTTGTCCAGATGTTCTCTAACGCTGCTCTGACTGATTAGATGACCAACTATCTTTGCCACACTATTACCCGCCAGAGTCGACCATATCTTGGCAATATTGCCGCAAAACTGATAGCCTAGGCGCATGGATGAATTTAATACACGCAATCGGATGAGCTTGCGCAGGCGCGGCATCTATTTGCTGCCCAACCTTTTCACTACGGCGGCTCTGTTTTCCGGCTTCTACGCAATTGTGCAGGCGATGAACAATAGATTTGAGCATGCTGCCGTGGCTATATTCATCGCCATGGTGCTGGATGGGCTGGATGGCCGTGTGGCGCGTTTGACACGGACACAAAGTGAATTCGGTGCGGAATTCGACAGCCTTTCCGACATGGTTTCATTCGGGGTCGCTCCCGCACTGGTGGTTTATGAGTGGGCATTCAGAGGTATGGGTAAGTTGGGTTGGTTTGCGGCGTTTATTTATTGTGCTGCAACAGCTTTGAGACTGGCGCGATTCAACACCAATATCGATGTGGTGGATAAACGTTATTTTCAGGGACTGCCCAGCCCGGCAGCAGCTGCGTTGGTGGCGGGGTTTGTCTGGGTGATGCTTGATTACGATTTTACGGGGGAAGATGTACGCTGGTATGCCGCGACGCTGACGGTCTTTGCTGGTTTAAGTATGGTCAGCAACCTTCCGTTTTATAGCTTTAAGGATTTTAATATGCGCAAAAGCGTACCTTTTGTAGTGATCTTCCTGATTGCGCTGTTTTTCATCCTGATCTCCAGCTATCCTCCGGGAGTGTTATTTGCGCTGTTCCTGTGTTACGCGTTATCCGGCTATGTTCTGTGGGTACTGAGATTGCGCAGTAAAAAACAGCCAGTTGCGTGATGCGATAAAACTGGTAGTATTCGCTACATGCACTTTTCAACGCACATCGCAATTCTTCACTCCACCTTTAGTCTGCTGGCTGCGCTACTGCTGCGCTGCGCGCGCTAATCACACATACCCTATTTCAAGTGATCGCGCTGACCAGTAAATGGTAGCGCAGGTTTGACGTTTTCTTTTGGAGCTCAGCATGACAGATAAATTGATTATTTTTGACACTACCTTGCGCGATGGTGAGCAAAGTCCGGGTGCCGCCATGACCATGGAAATGAAAATCCGTATTGCGCGGCAGTTGGAAAAGTTGGGGGTGGATATTATAGAGGCGGGTTTTGCCGCAGCCAGTCCCGGTGATTTTGAGGCCGTTCGATCTGTCGCGGGAATTATTAAAGAATCCACGGTATGCTCATTGGCACGAGCAAGCGAAAATGATGTGCGACGTGCCGGTGAAGCAATTCGTCCGGCAAAATCGGGCCGCATCCACACTTTTATCGCCACTAGCCCGATCCACATGCAACACAAGTTGCGTATGACCGAAGATCAGGTGGTTGAGCGTGCCATTGGCGCGGTGAAATTGGCACTTGAATATACCGATGATGTAGAATTTTCAGCGGAAGATGCGGTACGTTCAGAAATGGATTTTTTGGTGCGTGTTTTCGATGCGGTTATCAAAGCGGGCGCCAAAACACTGAACGTTCCCGACACTGTTGGTTATTCGATACCGGCTGGGTGGGGCGAGCGCATCAAGCAGTTGATTGATCGCGTTCCAAATTCCGGCAAGGTGATTTGGTCAACCCATTGTCATAATGATCTGGGTTTGGCGGTAGCAAACTCGTTATCTGCCGTGATGAACGGTGCGCGCCAAGTCGAATGCACAATCAATGGACTTGGCGAGCGTGCAGGCAATGCTTCGCTTGAAGAGATCGTGATGGCGGTAAAAACGCGCCGAGACGTGTTTAACCTTGAGACGCGCATAGAAACAACGCAGATCGTGCCTACCTCTAAACTGGTTTCCAGTATTACCGGTTATCCGGTACAGCCCAACAAGGCAATAGTCGGCGCGAACGCATTTGCCCACGAGTCAGGCATTCATCAGGATGGTGTACTCAAGCATCGTGAAACCTACGAGATCATGCGTGCCGAAGATGTCGGCTGGAACGCCAACAAACTTACCTTAGGCAAACTTTCTGGCCGCAATGCCTTGCGCCAGCGTTTTGCGGCGTTGAATATTGAATTTATCTCGGATGATGCCTTTAATGCCGCGTTTCAACGTTTCAAAGAGTTGGCTGATCGCAAGAACGAGATTTTTGACGAAGATCTGCAGGCCTTGGTGAGCGATGAAGCAGTGGCTAAGGTCAGCGAACATTTTCGGCTGGTCGCGATGGGCGCACATTCAGAGACTGGAGTGTTGCCGGTAGCGCGCATAGTGATGAGCATTGCGGGGGTTGAGTATCAGGCCGATTCGCAAGGAGGTGGTCCGGTGGATGCGACCTTTAAAGCGATAGAGCAGATTGTTAACAGCGGCACCGAATTGCAGTTGTATTCGGTGAATAACATCACCAGTGGGACTGATGCTCAGGGTGAAGTCACCGTGAGGCTGTCAAAAGGAGGGCGTATCGTGAACGGGCAGGGAGCAGATACCGATATCGTGGTGGCTTCGGCCAAAGCCTATCTCAATGCCTTAAACAAACTGCACAGCAAACTCGAGCGCGCCCATCCCCAGGTGTAAAGTTATTGGCGCCTTGGAACCTAGGCTGATTCGACGAATCAGCCTTTTTTTCGTGTTGCGATCAGCACCCCCCATATTCCCAGTGCAATGAAGCAGAGCAGCGACCACTCTGGGATGCCCAGTGTAAGGAAGGTCCAGCCCTTTTCCGCGCATTCGCCCGAACCGTGCATGAGTTGCTTCAGGACATTGGATAACGGCATGGTTTCCAGCATGTAATCGAGACCCGGTCCGCATGCGGGCACCTGATCTTTGGGCAGATTTTGTATCCAGATGTGACGTGACGCGACAGCAACCCCGGAAAGGGAGAGTAGCGCAATCAGCATCGCATACACGCGCTCTCCAGTGCGCCTCGGGCCGTGTATTGCGGCCAAAGCAAATACGGCCAAAATCGCGACAAAAACCACGCGTTGAACCATACACAAAGGGCATGGATCCTGGTGCTTGAAGTATTGCAGAAACAAACCGTACCCCATCAAGCCACTGGCGAAAAAGGCGCCTGCCAGATACAACCAGCGATTAGAGAGGTTGAGCCATAGCTTTTTCATGGGTGATCGGGATTGTTAATAGAGGGCGACAAGATGTCGCCGTCTGTACGGTTTGTCAAATCCCACATTATATTAAGAGGAGGTAGTCAGAGATTTACTTGGTTTTTTCAAGGAAATGACCGACGAATCGGAGTGTTGCTTGTTGGCATTTTCAACCTGTTGCTGTAGTGTGACGGATTGCAGATAGCCTAGGATTTTTTCGTTCAGTCCCATCCACAATTCGTGAGTCAGGCACGGTTTTGATTCACCTTTGCAGTTTCCCATTCCGCCGCACTTGGTCGCATCCAGCGGTTCATCCACAGCAATCACGATTTCCGCGATGGTGATTTTGTTGGCAGGGCGTGCAAGATAGTATCCGCCACCCGGACCGCGCACGCTTTCCACAATATTATTTCTGCGCAATTTGCCGAATAATTGCTCCAAGTAAGAAAGTGAAATGCACTGGCGCTCACTGATGGACGACAGCGTTACCGGCGCTTTTCCACCACGTATCGCCAAATCGATCATTGCCGTTACGGCAAAACGTCCTTTGGTAGTTAATCTCATGTCATTCTCCAATCGTTCGAGTTAAAATTCCGAGTGATGCAATAAAAGGCGTTTATCAAAACGACCAGCTTATGCGTAATACATATTGCACGGCAAATGATAATTTACCCAAATTAATTAATCAACTATTTTATTGAGGTGGTTGGGGTCAAATTTATCCGCAGTGGCACGCTCCTCATCCACCGATACACCCATCTTCTCCAGTTGCCGCAAGATCAATTCGATGCGCTGATCCACGGTCACGCTGTGTCCGATCAAGCCGTGCAATGCTTTATTGACCGGATCGTTCTGGTCGTTGCCGATCCCGTAGGCATTAAAACCACTGGCAGCACTCTTTTGTTCCTCATCGAGTATCCGCGCAGGGATACCCACAGCAGTCGCTCCCGCGGGGACATCTTTTACCACCACGGCATTGCACCCTACCTTCACATTGTCACCCACCGTGATCGGCCCGAGGATCTTGGCACCCGCCCCCACCACCACGCCGTTACCCAGCGTCGGATGACGTTTGCCTTCTTTCCACGAAGTGCCGCCCAGCGTCACGCCGTGGTACAGCGTCACGTCGTCGCCGATATGCGCCGTCTCACCGATCACGACCCCCATGCCATGATCGATAAAGAATCGCTTGCCGATGGTCGCACCCGGATGTATCTCGATACCGGTCATCCAGCGTGCGATATGCGACATAAATCGTGCCAGCCACTTCAGGTTGGCGTACCACAGCGCGTTCGACATGCGGTGCATGATGCGCGCATGTACGCCGGGATAGCAGGTCAGTACTTCTATCGTGCTGCGCGCCGCCGGGTCACGGTCGAATACGCTGGCAATGTCTTCTTTAATGTTTTCGAACATCTTTAATTACTTTGAAATATCTTCGGGTTGTTTGGGCGTGATCGGGTTCTCTTGCTGGTATCGCGCCCTGAGACGCGCATTATACTCGGTGGCGATACTCAGTATGCCGCGCAGGATGTTGATCTCTTCCGTCTCCAGCTTGGCTCGGGCGTACAGGCGGCGCAGCCGCTGCATCATGCGCGCCGGATTTTGCGTGGTGAGGAAGCCGATCTCGAACAGCGTCTTTTCCATATGCGCAAAAAATCCTTCCACCTGCTCATAGGGCGCAGGCTGGATATCCACCACCTCGGGCAAATAGCTCTGTGCCGCCACGCTTAGTTCGTAAGCGATCACCTGTACCGAGGCAGCAATATTGAGCGAAGAAAAGTCCGGATGCGAGGGAATGTTCACCAACACCTGCGCCTTACCCATCTCCTCGTTGGTCAGGCCGGACATCTCGGTGCCGAACAGCAGCGCAACCGGCTGCGTGGCCGCCTGCTGCAACAACAGCGGCATCGCCTCGCGCGGTGTTTTCACCTCGATGGAAATATCGCGCAAGCGCGCCGTCATCGCCACCGTGTACACCACGCCCTGCAAGGCCTCATCGATCGAGTTGCACACCACCGCATCGCGCATCACATCGTCCGCACCCGCCGCCATTGCAACCGCCTGCGGATCGGGGAAAAGACGCGGATTGATCAGGTACAGGCGATGCAACCCCATCGTCTTCATCGCCCGCGCCGCCGCGCCGATGTTGCCGGGGTGTGTGGTGTGGCTGAGGACGACTCTTATGTTCTCTAAATGATTTTGTTTATACAAAGCCTGTTTCCAACTAAAATACGCGCCGGATTTCCCCAGCTCATTAAAAAGGTCGTACCCAATGCATCCCATGCTCAACATCGCGGTGAAGGCCGCGCGTCGCGCCGGCAATCTGATCCACCGTTCCGCCGACAAGATCGACCACCTCACCATCACCAAAAAATCCCACGCGGATTTCGTCAGCGAGGTGGACAAAGCCGCCGAGCAGACCATCATCGAAACCCTGCTGGATGCCTATCCCGACCATGCGATTCTAGCAGAAGAGAGCGGCTCCCAAGGCGAGTCGGAGTTCCTCTGGATCATCGATCCACTCGACGGCACGACCAATTTTTTGCACGGCCTGCCGCAGTATTCCGTCTCAATCGCCCTGCAACACAAAGGCATTGTCACCCAAGCCGTGGTGTACGACCCGACCAAGAACGAACTGTTCACCGCCACGCGCGGAAGCGGCGCGTTCCTCAACGACAAGCGTCTGCGCGTCACCAAACGCCTGCATCTGGTGGATAGCCTGATCGGCACCGGTTTTCCCTATACACGGTTTGAACACATGGATGCCTATCTCGCGATCTTTAAAGACCTGATGCAAAAGACCGCCGGCCTGCGCCGCCCCGGCTCCGCCGCGCTCGATCTAGCCTGGACGGCCGCCGGGCGCTACGATGGCTTCTTCGAGACCGGCCTCAAGCCATGGGACATCGCCGCAGGCACGCTACTGGTCACCGAAGCGGGCGGCTTGGTCAGCGACCTGTACGGTTCCGACACTTTCCTTCAGACCGGCAACCTCTGCGCGGGTAACGCCAATATCCATCCGCTGTTGCTGGAAGTGATGAAGCCGCACCTGACTGACGCCCTGAAAGCGCCCAAGAAATAAACATGACTTCGGCAGCGGCACTGGAACGCACCCTGCACGACGAGATACCGCTCTCGCAAGCGATGGGCATCCGTGTCGCAGCCTATGACGGCACCAGCCTAAAACTCACCGCCCCGATCACGCCGAACATCAATCATAAAAGCACCGCCTTCGGCGGCAGCCTCTATTCGCTCGCCGTGTTGTGCGGCTGGGGTCTGGTGCATCTCAAGCTTGCCGAAGCAAAACTGCACAAACATATCGTGATTCAGGATGCAGACATACGCTACTTGCTACCCGTAGCTCAGGACATGCAGGCCGAGTGCCGTCTGGACGAAAACATCCTGAACAAATTTCTCCGCACACTAAAAAAACACGACCGTGCCCGCCTTGAACTGGCGGTCATCATCAAACATCAAGGGCAGGCTGCCGTTGAGTTTTCAGGCCGCTACGTGGTACACGGATAAACAAGAATGACAGCCGCCCCACAACATACCCCGATGATGCAGCAATACCTGCGCATCAAGGCAGAACATCCCGACATGCTGCTGTTCTACCGCATGGGCGATTTCTATGAGCTGTTCCACGACGATGCGGTGCGGGCGGCCAAGCTGCTCGACATCACGCTGACCCAGCGCGGCGCGTCCAACGGCAACCCGATCAAGATGGCAGGTGTGCCCTACCACGCCGCCGAGCAATATCTCGCGCGACTGGTGAAGATGGGAAAATCCATCGCGATCTGCGAACAGATCGGCGACCCCGCCACCAGCAAAGGGCCTGTCGAGCGCAAAGTGATGCGCATCGTCACCCCCGGCACCGTCACCGATTCCGCACTGCTGGAAGAAAAGCGCGACAACCTGCTGCTAAGTCTACACCAGCGCAGCGGCAAGCTGGGCTTGGCTTGGCTGAATCTGGCCTCGGGACAATTCTTCGTATGCGAGACCGCGACCGACCATCTGGGTGCCGAACTCGAACGGCTGCAACCCTCGGAAATCCTGCATGCCGAAAACGCCGCGCTACCAGCCGGCATCAGCGCTGCACATAAATCTTTACCCGACTGGCACTTCGAACTCGACACCGCGCGCCGCGCGCTGTGCCAGCAATTCTCCACGCTCGACCTCGCCGGATTCGGCTGCGATGAGTTCACCGTCGGGCTGGAAGCGGCAGGCGCGCTGCTCGGTTACGCCAAGCTCACACAAGGACAGGCCATCAGCCACATCCGCAGCTTGCAGGTATACAGCGCCGACCGCTACGTGTGCATGGACGCCGCCACACGCCGAAATTTGGAGATCACCCAGACGCTACGCGGCGAACCCGCCCCCACGCTGCTCTCGCTGCTCGACACCTGCGCCACCAACATGGGCAGCCGTTTGCTGGCGCACTGGCTGCACCATCCGCTGCGCGACCGCGCGGTGCTGGGTGCAAGGTTGCTGGCTGTTGAACAACTGAACGATCTTTATCGCGAAGTCCATGAACAACTCAAGCCCAGCGTGGACGTCGAGCGCATCACCGCGCGCATCGCCTTGCGCAATGCACGGCCGCGCGACCTGTCCGGCCTGCGCGACACGCTGGCGCAATTGCCGCACTTGCATGTCGCCCTGACAGGGTGCGATGCCCCGCTCATCAAAGAGCTGACCGATGCATTACAAGCCGAACAGACACTGGCCGAACTGTTGCAGCGCATGCTTAAGCCCGAACCTTCCTCTGTCCTGCGCGAAGGCGGCGTGATCGCCGACGGCTACGATGCCGAACTCGACGAACTGCGCGGCATCCAGACCAACTGCGGTGATTTTCTGCTGGCGCTGGAAACGCGCGAACGCGAACGCACCGGTATCACTACGCTGAAGGTGGAATACAACCGCGTGCACGGCTTCTACATCGAGGTGAGCACCGCCCAGTCCGCCAAAGTGCCGGACGACTATCGTCGCCGCCAGACGCTGAAGAACGCCGAGCGCTACATCACGCCGGAACTCAAAACCTTCGAGGACAAGGCACTGTCTGCCAACGAACGCGCGCTGGCACGCGAGAAATTTCTCTACGAACAACTGCTAGATCAACTCACACCATACATTCCACAACTACAGCGCATCGCCGCCGCCATCGCCGAACTCGACGTGCTCGCCACCTTTGCCGAACGCGCTGCCACGCTGAATTTCAGCGCGCCGCAATTCAGCGACGATGCGCAAATCAGCATCATCAAAGGCCGGCATCCGGTGGTTGAGGAACAGGTAGAGCAGTTCACACCCAACGGCACCACGCTCAACGACGCGCGCCGCACGCTGCTCATCACCGGCCCCAATATGGGTGGTAAATCCACCTACATGCGCCAGGTTGCCATCATCGCGCTGCTCGCGCATGTCGGCTGCTTCGTCCCTGCGCAAGCTGCGGCGCTCGGCGAGATCGACCAAATATTCACCCGCATCGGCGCATCGGACGACCTCGCCAGCGGGAGATCAACATTCATGGTCGAGATGACCGAAGCAGCCAACATCCTGCACAACGCCACAGAAAAAAGCCTAGTGCTAGTGGACGAGATTGGGCGCGGCACTAGCACCTTCGACGGCCTCGCGCTGGCCTATGCCATCGCCCGCCACCTGCTGGAAAAGAACCGCAGCTACACCCTGTTCGCCACGCACTATTTCGAGCTCACACGCCTCAGTGAAGAGTTCCAGCAACTCGCCAACGTTCACCTCGCCGCCATCGAACACCAGCACAGCATCGTGTTCCTGCACTCTGTGAACGAAGGCGCAGCCAGCCAAAGCTACGGCCTGCAAGTCGCCGCGCTCGCCGGTGTACCCAACGATGTCATCCGCGCCGCGAAGAAGCAACTGCTCAAGCTGGAAAAGAACAGCGCGGCGCAAAATCCGCAGGGGGATTTGTTCGACCATAAGGTGATTGTTGAACCGGAAGAGCCGGAGGAACATCCTGTATTGCAGACATTGAGGGATTTGCAGCCGGATGAATTGAGTCCTAAGGAAGCGTTGGAGAGGTTGTATCAGTTGAGAAAGCTGATTTAGGCACCCGAGATTTAGGCACCCGAGGAGAAAATACAATAATGGAAATTGCCATCGACCTAACAAAAGAACAATGTTCAATATTCCAAGAATATCTCCATGCTGCTATTAGGAAGTTAACTGGGTTTCCATTTGGCCCAAACGGAAACGCCGGATACAGAAGCGATGGATGCTACGAAATTTCCATGCTAATTGACATCCCAGTCGAATCAACTCTCATTCCATTAGAATTAGTTATGGCAATTGAGCCTGATGGCTCACTCAAAAAAGTAGAATTCTTCGCTCAATCAGAAGGTATCGAAGATTCCGTCTGGAATGTACATGCTTCAAATTTCATTACTTGTGTATTGGCATCCGCACTTTCAAAAAGTTTAACCCGTTTTTTCATGAGATCAATATTTTGCCGAATTGGTAGCGATCTTGATGGAGAGTATTGGTTACCGGGCTTCAGAATCGCACCTGCCATGCCTGAAAACGAGCAGTCTTACCTTTATAACGCTGAACGTTACCTTTACATTGACCAAGAAGTTAATGCGATTGATCAAATGCACGCCAGTGATATTGCATCAGAGCGCGCACTGCTCTATTCCGCAAGACTTTCGCTCATCTTGGACACAGGACTACACAAGCCACCAAATGGGATGAAATGGTTTCTTGAAGATAAAGGAAATGAAGGCCTGGTATCAAAACTTGAGCATTTGGGATTTAAATTCCCCACTTTCCCAGAAAGAATGCCAGAAAAGGGAGTTGATTGTCGCTTGGGTAAATTTGATACCTCAATATTTGATAAACATCAAAATTCCCATGGCTTATTAATGTGTCCCAGAGAAACCAGAACAATTCTCAGGGGAATAAATAATTGCAAACCAAATATACGCGAAGCTTTCGATTCCTGCGCCAAACTCTATCAAATCTCACTAAATGCTGGGCGTGGCTTTCCAACAATTCGGCTTGCTTATCAAGTTGGCGCGATCGAATCAATAACGCAAAATGTACCTAACTACAAAGGATTCAGCGATTTCATCCGGAAAGAATATCCTATTCACGATGACAGTCATGACTCGTTTCTTGAGCACCTTTATAGTGCAATTAGATCAGCCCATTTTCATGGGGGTTCTTTCCCACTTGGTGAGTTTGATTCCAAAGGACGTAGTTGGGGAATAAGTAACAAAAATGAACTCGACAATTGGAATACCGATATTTACGCATCAAAATTAATGCGGCAATCTATCGTCCATTGGATTCGTAGAGAAATAATGCCAAAAGGCGATAATCAGCCAGAAGCAAAATAGTATGCGCACAACGTGCTCATACTATGTTTTAAGGTTTTGAATTTTTGCTTTTCATCCCCTGAGCGCCGCCGAGTAGCGGAGGCGGGTCAGGGAATTCTGACGAATATGTTTGAGCACGTGGACGCGTAGCGGATCGTGCGAGTTTATGAGGAAGCCTGACCTGCCGAGCAACGCAGGGAACCGCGCAGCGGCGGCAAACCGGGGCCGCCTTTTCTTTGGCTACTTTATTTTGGCGAAGCAAAAGAAAGTAGCTTGCTGCCGGGCAACCCCCGGCGAAGTTGACTTTAATTTTTGTCATCCATGCTTCGACAGGCTCAGCACGAACGACCTGATGATGCAACCGGCGAAGTTGAATTTGAAGTTGGTTTCGCGGGCATGGCCCGCTCCTACAAATACAACACGATGGGCTACCACGGTATTGATTTGTTTCTCGCCAAACAGAACAATAGGCAACCCGCACCGAAGGAGCAAGCAAAATGCCCACCCAATATTTCACCAAACAAACCTTCACCTTCCTGTCAAACCTGTCCGATAACAACACCCGCGAGTGGTTCGACGAACACAAACAGGACTACGAAAACTTCGTCCGTGAACCCGCGCTGGATTTCATCAGTGACATGGCAGAAACAATGCCGCTGGTCTCTCCGCATTTTCGCGCATTGCCGAAAAAAGTTGGCGGCTCGCTGATGCGCGTCTACCGCGACACGCGTTTTTCCCGCGACAAAACACCGTACAAAACCAACATCGGCATCCAGTTTCGCCACGAGGTGGGCAAGGACATCCATGCGCCGGGCTATTACGTGCACATCGCGCCGGACGAGTGTTTTGTCGGCGCGGGGTTGTGGCATCCGGAATCCGATGCCTTATTCAAGATACGCGAGGGTATTGTGCAGAACGCGGATGACTGGGTAAAGGCGCGCAATGATAAAGCGTTCAGCAAGCATTTCGATCTGGTCGGCGATGCACTCGCCAACGCGCCGCGCGGATTTGCCAAGGATCATCCACTAGTGGAAGACTTGAAGCGCAAGGATTTTATCGGCCTTGCATCTTTGAGCAAAGCGGATGTGACGTCGAAGGATTTCCGCGCGCTTGTGATGGAACGTTTCAAACAGGCCGAGCCGATGATGCGATTTTTGAGTGGTGCGTTGGAGTTAAGGTTTTAATTATCAATCACAAGGTTTAAACCACCGGCTTTAGCCGGTCAGCTTTAGCTGCGACAATATGCTGCACGAAAGGAGGTGCGGCATGGAATACAGATACGGAAGTCATACGGTTTTTCAAATTG
>Ga0224495_10001456_pt1 | contig 16640 bp, 14 predicted proteins | sample SF_Jul11_sed_USG_FD_168128 | JGI IMG/M metagenome (GOLD analysis project Ga0224495, IMG submission 168128) | Sediment microbial communities from San Francisco Bay, California, United States - SF_Jul11_sed_USGS_4_1 | ecosystem: Environmental > Aquatic > Marine > Sediment | place: USA: California... | reverse complement strand
GTCAGTGGGTAGCGCTTGCACAACAGCTGGAAGGTTTCTCTCGAGTTTTTCCCTCCAGTATGGCTGTGAGACCGCGCTATCCAATAGAGCGCTTGTGGTTCCCATTCGCCGTCCCGCTGATCAACGATAGGCTGCCACGCAGCGACCGCTTCTTGATGGCGGTCCGTTCGATAGAGCACCCATCCTTCGCGCCATCGCGCGTCGGCCCGCTGGGATGCCGGCTCTCCTGACTTGGCGACCTGCCGATACTTCGCGATCGCTTCGTCGAACTGAGCCTGATCCTCCAGCCAGATCCCGGCAAACACGTTAATCTGCCCTTTCTGCTCGGGAGACAGCGACCGCCTAGGCAAGGCCCGGCTCTGTTCCAGCAGTTTATCCCCCAGTCCCTGTCGAAGATAGACACGGGCTAACCAGACGGCGGCTTCATCGGCTTGAACCGTCTGGGATCCGGCAAGTTCCTCGAAGGTATCACGCGCTTGGTCGTAGAGTTTCAACCTGACTTGCGCTACGCCCAGTTTGAGTTTGGCTTCACCACGGCGGGAAGAAGATGGGTCTTTCGCAAGAAAGGTTTTCAATTCTTTGATCGCTTCCACATGCAGAGCCTGTCCCAGGAACGCCTGCGCCCTGGTGTAGAAGTCGTCCGGCTGAGGGACCCAGGGCTCTCCGCCGATATTGGTCGCAAGCAACGCCTCCGCTTCCTTCGCTTCCTTTGTCTGCGGAAACTTCGCCCAGAGCTTCTTGAGAGTCTCCCTGCCTTCAACCGGCTGATCGGCTCGAAGATAGCAGGAAGCCAATCGCAACCAGGCTTGGGGGACTCGTGGTTCGTTGTCGTTCAAACCCACCGCCTTGGTAAGCCAAACCACGGCTTCTGGACAGCTGGACGCTTGGTACCAGGCTTCCCCCGCACGGAGAGCCACCTGATCGAGCAAATTGGAATCGGGGACTGATTGCGGCACCGATTCGAATGTCCTCGCCGCCTCTTTGGCATCCCCCAGATGAAGCAGCGCTTCACCGATCCAGAACCGGATGTAATCATCGAGGACCGGGAAGTCCTGGTGGGCCGAACGGAGATGCGTGAGCGCTCCGGCGGGATCCCGCTGGATCAGCATAACCCCCGACAGCAACCCTGCCCGCTTGGCCCAAAGCGAAGCCGGGAACTGCTCCATCACTCGTCGAAGCCGTTCCAGCGTCAGCATAGCGACCTGATCCTTCGTCAACGCATGGCCGAATCGCTCTTTGGGCCACGCGGCTGCGGTGAAGCACTCCTCGGCCGACCCACAGCCATTTGCTTGTGGCTTCTCTGAATCCGACACCTGCGCCGCCGGCGCGTCATAAAAAAAGGCGCAACCGGCGATGATCAGGACTACGGCAAGCGAAACCGACGCCATGCCGCGGCCACGGCTTGAAGTAGATTGAGGGCTAATGGTCGGTTGTTTCATCGACGTCCATTATATACGGCACGAGCCGCAATGGAAGAAGTTTCACGACTGCCTCACGGTCGAGCGCTCCTCATGGTGTTGGTTTCATTCTCACTTATGATAGGCTCTTCGTGACGAAACGAGATCGTGAATACGCGCAATGCCGACACTGACTGTTCCAACTAACTTACTGGCCCTCACCGAACCTCAGATGGTGAAGTTTGTCCGCGCGCAGGGTTGGCCGAATTATCGTGCCGGACAAATCCTCCGCTGGCTGTACCGGCGACGCGCGCGCGCCATCACCGAACTGACCGACCTGTCCTCCCGCGATCGATCGGCGTTGGCCGGCATCGCAACCATCGGGCGCTCGCTCCACTGTGCAGTGTTGCCGTCTGAGGACGGCACGAGAAAATTACTTCTGACGCTCAACGATGGATTGACGATCGAATCCGTACTGATCCCCGACGACGAGCGGTTGACGCTCTGCGTCTCAACCCAGGTCGGCTGCATGTTGGATTGCGGATTCTGCCTGACCGGCATGATGGGACTCAAACGCAACTTAAAGTCCCATGAAATTGTCGATCAGGTGTTATCCGCACAAGATCAGCTGCCCCCTGATGCGCGCATCACCAATTTGGTTTTTATGGGGATGGGAGAACCCTTGGCAAATCTAGATGCCCTCTCTTCCGCCATCACCTGTCTGACCAATAAATCCTGGGGCCTCGGTTGGTCGCCCAGGCGCATTACAGTTTCAACCGCCGGCCTTGCCTCTCGTCTCAAGGAGGTCGCAACGCTCGGGGTCAATCTGGCCATCTCCCTCAATGCCACCACGGAAGAAGAGCGCCGGGAACTCATGCCCGCCGCCAGCGAGATCGCATCGCTCAGATCATTGCTTACGGCCTGCCGCCGGTATCCTCTGGCGCCGACCCGGCGGCTGACCTTTGAATATGTCCTCCTGGCGAACGTCAACGACCGACCGGTGGACGCGCAGCGGTTGCCGACGCTCCTTCGGGGCATCAAGTGCAAAGTGAATCTGATTCCGTTCAACGAATTTCCCGGAAGCCGTTTCCATCGTCCCACGGATCACGACGTGCTGCGATTTCAAACCACACTCCGCCATGCCGGAATCGACGCATTCGTCCGTAAAAGCAGAGGACGCGACGTGCTCGGCGCATGCGGACAACTCGGGAATCTCCCCGCTAACTGTGGATCAGTTACCTTGACACCTATCGAATCACGTTGCTAGCATGCCGCGTGTTCTTCATCCCATCATGACACGTCCGGCTCTCCATCGCTGTTCGACGATGTGCCTCCTCGCCGCGCTTCTTGCGTTCGTGGAGGCCGCTCCGTCAATGGCCATAGAACCCCATGAACATGTGCTGTCCAACGGCATGAAAGTGCTGCTGGTCGAGATCCCCAAAGCCCCGGTGGCGACGGTGCAGGTGTGGTACAGGGTCGGCTCTCGAAATGAAGTGATGGGCCGGGCCGGGCTCTCCCACATGCTCGAACACATGATGTTTAAAGGTACGGCAAAGCATCCCAAAGGTTCGTTTTCGCGCATCATCCGCAAGAACGGCGGGATCGACAACGCCTTTACCGGACAGGACTTCACTGCCTATTTTGAAAACCTCGCGGCCGACCGCGTAGAACTGGCTCTGGAACTTGAGGCCGACCGAATGCAGGGCCTGGTTCTCGACAACAACGAATTTCAGACCGAGCGCGAGGTCGTCAAAGAAGAGCGTCGGTTGAGAAGCGAGGACGATCCGCAAGGCGCACTGGTCGAAGCCTTGTTTGCACAAGCGTTTCTGAGCCATCCCTACCATTGGCCGGTGATCGGCTGGTTTGCCGATCTTGATGCCATGTCCCTCGACGACTTACAGCGTCACTACGACACATTTTACTCTCCCAATAATGCCACTCTGATCGTTGTGGGCGATATCAAAGCAGACGCCCTGCTCCCAACAATCAAAGATCTCTTCGAGCCGATCCCCAAGGGGCCTTCGCCCAGCCACACTCTCTCCGCGGAACCGGAGCAACGAGGCGAACGGCGCATCGTCCTAAAACGCGAAGCCCAGGTTTCGTCTGTCATGATAGGGTTTCGAGTCCCCAACTATTCCAGCGACGATGCCTATGCCCTCGCCCTCCTCGAATCGGCTCTGTCGGATGGGAAAAGTTCGCGTCTCTATCAAAGCCTGGTCTATGATCAGAAGAACTCCCTGTCGGTCGGCGCCGAGTACGGTCTGCTGCAAACGGATCCCGGCTTGTTCTTTTTCTACTCCCTCGTCAGCCCCGGCGCGAAGGTTGAGACAGTGGAAGACGCGATGCAACGCGAAATCGCCAAGCTCCATACTGAGTTACTGTCGGATCTGGAGCTCCAGCGTGCCAAGAATCAGGTGGAGGCCTCCCGCGTCTTCGAGCAGGATTCGAATTTTCGCCATGCCATGCTGCTTGGACAGCTGGAATCCATCGGCGCGGGCTGGCATCGCATAGATCAATTTCTGGAACGCATCCGAGCGGTCACCGCCAAAGACATTCAACGCGTCGCCAAGCGTTACTTGACCCACGACAACCGAACAGTGGCCATTCTCGTTCCCCTGCCGTCCAAACAGCAGAACGCGTCTTCTCCGTTGACGTATCAGGGAAAGCCGTAGCGCATCGACCATGCAACATCGGATCACACGCACTACCCATCGGCATTCACGCCAGCTGTCCTTTTGCGCGAGCGCAGTCCTGATTGCGGGAGGACTCTTGACCACGCTGGCCTGCCTGACTGGATCGGGATTGGCCGCAGACATCTCCCCGGCCAAAATCACCACGGCCAATGGGATGACGGTGCTGGTGGTCGAGCAACACTTTCTGCCGATCGTCGAAATCCATGCGCTCATCAAGGCCGGGTCGGCTCAGGACCCGCCGGACAAAGCAGGCCTGGCTAATCTGACGGCCAGTCTCCTGGAAGAAGGCACGGCGACCAGATCCTCGAAACAGTTGGCCGAGCAAATCGACTTCGTCGGCGGCTCGTTGGCAGTCACCGCCCACGAAGATTTCACCACAGCGGCCGCGCGAGTGCTCAAAAAAGACGTCGATCTCGGCTTCACGCTGCTGGCCGACATCCTCTTGCACCCGGCATTCCCCTCTCAGGAATTCGACCGGGTACGGTCGCAGATTCTCGGAGAAATCATCAGCGACAACGACGACCCTGGCCACGTGGCCATGAAAGCGTTCAACCACCTGGTCTTCCACAATCACCCCTACCGATGGTCGGTGAATGGAATGGAAGAGACCCTGAGCAAAGTTACGTTGGCAGACGTCCAACACTTCTACGCGAAGGAGTACTTGCCCAACCAGGTCATTCTTGCCATCGTCGGCGATATCACGGTGGAGCAGGCTGCGGCGCTTGTCCAAGCACATTTTGGAACCTGGAAGAAGGGCCCGACGCCAGCCAGGACGGCCAAGAAACCGGGCGCCATCGGCAAGAAAGCCGTGCAGTTCATCGAAAAAGATCTGACCCAATCGACCATCGTGCTGGGTCATGGCGGCATCAGCCGAACCAACCAGGACTTTTACGCGGTAACCGTTATGAATCATATCCTCGGCGCCGGAGGATTTTCGTCGCGCTTGATGGACTCCATCCGAGACAAACAGGGACTCGCCTACGGCATCATGAGCCATTACGAAGCACGGGCGATGCCAGGCTCGTTCTGGGTGAATCTCCAGACGAAGACGGAAACCACCAACCAGGCGATCAGCGGGGTACTGGCTGAAATCAAGGCCATACGCGAGGCCCCGGTCACTGACCAGGAACTTGCCGAAGCCAAATCGTTCTTGATGGGCAGCTTTCCGTTACGGTTGGACTCGACCGCCAAACTGGCGCAGGTGGTGGCACAGGTGGAGTTTTTCGGATTAGGATTCGAATACTTCGCCCAGTACCCAGCATGGATCGAACGGGTGACGAAAGAGGATGTGCAGCGGGTCGCCAAACAGTATCTCAATCCTCAGCACTACGCGCTGGTCGTCGTCGGCAATATCTCAAAAGCAAAGATTCGTCACTAATACGCTCATCACAAGACGCCTACTGCCATGCCAACCGCGCTTCTCCAACACAAACTCGATCGCCTCCGTGTCCTGCTCTCCGAGATGGGCTCGGTCTTGGTTGCCTATTCCGGAGGAATCGACAGCACCTTCGTTCTGAAGGTGGCCCATGAGCAGCTCCGGGACAAAGCGGTCGGCGTCACGGCTGTCTCTCCGACATTTCCGTCGATCGAGCTGGAGATCGCCACACGTGTCGCCCAGGAAATCGGAGCGCGCCATGACATCGTACGAACTGATCAGCTGGACATTCCTGAATTCGTCATGAACGATGCAGCCAGGTGTTTTCACTGCAAGACCGATTTATACCAACTCCTCGACACGATACGACAAGCCGGCACGCATGTCGTGGATGGAACGAATCTTGACGATCTCGGCGATGACCGCCCCGGCATCAAGGCCGCGCGGGAATGGGGCGTGCGCAGTCCGCTGGCCGAAGCCGACCTGTCGAAAGCCGACATTCGCGTCCTCGCCAAGGAATCCGGGCTCTCGAATTGGGACAAGCCGGCGGCCGCCTGCCTCTCATCGAGAATCCCGCGCGGCATGCCCATCACGATCGAAAAATTGAGCAGAGTCGAAACGGCGGAAGCGCTGCTCCAACGTGAGGGATACCGACATGTTCGAGTCCGGGACCATGGCGAAATCGCCAGAATTGAAGTCGCGCAAGACGACATCCCGTCATTGATGGATGCCGAGCGGCGCGCGAGAATCAGCGCCGGGCTCAAAGAGCTGGGATTCCGATTCGTCACCGTGGATTTGGAAGGATACCGGCCCGGTGGAGTCAACTTGCGCTGATTTCACCGGGCCACGCGGCGTTACCGCTGATAGGACTTGGAGAGCGCTTCAAGCGCGTCGTCGGCAAACTTCCGGTGGTCGGCCTCGGTTAAGCTGCGCTGCACGACCTTCTCGGCCACCATCAGCGCCAATTCGGTCGTTTGAGTCCGAATGTCTTGAATGGCCCGCCGCCGCGCTTGCTCGATCTCGCGCGTCGCATCGCCTTTGATCCGCTCGGCTTCAACCGTCATCCGCTGCTCATTTTCTTCCATCAACCGCTGGGCTCGCTCCTTCGCGGCCGCCATGATGGTTTCCGCCTCTTTCGCAGCAGCATTCAGCTTGGCTTCATATTCCCTGAGTTTGTGCTCGGCTTCCGACCGATGACGCTCGGCTTGATCCAAGCTGTCCTTGATCTTCTTTTCCCGCTCTTCGAGAATGCTCAGGATGCCAGGAAAGGCGTATTTATAGAGCACAAAAAACAGAATCGCGAAGGAGACGATCTCCCAGAAAATCAGAGAAGAGAAAAAATGAGATTCAAACTGCGGCATATGTGATTTCGTGAAACGTTACACGTGAATCGTGAAAGGAGAAGACCTCCGGCCAGCGATTGACGAGTAACGATTAACGCTCCCTACTTGCGGAGGCCCATAATGATGAATGCAATGACCAAGCCGTACAAGGCAATGGCTTCCACCAAGGCAAACCCGATCCACATGTATTTGCCGACCCGGGCTTCCGCTTCCGGCTGACGCGCCACCGCTTCGATCATCTTGCCGAAAATGTAACCGATCCCAACACCGGCTCCGGCAAATCCCGCCGCCGCCAATCCCATACCCAACAATGCTGCTGCTGCTGAATCCATGGTACCTCGCTCCTCCCTTGTCTGTACCGGCACGCGTCAGTGTGCGTGCTCGTCATGGCCGTGCAGGTGAAACGCGTCTCCCAAATAGACGCAAGTCAGCACGGTGAAAATGTAGGCCTGAATAAATGCAATGCCGACTTCCAGTCCGTTCATCGCAATCGTGAAGACAAACGGCAGCCATCCAATCATAAGCCCGCCGCTGATCGCCAGCCCGAACAATACCCCAAGTATCACATGTCCGGCGGTCATATTCGCAAACAATCGAACCGCCAGGGAGATCGGACGAGCCAGCTGGCTGATCAATTCGATAGGCACCATGAGGGGCAAGAGCCACCCGGGTGTTCCAGGCGGCACCAGGATCCCCAGGAACTTCACCCCGTGCAAAGCAAACCCCATCACAAGACTAAGTCCGTAGACCACCGTGGCAAAAACCGCTGTGACGACGATTTGACTGGTGACGGTATAGGATCCTGGAATCAGTCCGACCAGATTGCAAAACAGGATGAAAAGGAACAGCGTCGCAATGAGAGGGAAAAACTTCATCCCCCCTTCGCCCATCGTGTCCAGAATGATCCCGCGAATAAAATCCACAAGCATTTCAGCAAGGCTTTGGAGCTTGCCGGGAACCAGCTTGCGCGCAGACCCCGCCATCACCATCAACACCGAGACGAGCGCCACGACCACCCACATAATGAGCACGGCCTTGTTGATGGAAATATCCAGGCCGCCTAGATTGATCGGAACATAGTTATGAAGTTCAAACGGATGCAGCGGACTCTCTTCCATGGTTACCCTTGTTTATCAGACTTATCCAATGAATCTTGCCATCGCTGTGCGGTTCGATAGGCGTTTCTGACCCCTGCCGCCGCGCCCAATATTAACCCAACAACAAGCCCCCATGGCGTTGACCCTAAAATATAGGTATCAACGACCCACCCAAGTCCGCCTCCGACGATCAGCGCAGCCAACAGTTCCGTTCCGATTCGAACAGCCTGGCCGAGCCCCGCGTAAAATGGATCTTGTGGAGGGGGCATTCCAAACCCACGGAAGGCGAGTCACATGCGGTGCATGAGCAGAACTCTGCCGGTAATGGGATCGCGATTTAAGCAAAATCCAGCTCGGAATGTCAATATGATTGGACCTGTTTCTGCTGAAGCTGCTGAGGTATAGTGGGACACTGAATCCCGACGAGGATACGTGGCCACCATGCCCACAACGACACCCCCATCGATTCCCTTTCTGAAAGGGCCTCCGTCTCCCCTTGTGGTGACGCTTCCTCGCCCATCGGCCACCCCCTTTGACCTCTACGCCAAAATCGCCTCGGCTCAGCGCCCCTCCTTTCTCTTTGAGAGCGGCAACGGCCGTGCGACGACAGGACGGTATTCGTTCTTCGCCAGTGACCCCTATCAGACATTGAGCGGAAAAGTCGATCAATATCTGCAACGCCAGCCACATGGCCACGAAGAGTCCGGACAGGCCCCCTTCCAGCATCTCGCTCAACTCGTCAGGGACTCCCACATCGCTCGTCCTCGCGATGTTCCTCCTTTTTTCGGAGGAGCGGTCGGCTATTTCAGTTACGATCTCGTCCGCCAATTCGAACGGCTCCCGTCTATGGCGCTCGACGACCTTGCGGTCCCCGATCTTGAGTTTGCGCTCTTTGATCTCGTCGTGGCGGTTGACCATGAGCGGGACTGCCTAATGCTCATCTTCTGCCCGCCGCTCGAGCGTTTTTTAAGTGAGCCGCGTGAGAAATTGTTCCGAGAGGGGCGCGATCGGCTGGCGGCATTGGAAGCGCGGCTGTCCGGCCCGGCCTTCACCACGGCAGACAGCGATACACTGGGCCGCCTCACGTTCTCACCGGAACAACAACAATCCTCCTATATGGATCGTGTCCGCCGCTGTCAGGACTATATCGCAGCCGGCGACATCTACCAGGCGAACCTTTCCCATCGCTTTACGGTGAGGGGTGGCTCGTTCCCGCCCCAGTCAGAATTGCAGCGAGACCTCCTTGCGTACAGCCGCCTGCGGACCCTGAATCCATCGCCATTCTCCGGGCTACTCCGCTTGGATCACACCCGCCTCATCAGCTCATCGCCCGAACGGCTCGTCCGCCTCGATGGACGCCGGGCGGATACGCGACCAATCGCAGGAACCAGACCCCGCGGAAAGGATGCTGCAGCCGACCTGCGGCTCGAAAGTGAGTTGCGCTCGAACGAAAAAGAACGGGCGGAACATATCATGCTGGTCGATCTCGAACGGAATGATCTCGGCCGGGTCTGCGACTTCGGGAGCGTCCAGGTCGATGAACTGATGACACTAGAACGGTATTCCCACGTGAACCATCTTGTTTCTCATGTCAGCGGCACCCTGAAAAGCAACGCCACGGGCTTTGATCTACTAAGAGCCTTGTTCCCGGGCGGGACAATCACCGGCGTACCCAAGATTCGCTGTATGGAAATCATCGAGGAACTGGAGCCGGTCCGCCGCGGTCCCTATACCGGTTCGATGGGATACCTCAGCTGGAGCGGAGACTTGGACTTCAATATCTTGATCAGAACCCTCGCCATAAGGAACGGCACAGGGCACCTCCAGGTCGGCGCCGGGATTGTGGCCGACTCCGATCCTGCGCGCGAGTACGAAGAGACGATCCACAAAGCCCAAGCCTTTTTAAGCGCATTCTCGTAGCACCTACCCGCGATGTGGATTTATCTGAATGATAGGTTTGTAAAGCGGGAGGAGGCGCTGATCTCCGTCTTCGATCACGGATTTCTCTACGGGGATGGCGTCTATGAAACGATTCGCTCTTACGGGAGTCGAATTTTCATGCAGGACCACCATCTTGACCGACTCAGACGATCCGCTGACGCAATCGGCCTGCCCATGCCCAATCTCAAATGGCCGGACCTTCTCCGTGAGTCGATGGAACGCAATCACGTCGGGACCTCTCAGCACGACGCTTATCTGAGGATTACGATTTCACGAGGTGTCGGAGACATCGGCCTCGATCCAGCCCTTTGCCCCTCTCCAACCATCGTCATCATGGCCAAACCGCTCTCCCCCCCCCCACCAGAGCTCTATCGCAGCGGCGTGACGCTGATCATCGCGGAAACAAGACGGAACCTGCCCAGTGCGCTTTCCCCTCAGATCAAATCCACGAACTTTCTCAACAACATCCTGGCCAAGCGGGAGGCCATCGCCGCCGGAGCGTTCGACAGCATCTTGCTGAACTGGGAACAGCACCTGACGGAATGTACCGTCAGCAACCTGTTCTTCGTGACAGATGGATGCCTGCGCACGCCCTCCGTGGAATGCGGCCTCCTGGACGGCATCACTCGGTCAATTGTGATTCAGTTGGCGAAAGAGCAGCGCATTCCAACAGAAGAAGGCCATTTCACATCTGAGCAATTGCGCCAATCCAACGAGTGTTTCTTGACTAACACCAGTATGGAAATCATGCCGGTGTCTGCGGTTGACCGCACACAGATCGGCAAGGGGAAGCCCGGCCCTCTCTCTCAAAAGCTCCACGAACTGTTTATTGGAGCGCGAGACCGATTTTTGGAAATAGCCTCGCCCCACTGAGTTCCAAACTCCTTGTTTTCACATCGACCCTCATCCCATCTGTACGGCACGAGATCTGCATTCTCCTTGACAGGTGATTGAAGGCTGTTATCGTTTGACCATGCCAAAACTAAGCAAACTGTTCAGCCGCTCCACATTCCCCATCACGATGAGTTTGCTATTCGGCAGTGGCCTCCTGACCGCAGTGCCCATTGCCCAGGCGGAAATTTATCAGTATATCGACGCCAAGGGGACCATTTCTCTTACAAACGTCCCGTCCGATGTTCGCTACCGACGAACCGACATTCTCTCAAATCGCATGCACCAGATGATCTCCGAACAAGAGTTGGAACCGATGATCAGCCGGTTTTCACGCCAACATCAACTGCACCCGGCGCTCATCCGAGCCGTCATCAAAGCCGAATCTGGTTTCGATCCTCATGCAGTGTCACGGGCAGGAGCAGTCGGCCTCATGCAGCTGATGCCGCAAACCGCCGTTCGAATGGATGTGCGGGATCTGTACGATCCGGAAGACAATATCGGCGGAGGAACGAAATACCTCCGACACCTGCTGGACAGATTTCGCGGGAACCTCCCGCTTGCGCTCGCGGCCTACAACGCAGGTGAGCATGCCGTCGACCGCTACCGCACGCTTCCGCCTTTCACTGAAACCAGGCAGTACGTCCGCAAGGTGTTGCGCTATTACCGGGTCTTTCTCACACGAGATCTTGCCGCGACCGACCGCGGGCTTGCGCCTTCGGAGGCCGTAGTGCAACCACCAGCCCAGAGCTTTTCTGTTTTTCCCGTCCGATAGCCGGCTCCTTCACGGAAAGCTGGCTATGTTCCTTCCACCCCGGCCGCTTGGATTCCGGAATATCTGATCGAAAGTGGGCTCCCACGCTGTTTTCACGCCATAATGCCGCCTCTGCGACACAATGCGCCACCTGAACCATATTCTTGACCTCTAGATCGGCCCTTGCGGCAAACGGCTTCGAGACCATGTGTTCCCACCGGGAAAGTTGGGCCGTTGCGCGAACCAACGACTCACGGGAACGAATGATACCAACCTGTCCCCACATCGTTCGGCGAAGCGAGTTCCGCAGTTTTTCCGTGTCGTCCAGCCGATGCTTCAGCACATGTTTCAGAGCCGCAACCTGCCCGGACAAATCCGGCACAGTCTGACAAGCAGCCCACGCGACGGCAGCAACGCCAGCCCGCATGCCGAAAACCAGTCCCTCCAACAACGAATTACTCGCCAGCCGATTGGCCCCGTGCACACCGCTGCACGCCACCTCGCCGGCCGCAAAAAGACCCGGCAACGTCGTCGCACCGTTGAGATCGGTCCAGACTCCTCCCATCATGTAATGCGCGCTCGGAGAAACCGGAATCCATTCTTCCGTGATGTCGATATCGTAGCGGAGGCATGTCGAATAAATTGTCGGGAATCGTCGCTTCACAAAATCAGCCCCCAGGTGGGTCACATCGAGATACACATGCCGGGCTTTGGTCGCCGCCATTTCCGCCCAGATCGCCCGCGATACGATATCCCTGGGGGCCAGGGCTCCCAGGGGGTGATACCGCTGCATGAACGCCTCACCCTTATGATTGCGCAGTTGCCCCCCTTCTCCCCGCATCGCTTCCGAGAGAAGAAACGGCGGGCTTGACGGCAGATACAGCGCCGTTGGATGAAACTGGACGAACTCCATATCCTGTAAAAGCGCCCCTGCGCGAAACGCCATCGCCATGCCGTCGCCGGTCGCATTCGGCGGATTCGTCGTCCGCGCATAGATTTGGCCTGCCCCGCCCGTTGAAAGCACGACGGCTCTGGCGGGCAGGATGAATTGCTCGCCTGAATGTTCGTCCAGCACCACGGCTCCGCAACATCGGCCGTCTTTCACGACCAAGTCCACGGTAAAATGGAAATCCATCCGATGGATCCGCTTCTGCCGGTTGGCTTGCGCCATCAACACGCGCATCATTTCATTGCCCGTCGCATCGCCCCGGGCGCGGAGAATCCTGCTGCGGCTATGCGCCGCTTCCCGAGCGAACGCGAACTTGCCCCCTGCTTTATCGAATTTCGCGCCCCATCGAATCAATTCCTGAATACGATCCGGCCCTTCCTCTACGAGAACCCGCACCGCCTCGCGGCGGCACAGCCCATGTCCCGCCTTCACCGTATCCGTCAAATGGATCGCGACATCATCTTCTTCACTCAGCGCCACCGCCACCCCTCCTTGCGCAAAAATGGAGGCGCTCTGTAACGGATGGCCCTTGGTGAGCATGATCACCCGGCCTTCTCGGCTAAGATCGAGCGCCGCGCGGAGACCGGCGACCCCGCTGCCGATGACGAGAAAATCCGCTTGTGATGGAGTAGGCCGCCGCATCGGTTCGCTATCGCGGGGCAGGCTTGGACAGGGGAACTTCAGACAGCGCTTGCTTCGTTTTCATGCCGAACGGCAAATCGCCCTGGACCCCGCGCAGCAGAATTGATGTGGTCCCGGCCCACTGCAACCGCGCGTGGCCTCGCTGCCGCACGCCCGTATCATCGGCGTGCTTTTTCCACACACCTTGCCAATGGACGTACACGTCGATATTGTCGCCTTCGATCATGACCCGTTCGACTTTGAATTCGAGTGAAATCGCGTGAAAGGCATCGAAGTCCGCCTCTACTTGATGCTGCAATGATTCAAGTTCGTCCAGTGGCAACAGCACGGCTCGAAACGCGGAAGGATCTTTGCTCTGATACGCATCCCGTAACGATTCCACGGCCCGATCGATGCGCTGGATACGTTCATGATCCGCCGGGTACTGAAGAGTCTTCGACGAACAACCGTCCGCGGCAAGAGCACACAGCGCGATGCCACAGGCGAACGACAGACTCGAACAAGCAAGGCGCGCCCCTTTCAAATCCATGATCCGCAGTATAAGAAGGCGAAGAACAGAGGGTCAAGAGACGTCCGCGCGCCTCTTCATATAAAACCCCCCGCAAGACGATATAGCGGCGACAGACTTGCATTTTGGACCGAAAGCCTCTAGACTCCGACCCCCAGGAGATTCACAGCATGTCGAGCGTGTTGAAAAAGCGCCGGAAGAAAATGCGCAAGCACAAGTACAAGAAGCTGCGCCAGCGCCAAAAATTCCTTCGCCGTAAAAGCTAATCGCCGTCTACAATGCAGGAGGACACTTTGGCCGATGGCAGAAGGGTTCGAATTCGCGTTAAGACGGTAAGCTGCACATATGTGGGCGACCTCTTGGTCCCTCCGATGCGTAATCGCGTCTCCGACGCGCTCAACGAAGAGACGCAGATGTTCATCAGTCTCACCGACGTCGTCATCGGCGACCAGGAGCAGACTGACTTTGTGGCGATCAATAAGCATCTCATCGAATCGGTTATCCAACTCTGACCCTCATCCAGCGGTCGTGTTCTCTGGCTGCGCCCCATCATCATGGTGTGATGGAGACTCGATCAGCGGCCTCCGCTATCTTCTGCATTCCTCGTAACCTGCCATGCTGATCTTCAAACGCTTTTTGCCCTTCGTTCGACCGTATCTGCTGCGCATGCTGCTGGGGGGCCTGCTCGTTATGGGCGTAGCGGCCATCAATCTGGCCTTGCTCCGGCTGGCAGGCATGCTCTGGGATGTCATCACCGTCCATCATGACGGCGCCAGAATGACGGAGTTGATCAGCCTATTCCTCGGACTGGTCGTTCTCCAGGGACTCTGCGCGATGGGCCACAGCTACCTGACCGCCTGGGTGTCCCAACGAATCGTTGCCGATTTTCGTCGGCATCTGTTTGCCCACTTGCAAACATTGGACATTGGATTTTTCGCCCGCCGCCGCACCGGCGAATTGCTCTCACGCCTGATGAGCGATGTCACGGTCATTCAATCGGTCGTGACAGAAACTCCCATCGACAGCGCGAAACAACTCGTCACCTTCGTCGGTGGAATCGCGTTTCTTCTCACGATGAATTGGCGTCTCTGCCTCCTGATCCTGATCGTGCTCCCCGTGCTGGTCTTGGTGGCGAAAATCTTCGGGCGCAAGCTCAAATCGCTCTCGACCTCGCTTCAAGACCATACCGCCGCGCTCAGCACCTTGGCGGAAGAAGTGATCTCCGGCATCCGCATCGTCAAATCGTTCGTCCAGACCAAGCGAGAAGAGGCTCGCTTTGCCACCCAGGTCGGCCACACCCTGGAGATCACGATGCGCCGGGCCGGTATCATGGCCCTGTTCATCCCGGTGATCAGCCTGCTCACATTTTCCGGCGCAGCCGCGGTGATGTGGTACGGAGGCCGGCAAGTCATTGAGGGCACAGTCACCCCCGGCGACCTGTTTGCCTTTGTCTTGTTCGCCGGCATCCTGATCGGCCCCTTCAGCTCGGCAGCCCGCGTGTTTGCGCAGGTGAAAGAGGCGCAGGGCGCGATGCAACGGGTGTTCGAAATCCTGGATGTCAGGCCGGACATCCGCGACCAGGCCGGCGCGAAAGTCCTCTCCACGGTCGCCGGCCATGTGCGCTTCGAAGGGGTCGGCTTCGCGTACGACCCGCGCAGCCCCGTGCTCTCGCATCTATCGTTCGAGGCCAAGCCCGGCGAGGTCATCGCCTTCGTCGGACCGACCGGCGCCGGCAAGACCACCGTCATCAATCTGCTGCACCGTCTCTACGATCCGACCGAAGGCTGCATTACTGTCGACGGACACGATCTGCGCCAGGTGAGCGTCGAAAGTTGGTATCGGCAATTGGCGCTCGTTCCGCAAGAAACGATTCTGTTCGGCGGAACGATTCTCGACAATATTCGTTATGGAAATCCGGATGCGGATGACGCGGCGGTGCGGGAAGCCGGCAAAGCCGCATACGCCCATGACTTCATCACGAACTTCCCCGACGGCTATCAGACTGTCGTCGGGGAAAAGGGCGTCAATCTTTCCGGCGGGCAACGTCAGCGCATCGCGATCGCGCGGGCGATTCTCAAGAACCCGCGCATCTTGTTATTGGACGAAGCCACATCGTCCCTCGACACCGAATCGGAACGGCTGGTGCAGGACGCATTGGAGCGGTTGATGAAGGGCCGGACGACGTTCGTCGTGGCACACCGGCTCTCGACGATTCAACGCGCCGACCGCATTCTGGTCTTGGACAAGGGCAGACTGGTGGAAGACGGCACGCACGACCAGCTGATGGAACGCAGGGGCTTGTACCACTATCTCTATACGATCCGGCTCAATGAGCCGAGCATGTGAGGGCGATCAGGAACGGGCGAGACCGTACCGATGAAACCGGACGGAGAGATTAGCGCACCTTGGAGAAATCGGCAGGGATCCTGGCTTCGGTGCCATCCATCAGATTGACGACGAAAGCCGACATCGCATTCGGATCGAACTGCTCGTAGGCGAAGAGCGCGGTGAAGCGGGAGCGGAACGCCGGGCCGTCGCCTTCGTTCTTTCGTCCACGTTCGGCCTTGCCAATGTCGATGGGCTTGATCCGCTTCGATCCCTGGTGCAGCTCGATGACGGCCCCTTCGGCAAAATACTCGTCATCGCCGCAGAGTTGAACCTCGACTTCCATATTGGGCATGTCCATGACTTTCTTGATGAACTCTTCGGGCATGCGCACGTCGATCTTTCGCTTCTTGGATTCCACCGCTTCCTGCCGACCGAACGCTTCCAACCGATAACGTTTGGTGCGTAGAATTGCGCTCGCGCCGCAAGGATCTTTCTCCGGATCAGCTCCCACGCGGGCAGCCAGTGACGCCTGCTGCAACACCTTCTTCACATCCTCGGGCAGATTGGCTTTTTCCATTGGGATTCGTCCGGTCTCAAGCGATTTCTGGGCCTCTTCTGCGGACAGTTTGACATCGATGGCCCACGCCGTTCCAATCCCCATCGCACAGACTCCGATAAAGCCGACCGTTCCCCAAATTCTTCCGTGTTTGTAGAAATTCATC
>Ga0224495_10001455_pt1 | contig 16642 bp, 11 predicted proteins | sample SF_Jul11_sed_USG_FD_168128 | JGI IMG/M metagenome (GOLD analysis project Ga0224495, IMG submission 168128) | Sediment microbial communities from San Francisco Bay, California, United States - SF_Jul11_sed_USGS_4_1 | ecosystem: Environmental > Aquatic > Marine > Sediment | place: USA: California... | reverse complement strand
ATGGGAGGGTATCACTCCCCATATGTGCCGGGGTGGGACTGCCATGGGCTGCCGATCGAGCACAACGTGGACAAAAGCCTGGGCAAAGACGCGGAGAAGCTGCCCGCCACCGAAAAACGCGCCAAATGCCGCGAATACGCGGGCAAGTTCGTGGATATCCAGCGCGAGGAGTTCAAGCGCCTTGGGGTGCTGGGGGATTGGGACAATCCATACCTGACCATGAGCCATGATTACGAGGTGGGGATCCTGCGTCAACTAGCCAAGCTAGTGGAGAAGGGCTCGGTGTATCGGGACTTCAAGCCGGTTCACTGGTGCCCCTCCTGCAAGACCGCCCTGGCCGAGGCGGAGGTGGAATACGCAGACCGTCGCTCCCCCTCCATCTATGTCCTTTTCCAGGTGGTGGCCGAGGACGCCGTGGAACTGGGCCTGCCCGCAGACTCCACCTATATGGCCATATGGACCACCACTCCATGGACCCTGCCGGCCAACCTGGCCATCAGCGTCCACCCCGATTTTACATACAAGGCGGTGGAAGCCGCGGATAAGACGATGCTTATGGCCGAGCCGCTGGTGGAGGCCTGCATGGCGGCTTTCGGGATGAGCGATTACAAGACGGTGAAGAGCTTCAAGGGCTCGGAGCTGGAGAGAGTGAAAACGATCCATCCCTTTCTGGATAAGAACCCGCCGCTGATCCTGGGCGCCCATGTGACCATGGAGCAGGGGACAGGCTGCGTCCACACCGCCCCCGGCCATGGCCAGGAGGACTATGTGGTGGGCCAGCGCTATGGCCTGGAGGTGTACAATCCCGTGGACCCCTCCGGCGTGTTCATGGAGGATACTCCCCACGTGGCCGGCCTCTTTGTGCTCAAGGCCAACGACGTGGTGATCGATCTTCTGGCCCAGCGCGGGGCGCTGCTGGCAAAGCAGGAGATAACCCATTCCTATCCCCATTGCTGGCGATGCCGCAAGCCGATCATTTTCCGGGCCACGGCCCAGTGGTTCATCTCCATGGAGAAGAACAGCCTGCGAAATAAATCGCTCCAGACCATCCGCAAGACCCAGTGGATCCCCAAATGGGGCGAGGAACGGATATACGGGATGGTGGAGAACCGGCCGGACTGGTGCATATCCCGCCAGCGGGTGTGGGGAGCGCCCATCCCGGCGTTCCATTGCCAGAAGTGCGGCGAGGCAAGCCTCACCGCCGACGCGCTGGCCCGGGTTATCGATATCCTGGAGAAGGAGGGGGTGGACGCCTGGTTCGACAAGCCCGCCGCTCATTTTCTGGCCAAGGGCTTCAAATGCAAAAAATGCGGCGGCGCCGAATTTGACAAGGCCCGGGACATATTGGACGTATGGTTCGACTCCGGCGTCTCCCACGCGGTGGCCCTGGAGCCAAACCCCGGCCTTTCCTGGCCCGCGGACCTGTATCTGGAGGGGAGCGACCAGCACCGCGGCTGGTTCCACACCTCGCTGCTGGAGTCGGTGGCGGTGCGGGGCGCGGCGCCATACAAGGCGGTGCTCACCCACGGCTATGTTGTGGACGGCTCCGGCAAGAAGATGAGCAAAAGCCTGGGCAACGACGTGCCTCCGCAGAAGATCATCGACAAATATGGGGCGGAGATAATCCGCCTGTGGGTCTCCAGCGAGGATTACCGCGAGGATATCCGCCTGTCGGACGAGATTCTTTCCCGGCTCACGGAGGCCTACCGCAAGATAAGGAACACCATCCGTTTCATGCTGGGCAACGTCAGCGATCTGACATCGGCCAAGCAGGTTGTGCCCTTTGACCAGCGGACCGAGCTGGACAGGGTGATCCTGATAAGGTTCCACAAGCTGTGCCAGCGGATAGCGCAGGCGTTCGAGGAGTATGAGTTCCATGTCTTTTATCACGCCCTGCACAACTTCTGTGTGCTGGACCTGAGCGCTTTTTACCTGGATATCATCAAGGACCGGCTCTACACCTTCCCCAAGGAGAGCCATGGCAGAAGAAGTGCCCAATCCACATTGCTGGACCTGACTCACGGGATGCTGCGGCTGATAGCCCCGGTTCTCTCCTTCACCGCCGAGGAGGCGTGGCAGAGCCTGGGGCCTGCCATAAAAGTGGAGCCGAGCGTGCATCTGGCCAAAAAGCCGGATGTGGACCTGGCCGGAGTGGATGAACCCCTGGTGGCCGAGTGGGACCGCATCGCGATAATCCGCGGGGAAGTGAGCGCCGCCCTGGAGACCGCCCGGCGGGATAAGGTGATCGGCCATTCGCTGGACGCCATGGTGGAGCTGTCGGCGTTCCAGTCCGATTTTGAGCTTCTGGAAAAGAGAAAATCGGAGCTTCCATTCATATTCATAGTGTCGCAAGCGGCCCTGCTGGAGCAGCCTGCCCAGGGAGAGGGAGTTTATATCAGCCAGAACGCGCCAGGGCTTACCGTGAAGGTGGTGAAGGCCGAGGGTAAGAAATGCGCCCGATGCTGGAACTATAGCCAAACCGTGGGCGCCGACTCCGCCCATCCCCTGGCCTGCGCCCGGTGCGTGGGCCATATGGCGGGCTGACAAATGGAAAAAAACACCACCGCCGGATGGAAGGAGCTTCTCCTGGTTTTGTGTGCTGTGGCGATTCTCTCCGTAGCCGATCAATGGACCAAGGGGCTCATCGAAACCAGGATGACCCTGCATCAGAGCGTGAACGTGCTTCCAGGTTTTTTTGATATCGTCTATATCCGCAACCGGGGCGCGGCGTTTGGGATAATGGCCGGAGTCGACAGCGCATGGGTCGGCCGCGGATTCACCCTCTTTACCCTCTTTGCCCTGGTTGCTCTGGCGGGGCTCTACCGCGGCTTCCCCCCAGGCGAACGGCTGGGCCGGGCCGCCATCACTATGATCGCCTCCGGGGCCGTGGGCAACCTTTGGGACAGGCTGGAGCATGGTTCCGTCACCGATTTTCTCCTGTTCTACATAGGTAAATATCAATGGCCAGCTTTCAACCTGGCCGACTCGCTGATCACCACCGGCGTGGTTTTGCTGGCGTACTCGCTGATCTTCCACATGCCGCCGGCGGATCCGCAGACCCCGGCGGAGGCCGGAGACCAGGCCTGAATCCTGATAAGCCCAAAACCCCGATTTTCTCGCGTTTTGGCCTCTAATCAGTGTTGGCTCTGCTACAACATTTGAAGCCAATCGATTCGGTCGCACAGCTCTTTATGTATATCGTATTTATTTACAATCAGTTATCGTCTGGCGCCGATTATGCTTCCCTGAAGAGTGTGGTTTGATATTTGTTATGGTGGTCTTATGGAAACAACAATCAAGGACAAGCTGCGTCATCATTTGAATCCGCTGCATGTGTTCTGCGTTTTCAAAAAGATTTTCAACAAACAAAACGCTCTCAAAGTCGCAGGACTCTACGAAAAGCTGGTGTTCAAGCCTCTGGTCATCTTGTTTTTTTGATCGCCAAAGGTAATAAAAATTCCCCGCATGACAAATAGCGTCACTGCGCAGCCCATCAATTCATAACTTGATATTATTCCCTTTGATGTTGGATAATTGCATACTGAAGAGAAAGCATGTTCAGGCAAAAATCGGCAGGCAGGGGTGATGGGAGTCTGCGCTGAAAGCCTTGGATATTAACGTAACACTCAATTTGGGGAATAGCCATGGGTTCTGTATCAATGAAGGCCAAAGTATATTTTGTCGCCGCCATTGTCGCCATAGCTTGCGCGCTATCAGTCTTCTTCGTGGTCTGGTTCCAGCGGAACGCCGCAAAAGACGCGGAGATTGTAAACGCCTTGGGCCGCCAGAGGATGCTTTCCCAGGCGATGGCCAAGAGCGCCCTGGCCCACACTTCCCGGATCGAGTATAAAATCATCGAAAGCCAGGTGGTCAACCTGAATAAATATGTGACGCAGATGCGCGCGGTGTACACCCGACACCTAGTGGGCGCCGTCAAAAAAGCCGGGTTGGGGCTGACTATGGACCCGGAGGCCGGCGACTCCACCGAGATTCCGTTCCCCGCCACGTTCACACGGCTTGTGAACCAGAAGTTCGTAGAGGGCGCAGGGGATAAGGGTATGAAAATAGATATCATCTCCGAAACGCCCATCAATCCGGACAAAGGCCTTGCCACCGCCATGGACAGGGCGGCCAATTCCTTCCTTCAGAAGAACACGGACAAGCTCTATTTCGAGCCGAGCGTGGAGGGAGGCGCCATGCACCTTATCTTCTACACCGCCGATATCGCCACGGTGGAGGCCTGTTCCTCCTGCCATTCGGATATGTCAAACAGAACCTTTCAGGTGGGGGATATGCTGGGCATACGCAAGTTCAGCGTCTTCTTCGCCTCCAGCGAAGAGGTTGGCAGGGAGGCCCTCTCCGGCAAGAGCCCCGAGTTCGATCAGGCCCTGGATGTATTCCAGACCACGCTGAGCGCCATGAAACGGGGCGGCAGCTATCCTTCGGACATGGCAAAGCAGAACATGCGATCCACCAAAGCTCTGGACAACCGGGATGCCCAGGCCAAGATATCCGAAGTGGAAAAGGATCTGGCCATGTTCCTGGAGTCTTTGGCCAAGTTCTCCGAGTCCACCATCGGCGGCGGATTCCTGGAGAGCCGGCGCGACCTGATGGCCCACGCCAACCAGTTGCGCAAGCACAGCGACGAACTGGTGTTGATATATGAAAAAGTCGCCGAAGGCAACCAGCGTAACATCCGCTGGGCTGTCATCGTCATGGGCGCGCTCATCGCCTTGTCCATACTTCTTTCCGTCATATTCCTGGACCAGAACGTGCTCAAGCCGCTGGAGGTTGTGGTGGACCAGATGAACGAGGGCTCGGAGCAGATCGCCCAGGCTTCCAAGGAGGTTTCCATCTCAAGCCAGAGCCTGGCCGATGGATCCACCCAGCAGGCCTCCAGCCTGGAGCAGACAGCCGCGGCGGTGGAACAGGTCGCCGCCCAATCGCAGCGCAACGCCGACAACGCGGCCGAAGCCAACAAGATCGCCGAGGCCACCCGCTCTGCGGCCAAGAATGGCAGCGCCGTGATGGACGACATGAACATGGCCATGAAAACCATCGGCGAATCCTCCGTCGAGGTGAACAAGATCATAAAGATCATCGAGGAGATCGCGTTCCAGACCAATCTGCTGGCCCTCAACGCCGCCGTGGAAGCGGCCAGGGCGGGCGAGCATGGCAAAGGCTTTGCCGTGGTGGCCGAAGAGGTTCGCAACCTGGCTCAACGCTCCTCCGCCGCCGCTAAGGACACAGCTTCGCTGATAGAGAAGGCCGTGAACAACGCCAAGGGCGGGGCCGACCTGGCTCAAAAGGCGGACGCTGCGCTTAACGACATAGTCTCCAACGTAAACAAGGTCACGGCGTTCATTTCCGAGATCTACTCCGCCTCGCGCGAGCAGGCCGAAGGGGTGGGGCAGATCAACCAGGCGGTGACCAATGTCGACGGCATCACCCAGCAGAACGCCGCCACGGCCGAGGAGGCCGCGGCCTCCGCCGAGCAGCTGCACGCCCAGTCGGAAGTGATGAAAGAGATAGCCTCGCAGCTGATGGTGATCCTGTATGGCTCCGAGGATGTGGCGGCCCAGAGGCTGCTGCTCACCTCCGGCGGGGGTGACGTGGTGGCATGGGATGCGTCCAAGCTTTCGGTGGGAATCGCCGAAATGGACAACCAGCACAAGCGCATTATAGACATCGTGAATAATTTCAACCGCAGCGTAAAGGCCGGCGTCTCATCCAGGGGCGCCGCCGAGGCGCTGGAGGAGCTGGTGGATTACGCCAAGACTCACCTGGCCACGGAAGAAGCCCTTTTGCGGCGGCATCATTATCCTGAGTATGACACCCACAAGCGCATCCACGAGATGATGCTCGACAAAATGGCCAAGCTTCAGGCCCGCGCCGCCTCCGGCGAGAAGGGCGCCGTGCTGGAGGTGATGAACTTTGTCCGCGACTGGCTGGTGAACCATATCCAGAAAGTGGACGTGAAGTATGGACGGTATATAGCCGGCAACCGTTAATCAGGCTGGGCCCCCGGTGGGCCGCAGGCATCTGCGGCCGCCAGGGGGGTGCTTGGCTTTGTGCGCGGTGATGGTACTTGCCGGCCGCGGCGCAGGCAGTCAGGATTTGCGGAAAAAATTTCATGGCCCGCTCCTTCCTAATCCCGATTGCGTATAATAAGCATGCGCCCAACAACCTAGGAGTGCGGTTGAACATATGGCCATACGGCAGACCATCGAGTTTACCAGGGGATTCATATATTTTTTCCGGGGGCTTAAGACCGCTTTTTCATCGCGGCCCCTGGCCTTGCGTTCCTTGCTCCCCCTTTTGGCCAACATCCTGGTCTTCTCCCTGTTTCTGATCTTTTTCAACACCGTGGTGTATTACCTGGCCAACTGGGCGTTCAGCCAAACCAGCCAGGCATGGTATTGGGCCATGCTCTCTCTCATCGCCGGCGTGGCCCTGTTCCTGGCGTCGCTTCTGTTGGTGATTTTTCTTTTCGCCGCCGTGGGGTTGATAATCGCGTCTCCTTTTTGCGACGCATTATCGGCCCAGGTGGAACTGCATGTCACGGGCAAGGTGGAAGAGAGCGGCCAGCCTTTCATCAGCCAGGCCCTTGCCACCATGCGGCATGAAGCCAAAAAGCTGGCGATTTTTCTGCCGATCCAGCTTTTCCTGGCCCTGCTTAACTTCATTCCATTCGCCGGGCCGCCGATGTTTGTGGTGTTGAACACTCTTTTTCTCTGCTTTGTCATGGCGTTCGAATTCACCAGCTTCACCCTGGACCGGCGCGGTTACGGTTTTGCCGCCAAACGCGCCAGGATCATGGCGCAACCCGCCATGAGCCTCGGCTTCGGCGCGGCAGCGGCGCTGACCCTGATGATACCTATTGTTCATTTCCTCCTGTTGCCCGCGGCGGTGACCGGGGGGACGCTGCTGGCCCTGGACACATTGCCCGGCAATCCGCCGGCGCCAGGCGATGACAATCCACCGGAGAATGCCGATGAATAGTGGCGCCAAAAGAGAACCGCTGCGGTTTTACTTCTCTTTTAACGACCCATACAGTTTCCTGGCGTTTCCGGCGCTGAAAAACCTGGCCCAGAGCTATAAGGTGGAGGTGGAGAGCCACCCCCTGGGTGGGTATGACGAGTCTGGCATTTTCTCCCCCACGCCGGCTCAGGCCGATTACTGGCGCCAGGATATCCAGCGGCTGGCCCGCACCGCCGGGCAAAATCTCAATTACCTTCCTCAAATCCAGGATTCGCTGAAGGCCCGGCGGGCGCTCTTCATGGCCCAGGAGAAGCTGCTGGGCGCCAAGTATATCAACCTGGTCTTCGCCCTGCGCTGGATTAAGGCTGGCAACATCGGCGACGAGGCGCAGATGGTCAAATGGCTCTCGTTCCTGGAGCTAAAGGAAGAAGGGCTTGCCGCGGCCATGGCCACCGAGATGTTCGACGCGGACCTGGCCCGGGTGGAGAGGATGGCCATCGATGACGGGGTTATCGGGGTTCCCTTTTTCCGGTTCAGGGAGGCGGGCTTTTATGGCGCCCATCAGCTGGGGCCGCTGGAGGCTATGATAAAAAGCGATCCTGGACTGCTTATCCATCATGACGCCACCTATGGAGTGATCCAGGCCGCGGAGCTGGAGACCAGGCTCCAGGCTGGGGAGGAATTATTGACCCTGGATGTGCGGATACCCAAGGATTTCGCCGCGGGCCATATCCCCGGCGCCAACTGCATCCCCGCCAAGGTGATCCACCGCAGCCTGGCCAAGCTCGATAGAAAATGGACCATCATCCTGGTGGATGACGGCGGCGTAGAGGCCAACGAGGCCGCTTTCGCCCTGGCCTCGGAGGGATTCAACAAAACATCTGTGCTCCATGGCGGCATGCCGGCATGGAAGGGGCCGCTGGAAAAGGGATTGGACCATTGGCACGACAAGCTCAAAAGCTGACCCTCCTGATGACTGCGCTGTGGCTGGCCACCGCCCAGGCGCCTCTGGCTCAGGAGAGCTACTCTTCCCGGCTTGGCGCCAGGGGGTGGAGCTTTTCCACCGAGGTGGTTTTAAATGGCGCCGAAACGGCGGAAATGGTTATAGACAGCGGGTCCTCTTTCACCATCATCTCCACCAGCGTGGCCAAAAAAATGGGCCTGGGGGAATTGTCCCGGGCGCCCAGATATCCACTGAGCGCGGCTGGAGGAATTGTGTGGGTGAGGCTGGTCGTCATAGATAGCGTGCAGGTGGCGGGGGCCATGGCCCATGGAGTGGAGGGGGCCGTGGCGGACCTGCCCAGCTTCAAGGGCGCCGGCGGACTGCTGGGGAAAAGTTTTCTGGACCGTTTCGCCTGGCGCATCGATGGCAAGGCCAAGTCCATGGAGCTGTCGGCGCCGCAGGACGAGCCGCTTTTCGGCGGCCGGGGCCAGGGCTGGTGGCGCAGCAACGCCTCAAGGCTGGCCCGGCAGGCGGGCCTTTTCCGGGCCATGGAGCTGGGAGTGGAGCAGAGCGTACATATGGGAGACTCGTTGGACAAGCCGTCGATGGAGAAGCTCTCCAAAACCGATGCGGCCATGCTGGCTTCATACTATGGCCGTTTGCTGGAGGTGCTGAGAAAGGAAGCCGAGGAGCTGCGCGCGCCGGATGAGTGGGTGCGATGACCCAACGCTGTGGACGTGGATGGGCAGTGGCCGGACAGGCCGTTAGGCCGGCAGCCTCAGGACAAACCGGGAGCCGCCCGAGCCGCCAGATTCCACCCAAATAGCCCCGCCGTGGGCCATGGCCGCCAGCTTGCAAAAGGCCAGGCCGATGCCATAAGCCGAGCCGGAGCCTGAGTCCTGCAGGCTTCCCTCGTCGTAGAGGTTGAATATCTTTTCCCGCAAATCCGGCGGGACTCCCCGGCCCTGGTCCTCCACCATGATATCCACGCTTCCATTCCTGGCCTCCGCGGACAGGGTGACCTTTCCGCCCAACGGCGAGTGCTTCAGCGCGTTGTCCAGAAGGTTGGTCACCATGCGGCGGATGAGCGACCTGTCGGCCCGGATTTTTATTTCAACATTGCCGGTGAAGAGAACGTCCACCCCCATTCTGGCCGAGTAGGTGTCGAATTCCTTGATGATATACACCAGGAAAGGGGCCAGGTCCATTTCGGTGATGCAAGGCTGCAGCTTGTTGTCGCGCAGCTTCCTGCTGTCGAGGATGGATAGAACCAGGTCCAGGGCTCTGTCCCCGCCGAATTTGATCATGCCCAGGATTTTATCCGCCTCGGCGCCGAAATTCATCTGTTCCAGGTAATACAGGTTGGCCTTTATCAGGGTCAACGAATTTTTCAGATCGTGAACCGCCATCATAAGAAGCTTTTCTTTATCCGCGTCGGCCCTCTTCAGCGAGGCCACATCCTCGCCGGCGGAAAAGAGGGTTTCCTTCTCGCGGATGGCGGCCAGCTTGCCGGCGATGGCGTCCAGGATTCCCTGGATCGCGTGTTTTTTCTGGTCGTGGTGGTTGCCGGAGCTATCGATGCCGGCGATGTTAAGAACTCCTAACAATGATCCCGATGCGTCCGTGATGGGCAGGGCGCAAAAACTGTCGCCAAATCCGCGGCTGCGGTTTTCCGTGCCGGCAAGCTCAGGGAGGGTGGAAATGCTGGAAAAGAAGTATGGTTTGCGGGTGTTTATCACATATCCGGTGACCGATTTGCCCCTAGGGTCCACAGCCAGACCGGTGATTTTCTCCGATCCGGCGCCAGTGGCGGCGCCGACCTCCCATCCCTGGCCATGCCGCACCACGATGGAGCTTGTGCCCGCATCCATAGCCAGCCGCGATACCTCGCATATCTCCCTCAACGCAGGAGTCATGGGCGGAAAACGGGGAACCTCCACATGCAATATTGCGTCCCGGGCGGCGTCCTGGAGGGCTTTATAATCTGTTGTGGCGGCCGCGCCCATCTGGGACATCAGCGCGGCAAATCCCTCCGATGGCCTGTGACCATGATAAGATGCAGTATGCGGCAAACGTTTCTTCCCCTTGTTTAAGACCGATTATAACAGAGTAACGCAAAATAAAATGAAAATCTTACAGAAAACTTTTTATTTTCGATAAAGATTGCCTTCCCGGGTCCTCCGGTCAATAGCCATCGAGACCCAGCCGGGCGAATCCCGCTTCCTGGGGCTCCATCAGCCCCGCGTCCCGCAACGCTTGCGCCAGCCGCTCCGGATTGTTCATAAAGTCCTGAAAAAACGCGATTTCCGATATTTTAATGAAGAGAGTAAAGGGCTTGAGCGCCTGGCCTTCGAAAAGCTTCTTCACCGTGTCATGGACGTTGGCGCCCCCCATCAGGATGGGAGCGGCCATGGCGGCCCGGTCCAGAAGCTTTGTCACATACCAGGTTATCCGCTCCTCCACGCTGTCCACATACTCCCGGTGGCTGGGCAGAAACCGCATAGCCCGGATGCTCATCAGCTTGCCGATGGTCTGGCAATATGCGGTGTAGTTGCAGAACCGCCGGTTCATCGTCTCCATGTCCACATCCAGCAGCGGCGCCTGGAAAATCTCCCGCAACAGCACGTCGCCGGTGATGGCGGTGTCTCCCATCATATACACGATATCGCTCTGCGAATGGCCGGGGCAACGCATCCAATGAATCCCCAGCCGGGCCAGCAGCGCCTCCTGCTCCTCCAGGATCAGATAATCGGTGGCGAAGGGGGTGGCCTTCTCGAAAAACTCGATGGTCTGGCGGGCATGGGCGGTCTCCTCGGCGTTGAATCCCATCTGGCCGAAGATATTCATCATCGCCTCGATGGTCTGGGCGCTGCGCTCATATCTGAAAGAATCATATTTGGAGACCACCACCTGGGCGCCGGTGTTTTCGGCGAAGAACCTGGCCAGCCCTATATGGTCCGGGTGATGATGAGTGATGAAGACATAATCCAGCCGGTCCAGGTCCAGGTTCGCCTTGTGATAGGCGATGGCGCTCATGATCGGTGGCCCGGTGTCGAAGAGGATAAGGCGGCCGTCGACCTGGGTGGTGTAGATATGCACCGGCCCCACGGGGTATGGCGTGGCCAGGGTGTGCTGGGTTATCAGGGGGTCCAGGGAGGCGCCGCTTTCGTCGATCATGGGAATATGATACACGAAAAAGAGGAATTGGGGATTGGCGCCAGACGGCCTCCATCCTAATGCTCGTTCGCTGGCCGGGCATTGCCAGAGGTTGTACAGGGGGATGGCGGTTGATTGACTGGTGAAGAATGGATTCAGTTGCCACGGCCGATGGTGTTAAGATATCATACGGCTGGGATGGACTATTGATGATAAGAGAGGCTCTGCAGGCATGATGAAGGGCGAAACAGGGTATTTATGCTACACCGCCAGCAAAGGATATGTGCCGCACGACTTGATCAAGGCCGGAGTTACCTATCGGATTATTTTCGATCACTTCGGTTCCGTGCGGTTGGTAGTGAACGCTAGCAACGGTTCTGTCGTTCAGCGGATTGACTACGACCATTTCAAAAATGTGATTGCCGAGGATGAATCGGCCTGCGGAAAATAGGAAGAAAAAGGCGGTCTAGGCCGCAGGCCCGGAATGGCGAGTGTCAGGTGAATACTATCACTGTACATATTTTAAATGTATTGCGAGGTGCAGGTCTGATACTTTCACTGATGGTCTTCCCGAAAAATAACCAAATCCACAAAAAGATATTCACTTATGTAATAAATGAAAATGAGCAAACATATTGCATTGAAATTTAATAGTAAAGTTGTATTGTTATACATAATGTCGATATTTCATATTTTCTGTTGTGCAGATATTTTGTATGCCTCCAACCTTGATTCTTTGAAAGCAGAGTTAAATAGCACGGACAAAACAATCAGGGCAAAGGCCGCGCACGCATTAGGATATTCCGGTCAGGACGCAGTTGACACGCTTATTGGCGCACTAAATGATACCTATTGGCTGGTAAAGCATAATGCGGCTCTTAGCTTGGGTGCGATAAAAAGCCTTAAAGCAACTCCGGCTCTGGAGAAAATGCTAAACGACGATAATCCCGCGCTAAGAATAGCTGCTCTAAGCGCATTGAAAGATATAGGGCGCTCTGACTCGATAGAGCCAATTATTAAGCTACTGCGGGATGGGAATGAAAATGTGCGTCTACATGCAATTTCTGCATTAAGCATTTTCAAGACAGATTCGATAGAAAAAAATCTACTGGATACTGTAAATAACGACAACAGTATTCTTGTAAAACGCAGAGCTACTGAAGCTTTGGAGTCATATTCTGGCAAAGATACAATGAGATATATGCTAGAGGCAATGTACTTTAAAGATAAAGAAATATTGCTCTTGGCGTTACGAAAATTAAGCAACAGCAAAGACCCCAATATTTATCCCCATTTAATTTCATTTTATGACCATTGTGACAATTCTGAAAAGATGTATGCGATTGCAGCTTTGGGCGTATATGGTGATAAAAGAGCGCTTAGTCGATTGATTGCGCATTATGACAATAACATGACTAGTGATATAAGAGAATCTATAATTCAAGCTTTTGGCGCTTTGGATATAGAGAGAACAAGGAGTTATATTTTTAAAGCAATGTATGATATCGATCCAAAAATTCGGGTTGCCGCCGCACATGCCTTCGCAAACTCAAGGAATTTAAAATATGTTAAAAGGTTGATTATGTTTTATCACCAAGAAAATAATCCATCAGCAAAGCAAGGTATGATGTGGGCATTGATGGAAGCAAAACACGATAACGCTATTTACGCAATTATTGAATCACTAGAAGATAATGACCCGTTAGTTCGCGCAGAAGCGGCAAAACTTATGAATTATGCCGGTGATAAACGTGCAATTAGACCTTTAGTGGGGTTGATTTCAGATAAATCAGAACACGTACGTGAGGAGGCGTTTCTTGCGTTAGCAAAGATTACCGGCGAGGATTATGGGATGGATAAAGAAAAATGGTTCAAATGGTGGAAGGAAAACAAGAAAAAGTTCGAGAACCTAGAATAACCTTTTGTGCAGTAACAGAATGTACGGTGATATTATTGATCTGGCTTGCTCCTCCGGGCCTACGGTCAAGGCCGGTTTCACTTCGCTGGTACATGAAAGATTAATTCCATCTTTTGGTAGGGCTGCTGGCGCTGGGTATGAATGGCTTAGATGTTTAAATAATCAGACTAAAGTTGAGAGTGTAAATCGCTACTTTGGAAAAGCGTAACTATTTGCGGAGGACATACTGGCATGTACAATGCGGAAAAGGTTGCAGCTAATGAATGGGGACATGTTTGCGGAGGGTCCGCAAGGAGCTCATGCTATGATCATTCTCATGGTTATTATGCCTAAATAGATAGATAAAACGCGCCTTTGTTTATAATGATTATTTATATGTGTGGACAATGCGAGAAAACAAACAATCACAGATTATAATATGTGTAGCATTAACGCTAATTTTTGTTAGCAGTGGCGCACGTAGCGAAGAAATATGTACAAATCCATACATGGTGAGAGGAGAAACTATAGATAATTTGATCGCTGATATGGGCAGTGTTAACAAGGTATTGCAGACGAGAGCTCTTTGTATAATGGACAACTTAGTAAATAGCAATATCACTGTTAATCCAGGGTATTTTCTTATCAAAGGGGATTTAGCTAAAGCTGAAAATAATTTAGTATCTATTATTGAACATGAAGAGGGTAATCTCCAGACCATGGCTGTAGATATTCTAGCAAATATTAGGAATATACAGTCTATGGAATCAATTCTCCGTTATGCAAAAAGTCATAACAATTATTTGGCAAAGAAAGCCTTATCAAAAATGAATTGGGGCGCATATGACTATTTGGATGATTTCATTTCTAGCGCTAGTTCCGAGGAAAGATTAATGGCGATAAATGCCGCGGCGATTGCTGGTGATTCGAAGCGCGATATTATGTATAAGGCTTTGAGCGATCCCGATCCTCGAATACGTGAACAAGCAGCCCAAGGCTTTACTTCGGGTAACGCTATATTTGGAGAAGAGATCATAGAAGCCCTAGTTACTTTGCTTTATGACTTGGATCCTGGAGTGAGGGAAATGGCTGTAATGCAATTGGGATTGATTAATCATCTGCCAACAAAGGAAGAAGCCGAAACTATTGTAAACGTATATAAACATGATATTAAATCTGCAGTAAAGTCTAAAGCTGCGTCTACAATAGTACGCCTTTCTGCTACGTACAAGGACATGATAGATGTGCTACTTGATGATATCTTGCATGGCTCCGATGAAGTACGGAGCGTAGCGCTTCATGCATTGGACACGAAAAGTGGTTACAAAGTAATAAGAGCTTTGCATGCGCGGCACTCTTCTTATGCTTGCCAGGATTACAATCGTGTTTTATGGATATATGCTGAATCAGGGAATGAAGCAAGCGCTCGCCTACTGCGGCAAGATTATTTGGTGAATAGGTGTGATAGCCGGCATCTTCAGCTATGGGCAATAGGTGCTATTAATCCAGAAGCCAATAAAGACATTATCATTGGCAGCTTAAAAAGTGAATCCGTAAAAGTTAGGTTGCAGGCGATTCAACTGATCAATGAATATTTTAAAAGCGAATTAGATGAATATATTGTCACAATGTTGGGAGATGAGGACCAAATAGTGCGGCGAGCGGCATTTAATACGCTTTTATCAGCAAAGAATGAAAATGCATACAAGAAAGCTTTAAAGATTATCAAAGAAGAGGGGACTGATAAGGAAATTGTAACTGAACTATTGGCAAAACATGGTTATTCCGAAGGGATAGATTATTTAATTGAAAAGATCAAAAGCGATGATTTGCAGGAACGGCATTATTCTAGGTATTTATCTAACCACAAAATGGATGATAAATATTTATCCCTGCTTATAGAAAATCTAGAGAATCCATATCCTGATGTTAGGGCCAGTATTATCAATACATTGGGCAACAGCAGAAGCAGAAAGGTTATTTTTCCTTTAATTGGAATGATCAATGATCCTTACCCGAATAATAAAATTAAAGCAACGCAATCGCTTTTTAAAATTACAGGTGTTCGCATGGTTCCAGACTATGACCAGTGGATGAAATGGTGGAAAGAGTACAATAGCAAGAAAGATCAGTGATCTTGTTGCTCAAGTATAGCAATTACCCGACGCCCGGTTTTCAGGATATAGCTTAAGCAACCTCCGGTTGATCCTCCTGCAATAGATCACACAAAAACCAACGGGGCGGCTCGATTTGAACCGCCCCGTTGTATGGCTTCCCGGATCAGGGCTTAAAATACATATTTCCCGCTGTCCAAAGCCGCCTGGGCCAGCGCCCGTTTGGCGGCCAGCAGGCCGGTGGCGTCATACCGGGTGTTGCGCCGGATGCCGGAGAGGATCATCGTCAGCACGTCGCCCTCTTCGGCGAAATAGGCCGCCTTGCGCGCCGCCGAGCCATGCCGCTCCGACGCGGCGAACGCCGAGGCCTTCACCACCGCCTCCAGCAGTTTCTTTTTCTTATCCGAGGCCGCGGCGTAAATCTTCTCCGCCCGCAGCACTGCCGACTCCAGCGCGAAGATCTGTATGGCCATATCCGCCGAGGCCATCAGGATCTCCTGCTCGTCGGCCAACTTCTCCATATATTTCTGCGCGGCGGCGCCCGCCACGATCAGGAACGCCTGTTTCATGCTGGCCACCAGCGCCTTCTCCCTGGCGAAAAGCTTGCTCTCGTCTATCTCCTCCATGGTGGGGCTCATCAGCCCTTCGAAGGCTTTCATGGCCTGGGCCTGCAGGGGCAGCTCCCCTTTCAGCGATCGGCGCAGGATCAGCCCTGGGATCAGCAGGCGGTTTATCTCGTTGGTTCCCTCCCATATGCGGTTTATCCGCTCATCGCGATAGGCCCGCTCCACCGCGTATTCTGCGATGAACCCGTAGCCGCCATGCACCTGCACCGCCTCGTCCACCGCGTCGGCCAGCGCCTCGGAGCAGAAGACCTTGGCCACGCCGCACTCGATGGCGTGTTCCTCGATGCATTTCTGGTACTGGGCGTAGTAATCGGCGGCGCCCTTGTCCAGCGTGGCGATCCTGGCGTCCACCATCCCCGCCAGCCGATAGACCAGCGACTCGCTCATGAACGCATCGGAGACCATGTTCGCCAGCTTCTCCTGGATGGCGCCGAAGGAGCCGATGGCCTTGCCGAACTGCTTGCGTTCGGCGGCGTATTTGGCCGCCAGGGTGATGACCAGCTTGGAGGCGCCCAGGGTGGCGGCGCCCAGCTTGAACCGGCCCATGTTCAGGATGTTGAAGGCTATCTTGTGCCCCTTGCCCACTTCGCCCAGCAGGCAGTCCACAGGGATCATGGCGTTGTTTAGGATCACCTGGCGGGTGGACGAGCCTTTGATCCCCATCTTCTTCTCCTCCGGCCCCAGCTCCACGCCGGGGAACCCGCGCTCCACCAGAAACCCTGTGAAATGCTCCTTGTCCACCTTGGCGAAAACGGTGATCAGGTCCGCGAATCCTGCGTTGGTGATGAACTGCTTGGTCCCGTTGAGGATGTAGTGTTTGCCGTCGGGGCTCAACACTGCGGTGGTCTTGGCCGCCAGAGCGTCGGAGCCGGACTCCGGCTCGGTGAGGGCGTATGCGCCGATCCATTCGCCGGAGATCAGCTTG
>Ga0224495_10001454_pt1 | contig 16647 bp, 16 predicted proteins | sample SF_Jul11_sed_USG_FD_168128 | JGI IMG/M metagenome (GOLD analysis project Ga0224495, IMG submission 168128) | Sediment microbial communities from San Francisco Bay, California, United States - SF_Jul11_sed_USGS_4_1 | ecosystem: Environmental > Aquatic > Marine > Sediment | place: USA: California... | reverse complement strand
CAATTAATTGCTGTTTTGCGACCCAAGCGGAGTCGATTGGCAAAATGTTGAAAGAGGCTGTGAATTTTTTTATTTTTTTCTTCACGAATGCCAGGATCCCCCACATTTTCTAAACCGGCTTTATAAAAAATCCCCATTCGTTTCAACAATTTACAGTATGTCTCCGCTTGATAGCCAAAATGACAGCAGGCGATATTGAAAAACCAGTAAAAAGGACAGGTAAAATTATGGTAATAAGTGGTGAACTATTCAGGTTAACCCCTGGCATTGCGGGACTTACAGCAGAGCAGATACAGGCTGCCACGTCAGAATCGGCCCGGCAGGGAATCGCTGTGCATCAGGCAATCTATAATCTGGGCTTTACGGATGAGACTGCCTTTTTGACAGCGGCAGCGGAAAAAACAGGCGTTGAGTTCCTGGATATCCAAAACAGTCTCGCGGACGGTGAGATTCTAAAGCAGATCTCGGCCAATATCGCATGCCACTATAATATAGTCCCGGTCAGAAAAACCGACCACGTTCTCTGGCTGGCCACATCCGACCCTTTTTTTCACAAAATAAAAAATGAGATCGAACTTGTTCTGGACAATTCCCACAAAATCGAATTTGTCCTGGCGACATCCGAAGCCATCAAAAAAACCGTTCGCAAGGCCTACGGTATAGGTGCTGCCACGGTTGAGCAGATGTCCGACGGCAGGGACGAAAAAGACGCTATCCTTGAAAAACAGGATCTGATAGATGGCGACAAATCAAAGGATGCCTCTGTTATCAAATTGGTTAACCAGCTCCTCGCCGATGCGATAAACGCCGGGGCTACCGATATCCATATTGAGCCTTATGAAGATGAGCTTAAGGCTAAATACAGAGTTGACGGCATCCTTCATGATGCGGGTCTGCCTGTAAATGTACGGTTTTTCAGGGAAGGCCTTACCAGCAGAATAAAAATTATGTCAGGGCTGGACATCGCGGAAAAACGCCTGCCCCAGGATGGCCGTTCACAGGTCACACTAGGCGGACAAAGATTTGACCTGCGTATTTCGATACTTCCGACGCGATACGGTGAGGCAATCAATATCCGAATCCTGCCTCAAAGCAGACTGATTATGGAACTTTCCGAACTCGGTATGCCCAAAAGAGAAGTCAATCTGATAAGTCAGCTTATCACCCGTCCCCACGGGATCATCCTGGTGACCGGGCCTACCGGAAGCGGTAAGACCACCACGCTTTATACCTGTATGCATATGCTCAAAGGCACCGAACGCAAGATCATCACCATCGAAGACCCTATCGAATACGAGATGAACGGCATTGTTCAGATGCAGGTTCATCCCGAGATCGGTTTTACCTTCGCACGAGCGCTGCGTTCGATGTTAAGACACGACCCGGATATCATGCTGGTCGGTGAAATCAGGGATCTCGAAACTGCCGAGACCGCTATCCGAACAGCTCTTACTGGCCATCTAGTCTTCAGCACACTCCATACCAATGATGCCGCGAGTGCGATTACACGCCTTTTGGATATGGGGATAGAACCTTTCCTGGCTGCATCTTCCATAGATGCGATTCTTGCTCAAAGGCTTGTCAGGGTGATATGTCCGCACTGCAAAGAGCCGTACCAGTTGGAATCCGAAATCGCGACTGCTATCAAGGCGATCCTGCACAAAAACAATGTCGAGACCTTTTATCACGGCAAAGGCTGTGCTAAATGCAGATTCACCGGCTTTCACGGAAGAACAGTTATTACCGAACTTATCGTCCTTTCCGACAGGATTCGTGAAATGACCATTGAAAGAAAGCATTCCAATGAGATTGATTCTCAGGCCAAAAAAGAAGGAATGACAAGCCTGTTTCAAAGCGGTATCGACAAGGTCAGAGAAGGAATCACAACCTATCAGGAGGTTTTAAGAGTTACCAAAGGCATGGCATTATCGGAGTAAAATTTTTGGCGTCATATTCTCAATGTTAATAAGGACTTAAGAAATTATTGAAAATTCCTTCAAAAAAGCATCTAACGTTTTGGCCTGTTTTTGAAAAGTACTTCTTATAGAGAGACAGATTTTTGTAAATTGAGAAAGTTATAAAAAATGTGAATTTTGTTTCCCCACAAATCGCTCCTCGTGTCATTAAGTGATAGAGAAATACAATTGCTTTTTGAAATGTGTTATTGAAATTATGGAAAAGGCAAATAACATCTTGTTGAAATTATTGGGTATCCTGCTCCTTACAGCAGCAATACTCAAGGGCTGGCAGTTGATGACTGAACCAGTCGCAAATGCGGACATCTGGTCGAACCGGGCGTTTCTGATTTTTACTGTAGAGTTTGAACTTGCCCTGGGAATTTGGCTATTATCAGGATTGTTCAGACGGGCAGCGTGGTTGATTACGCTGGCCTGCTTTATGCTGTTTTGCGGTGCAACCTTGTACAAAGGGCTGACTGGGGCAGATTCCTGCGGCTGCTTTGGCAAGATACATGTAAATCCCTGGATAACGCTGTTTGCGATTGATTTACCAGCAATTGTGTTGCTGGCAATCTTTCGACCTAAACTGGAAATACGACAAATCCTGCAAATTCCTCACTGGCTGGAACCAATACCAAATCCGGCGAAGTTGGGGTTTGTTTTTGTGTTGGGATTTAGTGTGGTTGCAGTCAGTTCGCCGGTGTTAATCCTGAACGAGCCGGAAACAGTAACGAGTGTTTATGAGGTCTTAGAGCCGGAAACTTGGATTGGCAAAGAATTGCCAATTTTGAAGCATATTGATATCGCTGATCAGGTCGAAACGGGCAATTGGCTGGTGATGTTATATCACCACGATTGTCCGAGTTGTGCAGAAATAATCCCAAAAATAGAACAGATGACCAGTGGTTTACAGGGGAATATAAATTTCCTGCGTATAGCATTGATTGAAATACCGCCATACGGAAAAATAGACAAGGGAAATCTTGCTGATATAAGATTCCCTATTCTTGTCGGAAAACTGGACATCAGTAAAGAGTGGTTTGTTACAACACCCGCCATATTTATCGTAAGCGATGGGAATGTAAGCCGTTTTATCAAAAGAACTAATGAGTTAATGGACGTTTGGGAGGGAGGTGATATCTTATGATTGTCAGATAAAATAATCATTTTTTTGGTAACTAAGTAAAGGTTTTTTCGTCTATCTCTAATATGAAATTTAGGAGAATTTAAAATGAAGAAAATTTTTTTCAGTTTAAGTGTATTAACAGTAATTCTTGGTCTCAGTTTTCTTGTATCAAATGCATTTGCTTATGACTGCTACGATGCAACAATTGCCTGCAATGGCTCTTGTATTTGGGGTTGTAGTTGCACACCTGCTCCTACGAGCTTGCCAAATATTTCAGGTTGTGACGGTGATTATAGTTCCGGAGGCGGTTCATGTGGTGCTTGTTTTACCATCATAGGTGACTTGCCATGTGGAACATGTGGTCCAGCAAAAGCATTGGACGATTATGCGTGCTGGTAAGAGCATTGACATTGGAGGGTAAACAGTTGCCCTCCAATGTTTCTTTGATATAATTGAAGATATTAAGTTTTACACTTTTTTAAAATGTAAAGATAGGTAAAATGGCGTTTGCGTGGTGTTTTATGATTTTTTATCACTTTCGGAGCTTGTTTCAAAAATGATATTAATTTAAAATAGCCATTTTGTAGCCAAAATAACCGATTTCTACCTTTTAAAAGTGTAAAAACTGACAAGACGGTAGATAGAGAAACTACTAAAGGATAAGCAGACGTAGCATGAACTCAGTAATGCAATCGGCGCTATCCGGTATTTGTTCACTTAACAATTTGGAAAGGAGAATTATTAGAATGAGACTGAAGTACATGCATTTATCCCTGTTCTTGATTTTGTCGTTAAGCATCCATGGCGTTGCTAACACAAATAATAATGCCAAGGACAAAGTGAAAAGTTTAATATTGCAATATCAAAATATACCCTCGGTACATTTCATTGCGGAACAAAAGACTTTTTTTAATGGTCCTACTGATGCAGATAAACGAACGCACGAAAATAAATATGAGTACTGGGGTAATGCTGAAAAATACAGGTCTACATTTTCTTCTTCAGACACTATGGATGGGGAAAAACTTATAGATGTTGATGTCGCATATAATGGTGAAAAGTTTCAGCGCTTTGATGCGTCAAGTTTAATCATGAATTATCGCCAAGAGGATATAAATATCACTCCTTCATTCCCACATAACCCAATGATATACCCTGTAATTTTCTGTAGACCTTTTTTGCTCTCACCTGAGGACAAAGGTAGCCATCTCAGGTTAAAAGATATTAATAATGACACTCTTTTGAAATCCGTTTTGGAAAACTGTATTGCTATTGATGAAGATACAGCAAAAATTCAAACTAAGTTTGGCAACCAAACCTATATTTACTATTTATACTTTGATGGAGGTTCTGGTTCCTTACCCAGAAAAATCGAATTATTTGCAGACAATCAAAAAATGTTGTCAATAGATTTCAATGAATTCTTTACCGACCCCAAAGACGAAAAAATCAACTGGCCAAAATCTAATAAATATACAGTACATCTAAAAGACGGTGAAATAATATTAGATTCAAATCTTTCTGTATTTGAGCTGGAAGCAAAAATACACGATGGGGTTTTCGATTTAGACCACACTAAAGCAAAATACATATGGGATGACGATTTAGAACTAGCGGTAAAGAGGACTATGGATAGAGTCCCTTTTCCAAGTTTACTTGAAGATACTTCCGACCAGCAGAATATTTCGCATGAACAAATTAATATCGCAAAGGCGAAAAACTTGGAAGTAAATAAACCTTCCGAAATATCCAAAATCTTAGTAGAAAATAAAGAAATATCAAAGCCAGAGGACAAAAATAAATCGCAAAACCCTAATTCTTTTGGGGGGCAAAAGCTATTAATAATGTTGTTGCTTGCTTTAGCAATAATAATTTTCGTTTTCGTTTTTTGGAAAAAACAAAGAATTAAATAGGTAGGATTGTAATGAAAAAGAAAAGTATCATTTGCTATATCCTGTTTATATTAGCAGGATTTCTCCTGACATATGGGATCAACAAAATAATCTCGTATAAGTCTGAATTTGTGGACAATGTACGCCTTAATCACAATTTCGGGATAGTTCATGTAGGCAAAACCCTAAAAACGGAATTTATAATTAAAAACCCATTTAATGAGGTTTTGGAAATCTTAAATGTACATAGTTCCTGTAAATGTTTGCTTGCAACCCCCAAGAATAACTCCTTAGCCCCCAAAGAAGAGATAGCGATTCCTATTGTAATGAATGCTGCGACAAAACCAGGGCCATTGAATGCTTATTCAGTTTTACTTGCACAGACTGCCAAAACAAAAAAGAAATATCAAATAATTCTATCTATAGATGCCGTAGCTGAAAATGTTATCGAATTTACAGAAATTTCACCGCGTATAAACTTTGGTGAGGTTGACCTAAACATGCTTCCTTGTGAAAGGAAAGTTATTATCTCAAAAGGAAAACATCCTTTAAAATGGAATCAGTTCACCTGCGTATCCCAAAGGAATCTTCTTGATATTAAAATAGTTCCTATAAATCAAAATCAGTGGGAGTTGGATTTAACTTTGAAAGATAGGGATTATTTAGGGGTGGTGCGAGACAATCTTAAATTTGTTTTTTATTACAATAATAAAGCTGTTGATTACTCACTCAAAAAAGCGTTTGAGGCAAACATAGTTGGACCAGTCATGGCATATCCACAATCTATTTTCTATGGAACAATAAAACAAAAGGATAAACCACAAAAAAACATCGAATTTTTCAATCAAGACAAAAATGATATAGTAAAAATACTTGAAATTTCTACAGACAATTATATAATGGCGACTATTACTCCTGAGAACTTTATACATACCTCTTTTGTTGAGAGTGATCTATTAGGTGAAATTCATGGTGATATTAGTGTGAAGTTACTTGTCGGAGAACAGGAATATTTATACACTATACCGTACTTGGCTTATATAGTAGAATAATGTAACCATTGTTACCTTAGAAAGGAATCGATATGTTCTTAAACAAGAGAATAGCTATGGGGGTTTGTTGTATTTTATTGAGTCTTGTATTGGCATCATGCAAACAAAAGAAGGATGCCGCGGGCAATAGTCACTCGGAAAACGCTCAAACAGACTCAAGAGAAACAATATTGTCATCACAAAAAAGCAAAGAAAATTCTAAAGCAGGCAAGTCATTCGATGATGTTCTAAATTTATGGATTTCAGGAAATAAAGAAAATGCTGTAGGATTATTCTCTGAATGCAATTGGGATTATCCCTTATCAAATGAGTTGCTTAATTTGACGGAAAAAGCATTTAGACAACTTCCCGATGCTGAACGACTTAAAAAGCAAAACGATTGTATGGCTTTGACTAAAGAAATTAGAGGTATAATAAAAAATGCTTTGTCCAAAAGTAAGGAAGCTGAAACTAATGGAAATATTGAATTAGCCAAAAAATATCTGCTATCAATATCTAATTTAGGAAAAGCTCTTAGCGGTGATGATAGATTAGATATCTTCAGAAATCTTGGAAAGACAGTTTCTGATTTAGCTGAAAAAGAAATGAATGAATTGTTATAGTTGATGTATGAGCAGGAAACTTGGATTAAAATTATTTGGCAGCCTACTTTACCCATTGTCATCTACTGGGATAGTTATGGTTTGCTTTTGCACTATAGCCTCCGCTACACTTTCAGGATTGGGGGCGTTGCTAGGCGGGTTTGCCATCGCATTAAAACCAATAGGGCTGTTAATAGGAGCTTCCTACTTTTGGTATTTGTGTGAGTGTGTTCGCGATAGCTCCGATGGAAATACCATATCGCCATCTTTGCTCGGAAATACTGACGATTTACAAGCCATGATAGAGCAGTATTTTTATATAGCAATATGCTGGGGGATTTTTATATTACCCTCAATACTTTATATTCAGTTTACTAAACATGCAGATACTGTTTTTTATATTTTGACAGCTTATGGGGTGCTATGTTTTCCTATGGCGATTTTACGGGTTATACTATTTGATTCTCTATCTGCTCTGAATCCTGTAGGCTTAATTTGGTCAATTCTTAAAACTATCCCATTTTATTTGGGGTTGCTCCTTATCATTGCCGCCGTAACCAGCCCTTTCATATTTATTTTGTCAAGAGCCGGTAATTCCAGTTTCATAGGTTTCATTTCTATTTTGTTTCTTAGTTACATATCAATGGTTTTTGCTCATTTACTTGGGCGATTTTATTATCGATATCAAAATATTCTTAAATGGGACATTTAGCTGTGAAGTATCCTCATTTTCTAATGTTTGGTAGCAACTTCTATTATACGACATTGCACAGTTGCCCCTTTCGGATGGCCTGAACGGATGGGTACATAACTGTGGGTTCACACCAATAGCATTGCCATATTCAATCGTTTGATCGGGCAATCACGTCGCATTTAATTTCTGTCATTATTTTCTCTTTCAACAATTCCCCCATCGACTCCGCTATAGAATCAAAACAATGATTTTATGGTAGAGTTTTATGCTTACATATAGCTATAAGGCAAAGAATATCAGCGGCACCGAGCTTACCGGCCAGCTGCAGGCCAAAAGCCGCAGCGAGGTTGTCGCAGCTCTAAAGCAAAAAGGGCTTTTCCTGTTGAAGGTCGAGCCGCAAAACAGACTCTCTGCTGCATTTGCATCCGGCACCGGCATGGGCGGCCATGTCAGTATAAAAGATAAAGCCATCTTTACTCATCAGCTTGCCACGCTGCTGAAGGCCGGGATGAAACTAACCATAGCCCTTAATACCCTCTCAAAGCAGACGAAAAACAGGCATCTCAAAACAGTTATCTCTCGCATACATGACGATATTGAGCAATCAAGCTCTTTGTCAGAAGCGATGAGCAGACACCCGAAGATTTTTTCCAGTGTCTATACCGCTATTATAGAAGCGGCGGAACAGTCGGGAGCACTTTCAGAAACTCTTCGTGTTTTGAGCAGTCAGTTGAAAAGCCAGGCCTCGGTCAACTCGCGGATCAAGTCGGCACTTGTCTATCCGGTGTTTCTATTAGCGGTAAGCGCACTGGTGGTAGGAGTTTTGATGACATTTGTGATACCCAAATTCATAGAGCTTTTTGTTAACGCCAACCAGAGATTACCGCTGCCGACAAAGATCCTTATCACGGTCACTGAAACCATGAAAGGCTCCTGGTGGGTTGTAATCCTGGTTATCGCCGCTGTGCTCTGCACGATAGCAACTGCCTTGAAAAACAGGCACTTTAAGATATTTTTCGATTCGTTGCTTTTGAATCTGCCGGCAGCGGGAACCCTTAACAGGAAACTTCAGCTTGCCCGTTTTGCAAGGACATTAGGTTCGCTTCTAAACGGCGGAGTCCGGATACTGACAGCGATACAGACCACCAAGGGAACAACCAACAATATCGCTTTTTCCGAAGATATTGCAGGTCTTGAAGAAAGGATACTCAAAGGTTCGACCCTGGCAGAGGCGATGACCGACCAGAAATACTTTTCCGGGATCGCATCCAATATGGCCGCTGTCGGCGAAGAAACGGGGGCATTGCCTGAAATGCTGCTGGAACTTGCGGATATGTATGACAATGAGAGCGAATCGGCAATAGCTTCAATGACGACACTGTTGGGGCCCTTGATGATTGTGATACTGGGTTTGATTATAGGTTTTGTCGTTCTTGCGATACTGATGCCCATTTTTGAAACAAGCACAATGGTCGGATAAAGATATCAAAAATAAAAAATGAAATAGCAGAAAGTTAAGGAAAAAAACATGAGAACATTTTATAAGACTCAGAAAAGAAACGCCTTTACCCTGATAGAATTGCTTCTGGTAATCACTATTATCAGCGTTCTGGCGGCCGTTGTTGTGCCCAGATTTTTCGGCAGGAGCCAGGAAGCCCGCATCGTTGCCGCAAGACAAACCATCGTGGGGACATTCGGAATAGCCCTGGATTTGTTTGAGCAGGATACCGGCAGGTACCCAAGGAGCGATGAGGGCTTAAGAGCACTGGTGGACAATCCCCAGATAACCAACTGGCGAGGCCCGTATCTTAAGACTACCAATGTCCCGCTGGATCCTTGGTCAAATGAATACAAGTATAATTATCCCAGTGAACTGACCAGTTCTGAATTCCTGTACGATATTATCTCCGCCGGTCCTGATGGGGTTTTTGGCAATAACGACGATGTCACCAATCACGATGAGCCGCAAAATGAAAAACAACAGCGATAACCTTTTTCCTGCGGGCTTTACTCTTTTTGAGCTGGTGGTCGTACTCGGTATTCTTTCGGCGATGGTCGCTGTGGTACTGCCGTTCTGCAAAAGAAGCAATGACGGTCTTAAGATAAAACAAGCCGGCAGCAGTATTGCACAGGCTCTGCGGTATGGTATCGATCTGGCTGAAAAAAGAAAAAGAGCCGTCAAATTTATCTATAACGATAAATATAAAAGTTACCGGCTTGAAATAGAGAACGATGAAAACAGTTTCGAGCCGGTGGATGATTTTACGGGCAAAGAGACTTTCTTCAATGAAAATATAGGTCTTTTCGATATCGAAGGCTTCGAGCAGGCTGGCCAGGAATACTCTCTTATCCTCGATGTGAAAAAGGTCTGGCCGGATGCACGGATCAGTTTTTCCACAGATAATATAGTCATCACAATAACAATAAAGTCAAAATATGTTGAAATTAAAGAGGAAAGTATATAGCGGTCATCGTTACTGCCGCAGGAAACCAGGCGGTTTTACAATGGTTGAGATCATTGTGGCGCTGGCGATATTGAGTACCTCCATGCTGGCGATTTTCGGCGTGCTGAGGATGTGTACCTCAGCGAACACAACAAGCCAGAGACTGACCGAATCTGTCTTTCTGGCAGAAAAACTTTTGGCAGAAACTACCCTTAGCGACAAGATTATTTATCGTACCACTAAAGGAAGCCAGGGGCAGTTTACCTGGCAGATCCAGACATCTGCCACGGGAATGGATAACCTGGCCGCGGTCTGTGTGACAGTCGAATGGCTCGATCAGCAGAAACCCCAGCAGTACCAGTTGTACTCATTAGTTCATATCCCTGATCTGGTGGAGGGCAAATGAGCGGCAAAATCCTCTACATAAAGAAAACATCAAAAGGTTTTACCCTGATTGAAATCTTGTTGGTAATGCTGATTACATCTGTTTTAGTGCTGGGAGTCAACACCGCCTTCCGGCAGGCGCATATGCTCTGGTCTCGTGTCGAAAAACAAAGGCCTGTTTACCAGAAAACCCGTCTGCTTGTCGATACATTGCGAGAGGAACTGGCCTGTCTATATCTGCCCAAGATTGAAGAAGAACAGCAGCCCCAGCCGGCAGCGTTTAGTTTATCAACACTGCAGGATGGTACGGTGAGGTTATCTTTTCTTACGATGAATCCGGTCTGGCAAGGTACTTATCTTTCGAGCCTACCGGAAAAGGTAACTTATGAATTTTCGACGGACCCTGATTCAGGAATAAAGATCTTAACAAGGACCAAGCAGTTATTATCAGGTGAAAAACCGGTCGCCGCAGAGCAGAAAAAGACTATTTTTAGCGGCTTTTCAGGGATTTCTATACAGGCCTCTGATCCGGATGCCGGATCTTTGGCTGATTCATGGAAAAATGAGCTTCAATGCAGCCAAAAGCCTCCCAAGGCAGTTAAAATGCTCCTAAAGTGGCCAAAAGACGAGCAGACGGACTTCGAATTCGAAACCATCACCAAAATAGCTGCAGCAGGACAACTGACCCCGCCATAGCACCATGAAAAATTTTCCGTTGTCATTCAACAATCCGCAGGAGGACTCCGCTAAAGCAGCAAATTACAGCAAGGATATACCACGGTTATGATTTTTTGACGAGAAAAATGAGCAAATTATTGAAAAAATACGATAGCCAGCGAAGCGGCAGTGTACTGGTTCTTGTTCTGATTGTCGTATCGGCCATGACGATTGTGGCCTTTGGACTGGCATACCAGACAAGGATTGAGATGAGGCTGTCAAAGGCAGGTTCACAGCAGGTTGTTCTGGAAAATCTGGCCCTCTCAGGCCTTGAGACTGCCAAGGCAATCCTTTCTGAAAAAGAACTGACCGCAGAACAGACTGCCAGGGTGTGCCGGTTCTATCCGGCAAAAGATACGCATAAATTATTTGAGCAGCTAAAACTGTTCCTGGATGAGGGTGTCTCGGTAGTTTTCTTAATAAAAGATGAAAGTTCCTTGCTGGATCTGAACAAATCGAATTCAGCTGTCTGGGAGAATATCCCTTCTGTTGGCAGGGAAAAAAGAGCATGCATTTTGGACTGGGCCGACAGTGACAGCGATACCAACCCCGACGGCGCTGAAACGGATTATTATGAGAGACTTGAAAAACCTCATGCTTGCAAGAATGCATCCTTTGTCTGTCTGAAGGAGCTTTTGTTTGTAAAAAATATCACCCGTAGCGACTATCTTGGAAATAGTATAAACCAAGGTATCCTCAACCCCGATGATATGGAACTTTTGCTTGGCGGTGATTCAACCCGGCAGATACCTCTCATAAATACTTTCACTGCCTTTGGCCAGGAAGCGGTCAATATCAATACGGTCTCGGCACCAATTCTTTCGATACTGCCGGGGCTTGATCAGCAGGCTGCCGATATTGTCCTGACATACCGCAGCGGCCCGGATGGTACGCCCAATACAGACGATGACAGGGTCTTTGAAAAAGCTGAGGATATCGCTCTGGTCGAAGGCCTGACCGACCTGCAGAAGGAACTTTTGGGGCAATACTGCTGCTTTAACTCGGATAGTTTCAGAGTATTTAGCCTGGCCAAGAATAATCGCCAGGTGTATCTGCTGATGGCGACCATCCGGTCAACCGAGAATAATCCTCAAATTATTTGTGTGGAGAGACTTCTTTAATGAGATATGTCGCTAAAACTGCTCTTGCATCGCTAAAGATAACAGGCGAAGATTCGGTGATCGTTTCGCTGAAATCCTCCAATGGACCGGTCTGTCTTTATTTTGAAGGTATTGAAAAGTTTGCCGAGGCCGTTAAGAAAAAACAAATCCGTGCCAAACGATGGGTCGTTTCGGTGCCGGATGGCTTATGCTTCACAAAAACAATAGAACTGCCCGCTGAGGGGTTAGAGCAGGCCTATAAGATGCTCGAATTTGAACTTTCGACATATCTGCCTCTGCCGGCTGAAGAACTTGTCTACGGCTGTGTGCCTTTAGGCAGAAATGAAAATCTCCTCAAAGTTTCTGTCTATATCCTGAAAATAAAGACGCTTGATAATTTCCTGACGCGGTTCAAATCTACGGGGATTACACCTTCGAGAATTATGGTCGATTCGATTGCCGTAGGAAGTTGGTTTGATCGTGACAAAAGAAATTATACCGCCGCAATCGACCTTCTATTCGGCACAAAACAACTGTCAGTACTGGCCGTCAAAGACGGCAGCTTGAAAAGATATGATGAAATTCCCTTACCAGAAGGCGCTCTCCAAAACAAAAAAGAACACATTACAGATCAGGTTGAACATCTCGCCGCAGAACTTTGCACTGATAAGCAACCCGTTTTAAAAATCGCCGCAGCCGGTGATATTCGGGAAAAGATAAAAGACTGGTTTTCAGCAAATTTTGGCAGTATAGAATTCATAGAACTGCCGGGCTTAGAATTATTTGGCAAAACAGATTCTCCCCCAAAAGATTCTGCATTTGAATCTGTTGTCTCGCAAGGTCTTTTAATCGCTGCTGAAAATCCGGAATATAAATTTCTTAATCTCCTTGGCCCAAAGACCCTCAACAAAGCCGAACACAAACAACTCGTTATACATACTGCCGTAACCGCCTTATTGGGGATATTGGCAATTTTTTGTGTGTGGCTTAACTTTGCCGTCGCAAACTGGCGAATCCATCATGCCTGCCAAAATATCACAAAAGAAATCGCCCCCATCAAACATATAGCCGCTGACGTGGAAAGCAAGCGCCAGAAGGTAAAGGCCATACAGACACAGCTGGCCAATCGCAACCAGATCGGCGAGATTTTTTTGCATCTTTACAAGTTCAGCCCCAAGGAAATCACGATAAGCCAGATGAGTTATTTATCGAAGGCCGATACCGCTTCTGTCAATATCAAGGGACAGGCTGATACGCTATCCAGGGCATTTGAGTATTCCGATGCGATGAATGATTCAGAGCTTCTAAATAATATCCAGATCATCAACGCCCAGCAGATTCCAAGACCCGGCGGCAGCGTCGTGGAATTCAAGGCGGATTGTTCAATAAAGGGAAGTCAAACTAAATGACAACAAAGGACTCAAAAAAACGTGAAAAACTGCTGGCTGCAGCGACCGGGATTGTCTTAGGTGTGGTATTTCTATTTACAAGTATTATCGATCCGCAGCTTAAAAAACACAAGGCACTGGCCGCTCAATATTCACAGTTGCAGCTGGAACTAACAAAAGCCAAAGGAAACTTATTGATAAAAGACAGGATCGAAAAAGCCTATTCCCAGATTGAACCTCTGATAGCCGCACAGGGCAACGAGCAGCAGCAGATATCCGATTTTACGCGACTGCTCGATCAGATTTATTCAAAGCTCAATGTAAAAATCAGGTCGGTCAAAATCCTGCCTGTCGCGGATGAAAGCCATTATCAGAAACTATCGATACGAATCGAGATGACCGGAGCCGTGAAAGATTTCCTTAAGTTCACAGAGGCCGTTGAGCAGCACTCTGATCCTGTAAGGATTGAGCAGTTCGACTTAACCTGCCAGGAGACCAAAGATACGGTCATGGCTTCAATGATCATCAGCAAGATTGTATCCAAAGAAAATAAGCCGTCGGGGAAGATATGACAAAAAGATTATTTACAAAAGTTATTAACCGTTTTGGAATGTGGCGAAGTGTTCAGATCGGCCTTGCAATTGTATCTGTTATTCTGATTGCATCAGCACTGTCTCAAGTCGTTGTCCCTATAAATTCAGATCAAATTGACAGTCCCGACAATGCCTCTGAGTTTATCCCGAATGAAAACATCACAAACCTAAATGACAATAAAGATAAAACAAAAGAACAAATCACATACCGGCCCGGCATGTTTCAGCCGGCAACCGGTCTTGCGGATAAACCTCTTGCCAACAAGACCATCGAACGCATCAAGGATCAATTGAAACTTCAGTGCGTGATGGAGATGAACGGCCAGCCTGTCGCCTATATAAACATCCAGGGGGTAGGCCTTCGAAAATGCACTGTCGGCGAAAATGTCAATGACCTGTTTACCGTCCTGGACATCAATAAACAGAATAAAAGCGTGGATGTCTCAATCGTGGAGCACAAGGTAACCCTACATTTATAAAAGGAAAAAAATCATGTCGAAAAAAATAATAAAAGGAACAATGATTTCGGTACTGCTTGTATTGATCCTGATTTGTTCCGCTGATGCCGAGCAGAAAAACGTTGACTTCGATCCCTTTGCCGCCGAGGCAAATCTGGCCGTCGTAAATAATAAATCAACATCCGGCCCGGTCGTGCCGCAGGTCGAGTTTAATAATAACGATATCTCAATGGCCTTTCAGATTATCAGCGATGCGACCGGGTGGAGTATCTTCCCCACCTCTGATGTCAGCAAGGCTAAGATCAACCTGTGGGCAAAAAACATATCCGCTCAACAACTTCTTGATACGGTCATTACCATGGCAGGTTTTGTCTATCACAGAGACGGCGATGTGATTACCGTGATGACCTATGATGAATATATGCAGTATCACGGCCTGGCCAAGCAGATTTTTACGCTCAAGTTTGCACCGGCAGCTTCTATCGATGCCGCGTTAAAACCGTTTCTGACAAAGCTGGGCAAAAGTGTGGTCCACAGCCAGACCAATACCATTGTACTCTATGAAGCGCAGGCCAATCTTAAATTCATCGAATCGGTAATCGAAAAACTCGACAGCCCATCGGAAAACGTTATCATCGAGGTTATCAATCTAAAATATGCAGACAGCGAGACCATTTCTAAAATTCTGCAGTCTATCTTCACTGATCAGAAAAAAGATATCCGCAACAAATCCACCGCTCCGGATGCCAAGGCAGGGGCGGCAGATGTCAGCAGCGTGGCTTTGCCCGGAGACTCCATCGAAATACATGCAAATGTTGCTGCCAACCAGCTGGTTGTTGTAGGCACCCAGGCCGGTATAACAAAGATTAAAAACCTTGTCGCTATGATCGATGTCTATGGCGACAATATGGTACTGGAGGTCATTGACTTAAAGTATGCTGACTCTCAGATCCTTGCCGAAAAACTCAGCCAGTTATTTACCGATGAGAAAAAAAGACAGCAGGCAGACGCCCCCGAGTCGTCAGAGTCAAGGATTACCGCTGTTGACCGGCCGGTTTCGGCGGAGGGCGTTTTGAGTCCGCAGTCTCAGGTCTTTATCCAGGCGCTTGGCAGGACGAATCAACTGGTTATTAAGGCATACAGGGCCGATATCGAAAGATTAAGGCAGCTTATTGACAAGCTTGACAGCTATGTCGAACCTGTTACACAGAATTATCAGCTTGTCTATATCGACGCATCGGAGATATTTGCCGGCCTGGAGAATATCCTCAATCTCGATATCGCAAATATCCGTTCACAGGAAAACCGCGACAAGAGCCAGGGACTGACCCTGATCAGCAAGACCAACTCCATCCTGCTGACCGGCCCGCCGTCCGCCCACAGGATCATGGCCAGTATCGTGGAAAATATCGACAAACCCAGTACCTACGAAACCGGAATGATAAGGATTTACAAGCTTGAAAATGCCGATGTTGAAGAAGTCGCAAAGACAGTGACAGAGCTGCTTGAGGCCGACTCAAAGGAAAAAGAAAATGCCTCGAAGGTAAACTTTTCACAAAAACAGGCGGCCTCAGCCTCAACCGGCTCACAGGGCAGCTTTGCCCAGTCCGAGGAATTTGTACCTCAGATTGAGGCGCGGGTCTCTGTCAGTAAATCCACCAATTCAATCGTCGTCCAGGCTACCGCACGCCAGCACAGAGAACTTGAAAAGCTGATAAAGGAACTTGATACCAGGCGTAAACAGGTTCTGATCGAGGCGATGATCGTTGAAGTTACCACAACCGATAACTTAAATGTCGGGGTCGAACTTAGTCATGCTTCACCGGATGCCATCGCTTTCAGTGCCTTTGGTCTTTCAACGAATCTTGATCCGGCAACAGGAACTCGTGATATCACGGTAAGTCCGGGAGGCACCGCGGCGGTACTTAGGCCTGATAAGGTGCAGGCAATTTTGCAGCTTCTAAAACAGGATGGCAATGCCCGAATTACTTCCGCTCCAAGAATCCTGGTCAACGATAACGCGGTCGGTTTCATCAACAGTATCGCTGAAGAACCTACCACCCAGACCAATCAGGGTGAAACCACCACGACAACCTCGTTTGCCGGCTTTGTGGAAGCCGGGACACAATTTGCGATTACTCCTCACATAAGCGAAAATGACTATCTAAGAGTCGAATACCAGATAACCCTCAACTCATTCGGCACAAAGCCGACGGACCCATCGATACCGCCTCCGAGAAACACCAGCAGCATACAAAGC